>FTLB01730413.1_pt1 | contig 20301 bp, 16 predicted proteins | sample 1658291 | NCBI WGS metagenome assembly FTLB01 (sample SAMEA3914812, study PRJEB12502) | metagenome | biome: forest; material: soil | place: Canada | collected 2011-07-07 | depth 0.1 m
TTCATGGATGGGATTTTGGGATGGAACCCCTTTGTTGGAAATGTTTGGGGAGAAAAGTCGCGAAGGAAGGACACGAGGCGAAGGGCGCCGGAAAGGGATGATTCGAGATGCGGAATGGCGCGGATTGGGCCTCGATGGTGGTGGCAGGAGCTCCAAAAGCTTCGGCGCGTAAGGAAAAGGGTGACCAAATGAAAGGGAAAATCAAAGGATCGATGCGGTCGGTGAGACAGTTGATAGAACGCGCATCGAGCAAGGCTCCTTACGTCGAGAAGACGAGGGATGCGATGCGAAGGTGATGCAGAGGTGATGTTTTGGTGCAATGCTGCTGGCGACGCTTTGGCTGGACAGGATGGGCAGAAAAAAAAATGGCCCGGGGGGTGGGAGCCACTACGCGGGAGAGGACCAATGCCTGCTGTTTGTGCACAGGCCAAGCGATCACGAAAATCTGGGTTTCATTGGCCCAAAAATTGTTTTTTTTTCTCTCTTCTGTCTTACAGGTTTTACAGCCTCAGGCACCAGGCTCAAAAGTCACGGGATCTCTCTGCAGCCTTTGGCTCGAGTTCCCGTGGTTTGGTGTCATTGTCAGCGCCCAGGCCTTGAAGATAGGCCGAATACGTGGGAAATCGACGTGACGGGAATCTCGTATTGACAAACAAACAAAGAGACAGCTGGTCATATCGGATCCAGCCGCCACAATTGATCTATGCATGCGCATTCTTCGAGATTCATTTAAAATACGATTTATCCTCCTGCAGCTAACATGTTAGGCAACCCCTGTCTCTCCGGGAGCAGCCTTGAATTGATTTCGCTTGACTGGGAGTGACAGCTCTGCGGCAAACGAGTTCTCGCGGAGCCCAGGGAAATTTGCGATTTCTTCGATTCTTCATCTTCTCCAACTCCGGCATTAGATCCGCGGATGGATTAGATCTGGCACAAGGAATGGTAAATTGGTTCAATTTGGAAAAGTGACTCGCTGTATGACGACGATTTCAAGCCAATGATTTCTCTGAGGTATCTGCTTTGGGGGGTAAGGTAGTAGTAGTAGTAGTAGTATACAAGAAAAGCCGCCCGACCCTCATTTGTGTATAAACCCTCTATGCAAACAAGCGCCGTCAACCAAACATGCACACATTTACAACTTCGCCTTGGTCTGGGCCTTCTTGAGGATAGGGTCAAGCTTGGTGGCCTTCATCATGTCGCCCTTGATCTTGAGCTTTCCGGTCATGAAGAGTCGCTGGGCGTTGCCCTTGCCCGAGACGAGGTTGCCGAAGTCCTCGTCGGAGAGGGAGAGAGTGACTGCATGGGCGCAAAGGAAATCGCGTTAGCTGGTCATTCGTGCGCGAAGGGTGCGCCGTCGCCAATCCGTGCGCCGGGGGGCCTCGTGTGTCAGCTTGGCTTACCTGTAGGCTTGGTTCCGAGTCCCTTGCCGACCTTGCCCGCGTCCTTGAGGTCGATGTGCCAGCTGTCGGTCTCGCCGGCCTTGTTCTTCAGGGTGAAGGCGAAGATGGCCTTTCCTTGCTTGATGGCATCCGCCCGGTCGGCCTCGCTGGCGTTCAGGGACTCGTTGATGACATCGAAGGCAGCAGAGGCCGGGAAAGCGTCTGTGGGAGGAACGACAGATTAGTTGCGCGAACCAAACAAATCGACACTACTTCCGCCGCACATAGTAAGCAAGGATGGGGAAGGGGGGGGGGACTGACCGTTCTTGAGAGACATCTTGGCGAGATCGGGATCTGTGATCTGTAGGAAGTTTCAAGTGAGGAAGAAATGGAGATGTCGTCAATCGCAAGACAGAGGAAAAAAAACAGGAGAATAGAGTAAATGAGAACGGGTTTCGTTTGGGGTGGGAAGGGGAGGCGTTTGGATTATAACTAAGCCCGAGTAGCTAGGGGGGTCGACGGCTTCGTCCACTGGTTCTGGCGATGACGATTTCCCCGAGCAAGGGCACATGTGAATGAACCTCGGCGCATTTTCCATGTGCGCAGCCGGATTAGTGCTACCAAAAAAAAAAGTTCCCCATGAAAGCCGGCCCAGTGCCACCTGCTCCAGAAAGATACCCCACAATTTCCCACACTCCCCATCCTTCAGGGGCCATGGGCCATGATTTTTCCAGCCACCCATCAGTGCGAGCTTTGCCAGCCAGCCAGCTTTGCCAGCTTTCCCCACACCCGACAGTACGGGGGGGCTTGACGGGATCTTGCAATCAGTCGAGCGTGACCTCGCGGACAAAGAAATCCGAATCCCGCCCAAAGAAGCGGGCTCCGGCGGGCTCATCAGCGGGTTACAGTCCAGCTCGAAACCAAGCAAGCAAGTTCCGCATTTGTTGAAGCTAGAGCCGTTTATCTCCACCCTCTGTCTGACACTGGTGCTGCGCTGGTGGCTACTCAATACGTTGATGATTATAACGAGCATCCTTGGAAATCTGTTCCCCCGCTGGCCAGCATTCGCAGTACAGGAAACGGAGCCTCAGCGGAGGTAATGGCGGGTATATACTTGACTGTACTGCATAGTATTCCAATATACATTTAGGAGATATATAAATATAGATGTAGAGGTGTATTGTAGGTCATATACGGAGTATATGTTCACCCTTAGCTTGATAGATTAGCACGACCTGCTCCAAATTTTGCTTTTAGGATATATAAATAAAATAAAATAAAACTAGTGAAGACTGATTTCACGCCTTGATTAATATTCCGAGTCTCGCGCCAGGAAAAGTACCTAATCGAGCCTTCGTTTCTCCTTAGCTCTTCTTGACGACCTCCCCCATGTTGTTGGAAAGAAAGTATCAAGACTCATGACCAGGGCGGCACCGGAATCGGGTCTATAAAGTATACGTGTACCACACTATCTATTTTTTATTTATTTCTTTCTCAGGCTCTCCCAGTACCGGCCAGTGTCTGGTATTGAGAGCATCTGCGCGCCATTAACTTCTAGGCTTCGAGAAGCAGCTCTCGATTTCGGCTTCGGCCGTGTCAGGTCAGGCACCGGGGACGTGGTAAAAGGACACCAGCAGCGATGAACAAAGCCAGACGGTCCTTTCATTGAGGGACCCGAGTACCTAAGTATACAAAACTGGGTGTCTAATCGAGGTAAAGGGATCCTCTAGGGGTTCTCGTCCGAACCGTTCAAAAGTAAAGTAGTGTACAAAGACTTGTTTCTCTCTCTACCGCATGGTGACCAAGCAGCCACGGCGTGGGGGTATTATGCCAAATAAGGAACTCTAATCAGTACCTTCTCCTTTTTTTCCTTCCTTTTCTTCATGACTCGTTACCAGTAAACAAATGACAATGCGCAAAGCAGTAAGGGTAAGCCAGTGCGCAAAAGGGAGCCGGGCTCGACGGCCCTTGCTCCGTTCTTCGACGAGGACGAGGACGACGAGGACGTCGAGTCCGATGACGGGTCGCTAGATTGGCTCAAGTAGGCGGCGATGACGGAGCCCCACGAGCCCGGGTACTTCTGCTGCGTCGCCGCGACCCCCGTGCCGTTGGTCGTATCGTAGACCAGATTGGTGGTCGATTTGGCCGAGAGAGAATACCAGTACGTCGATTGCGCGCCGGACACGAAGGCCATGTTCAGCTGGCATATGTTGTTGGTGTCGTTGCACTGGGCGTCCTTCCACTCGTTGTCATTCATTTTGTTAAAGAAGACCCAGAGCCCCGAGCCGTGGATGATGACGTCGGAGCTGTCGTTCATGTGGAGGCCCCAAGCCCGGAAGCATTGGTCGTTGTCGCCTTGGCCCTGTGTGGCGCAGTTGCTGAAAGTCGGATCGCCATATGCTGCGTTCGCTGTCCACGGCGCCGGGGCTCGGTGGGGTGTTCCTGCGCCTTGCCAGTACGGGGACTCGGTCTGATGCATGCCCATGTAGATATTCTGTGCGCTGCTGAGAGCGTACTGGTAGATCGTGGCATGCTCAAACGCGCTTCCCACGAGCCATGTCGGGCCCTTGCTCTCGACGAGCGCACCACGACCGACGGCGATGTTTTGAGCTGGAAGGTCGGGATCCAGGTTATGATCTGTTCAATCCAGTGAGCAACGGTATGCCAAGATTAGGAGGGATCGGGTGATACACATACCGGCAACCCAGCCCCAGATATCTTCAAAGTAAACTGACGCGGTCTTGGTGACATGCAATAGCGCGAAGGCAGCCATACAATCACTAGGGTCGGGATCGGAACACTTATGGCTCACCAAGGAGTCTACAGACCCCCCGACGCGGATCACGCAGTCCCAAAACCCAACGTCTCCCGGGCTGTTGCCAGCCATATTGACCTCTACAATCACCGCACCGGGAAGAACATCTGCGGTGGTGAAGAGCATGTCTGTGAACTGGGCAACCCCCTTCTCTCCCGGATGTCCTACCTGGACGATCGGCGATGGAGCGTCGGCGTTGGCGAATTGCGAGCCGACGCCCGATATGACACTGAAGACCTCGCCCACGATGCGAGAACCAGGCGGAACATAGATGGTCTCGTTGGTGCGATAGATACCCTGAGGGAAGAAGACAATCTTGCACCCCGCGTTCTTGCTGAGAATGGCATTGATGGAGGGACCGTCGTCGTGTGCATTGTCACCAAACACGGGATAATCGGGATCCAGCTTTACGCTGGCAAATTGACTGACGTCGTACTTCTCGTACTGCGGCAGAGGCATGGTGAAGTAGTCGCCGTTGGACAGAAGGTCTGCGGGTCGTGCAATGGGATAGGTCGTGCCCTTCTGGTAGTCTTGGGGTGTCCTGGAAGCGCAGTTAGCACGAAGCTCCGAGGAATAGGGAGAGATAGAGAGTGAAAGCAAAAGAGGGCCTACTCATAACCCAGAACCCAGGTCTGCCCGGCAGGCACAGATCCTGACAGCAGAACATCACCCGCCGATGATTTGACGCCAACACCGCCTGTGACCGAGAAATTGTCGAGGACAAGAGATCCTTCCCCATTGCCGGCTGTTACATTGGCCTCAACACCCACGGCGCAAGCCGAAGTCGTATCGACGACGGAGACGGACCCGGCGCTGCCGCTGCGGCTGATATCAATACCCAAGTTGCAGTTCTTGAAAGTGTTCCCTTGGATGGTCGTAACATATGACCCATCAAAGTAGATGCCGGTGCTGCATCCGTCGAAAGTCAATCCTTTGAGCATGTACTGCTGATTTGAGAGTTCCAAGCCAACTCTGCCGCCTGTGAACGACTTCGTGGCGGTTAGCCTCCGTAGTTATGGAATGTGCGCCCTGGGATAGAATAAGAACGACGATAATAATACGTACGCAATCGGCAATGATAGTCCCCGAGCCGCCTTCCGACATGGTGATTCCCGTGTGATTCGAATTGCTGGGCATGGTGATATGTACGTTGATCAAGCTGCATCCCTGAGATACGGACCAGTCCATTGCGCGGGCCTTGATACTGCTGCTGATCTGAGTGGTGTCGAGCTTGAAATTGCGGACACTCATATAAAAGTTCTTAGTCGCACTGCCGTCGCCCTGGTACGCATCGTAGCCATAGATGATGGTCTTATTGCCGAGTTCTGGGTCCGATACTAGGGTCGGGGGGACAAGGGCATCGCCAATTAAATACGTGTTGACCAGCATCTGGATGGACTTCTTGAACACATAGGTCCCCGGTGGCACGTAAACGTACGCGGGACGTGTCGTCACGGTGTTTCCTGTCCTATTCCACGCTACAATATTTCAGTCAGTCTGGGTCGATCGCGCCGCGCATACGGCTCGGGGTCACGCACCATTGATGGCGGCGTTGAAGGCGCTCGAGGAGTCCTTAAAGCCAGTCGGATCGGCGCCGTAGTCTGAGACAACTCGGTAGTACTCATAGGTGTTGTCCGTCGCATAGGGCGTCGTTCCGTTGTGGCCGATCTGGGCCCTCCACCATACGCTGGGATTCCCCTCGGCGGGTCCCGAGCATGCTGCTTGCCTCTCAGCGATCGCCGCTCCAATGCTCAAGGGACTCTCATCGATGGCAGCACCCGTGGCCGCGGCACCGTATGAGAGCACGAGTGCCGATAAGTAAAATCTCATCGCTGAAGACGTGCCGACCGCATCGTGAGGGCAGAGAATGCGAGATAGGTGCGGGAAAGACGATGATAAACTATCCTGCCGCGACCGCGATGCGATCGCATAGGTTTATTATGCCCATGTTTAATATTAGAAAAGGAACCATGCTGCTGGATCCGCCAGAATAGGCATCTACTCCATCCATCAGGGGATAACGCATAATCGGATACGACACTGGTACGAGGGGATGGGGAAAGCGCAATTTCCAAGCCCAATCCTATCATAGTCAGTCAGACCTAGCGATAAGGGGTCCAAGGGTCCCAAACACGCTCTCGTCGTTCTTGCCGATCTAAAAAAAAAAAATTGCAAACTCGAGCGGGTGAGATCTTGGACGATGGAGTTGAGCTAGGGAAGAGAAGAGAGGGCGGTGCCTGGCAGCGAGAACCTGATGATTAAGATTGAGGCCATGAGGGAGCGTAAGATCTACAAATGCTAGCTCAGCCCTCGAAACATCTAGTTTTGGCAACTTCCTTCCTCAAAGCAACTTCCTCCTCCAGGCAACATCTCGACTATTACACCTTATCCTGCACCTTCTGTCTGCTCGCCAAGCCCAACGGGAGCCGATCCCACGATCCGGAGTCACTTGAGGACCACTAGCCCAGCCTCGGCGGATTATGGGATGGTGTACGCCTACTAGGTTCGTACTCAGTCTCTTATACATAGTTACTGTACGTTGTTTGTCAAAGATCCTCGAGTGTCATGAGAGACTTGCCGCGGAAGGCGGACGAACACATCGTGTGGGGAATCGAGCGTATCGATTAACAATCAGGTGCCTTACCAAGTGATTAGCGCGGCGGGAGGCACGTTGTGACGACGAGGCCATGTGGTTAGTCAACGGTATAGTAAGTATAACGTGCCTTAAGGCAAGGTAGTTAGTACCTAATGAGGTAAGGTAGCTGTAGTTATGGCGTGCTGCTAGCAAACACAGAGCATTTGGATGGGAGGGCCTGCTCCCCCAGAATTTTGTCTGGAGTTTACTGGAATTAGGCGCCGTCTGCATGCGGGAAAAATCGAACCCCACGCAACCCAAGCAACCAAGGACAATATAGCGGCCCGTGACACCCTTCCAGAAAGAACCTGCTGAGCGCTGGTTCGGGTCTTGTGGTGTGGCGCAGATCCGATTGATCATCCAGTCCTGGCGCCTTTTCGTTTGCATCTACCACCCCCAATTCTTTTTCTACGCCTTTCGAAACCTCCCAAGATTTCATCGCTTGCAAACTCAATATCAACATCCCAAGCTATTCTGCTTTCCCGGCAATCCCGTGCAGAAAACTCAACCTATCTATTCTTGGGGGCTCAAGATGTAGCGAGAGAAACGCATCATCTGAAATATTCATTTAGAGCGAGTGCGTGTGCAGATCAAGCCGCTGAGAGCCAGCCTGGGAGCAGTCGAGTTGTCAGCAGATCCACCTTTGAGCGCTTTGTAAGGCGGTTTCAGAACCACTACGCCCATCTTTCAGCACGAAAGGCGACAGCGAGGGAAGTTTTTCCCATTCTCCGACTTCTTATTTACTCTACTTGCTGGGTCGAAAAAGCACCCAGGTTTCCTGTGGTCATAGTAGAATATTCTGTCTGCGTCAGCAAGTTCTCTGTACCCACCCCGCCCGAGATCTGCCGTCCCCGTGCTCCCGCATTCCGGCCACATTTACGGGAGGCGCTTAGCGTGAAGCTCTAGCAGCGAGATCAAAGACACAGGAAGCATCATGCAGCGCCTCTGGGGAGGACGCCGACATGAGTCTGTCGACGACTACAGCGGCGTGCTTATTCCTCTTGAGGAAGCCCATCTCCACAGCCACTCGTATCGTTCTGGCCGATGCGAGTTCGAGGAGATGTCGCAAGATGCTGAGTCAGACGACGGCGATGGCGCCAAAGATCAAGACGACGAGGGTAGAGGGATGCTGGAAATGAATGCGGCCGAATACAGCATCGAAGGTCTTCGGAAAGAAGTTAGACGAGGCGGAAAGGGCAGGACATGGACATCCTACGAGCGTAAGACGTCCATGCCTTACCGAAGGGGCTGACGAGTCGTGGAAGCTAACGGAGGCGGTCCAGTAAAATCTAAACTCATAAACAAGGCCATACAGGACATTGGAATGGGCCGCTACAACTGGGAGCTGTTCGTCCTCTGTGGTTGTGGCTGGTTTGCCGACAAGTAAGCGAAGCAGTTCATGCCTCCCTCCCACTTTTCCGTTGAATCCTAGACTGACCTGGCTCTCTCCAAGCTTGTGGATGCAAGTAAGTAGATCGACCGAAGCGGGAGGTTCTCGCGCGATAGGGTGTATCACTGGAATGTTGCACACTAACAGTCCGTCTCCAGGGTGTTTCTCTCACGCTTCCTTCCCTATCAGCGGAATTTGATGTCTCGGAAAAGACGGTTAGGTACACCACTAGCTCCCTGTTTGTTGGTCTGTGTTTCGGGAGCTTTTTCTGGGGCATCGGGTCCGATATCATGGGACGGCGGATCGCCTTTAACATGACCTTGCTGATCACCAGCATCTTCGGTATCTGGGTCTCGTTCGCCGGGAGCTGGGGTGCGGTATGCCTCCTGTTTGCATTGCTTGGGTTTGGAGTCGGCGGCAACCTGCCGGTAGACGGAGCCCTCTTCCTAGAATTCCTCCCGGATGCCTCCAGTTCGCTGCTCACCTTGCTGTCCGTCTGGTGGCCGATCGGGCAGCTGGCATCGTCCCTCATTGCATGGCTCTTCATCGCCCATTGGCCAGCCGACCAGGGCTGGCGACATTTTATCTTTACCATCGGCATCATTACCTTCGTCATGTTTTTCACTCGCTTCTTCGTTTTTCACCTCTTCGAGTCTCCCAAATTCTTGCTGTCCCGCGGGCGCCAGGCCGAGGCCGTCGCCGTGATTCACGGAATCGCCTACCGAAACAACAAGAAAACGTGGCTGACGGAGGACATTATGGACGCGGTAGCGGACGATGGAGCCTCCGCGGCGCCGAGGAGGCTCTCGACAACGAGGGTGCTTAAGGACAAACTGGCCTCCTTCTCGGGCGAGCGAATCCGGCCCTTGTTCAGCAACCGGAAGCTCGGCTTGGCCACCGCCCTCGTGTGGTTCTCTTGGGCCACCATCGGGATGGGATACCCTCTCTTCAACGCCTTTCTGCCGCAATACCTCTCTCACGGCGGGTCCTCGGCCAGCGCGGCCCTCGAGAGCGCGGCAACGGAGATCACGGGGGAGACATACAGGAATTATGCCATCACCAGCATCGTGGGCGTTCCGGGAAGTCTTCTCGCCGCTTATACGGTCGACCTCAAATCACCGTTCCTGGGCCGGAGGGGCACGCTCGCCATCTCTACCTTCATATCCGCCATCTTTCTGTTCATCTTTGTCAAGTTTGGCAAGTCACCCACCTCTCAGCTAGCATTCTCGTGCGTAGAAGCGTTCACGCAGAATATCATGTACGGCGTCCTGTACGCATTCACGCCCGAGATCTTCCCCGCACCCGTTCGGGGAGCAGGTACAGGCGTAGCCAGCTTCTTGAACAGGGCGACGGGCTTGCTGGCTCCCGTGATCGCGGCGACCATTCCGGGAGATGGAAGCACCGCCCCGATTTACCTATCGGCAGCTCTGATCTTCGCTGCGTTCATCGGCATCTGCTTGATCCCGATCGAGACAAGAGGTCGACAGAGGCTCTGAGATGTCCGGGGTCGCCAACGCAACGCCAATTTCAACACGTTTCGTTGGCTTAATTTCGCGAGAACGTAGACATATGGCATGGTTTGCCGTGGTTTCTGGATATGGGACTAAATGGGTTGGCGCATGGGAATCATCTTGAGATTTACAGCAGTGGTTGAGGGGAAAACACACCCGATGACCCTTATATTTATCTTTTGAATGACCGAAAGTTATGACTTGATTCGTATATGATGCTGTTTCTTGGCTTGTCCCGCCCAATCCCCCCCCCCTCTCCAAAAAGAGAGCCTGTAAAATTTCCGGTCCAGTCCTTGCTATGCCTATAGTCTATCTATCTCGTGCCCCGGGCGCCGGCTGGCGCATCCGTCCTCCTCTTCTGGAACGACCTGCCCAGTGCATCACGCACCATGGGATCCGCGCGGATCGTGTTCTGCACCAGCCACTCCTTGACCTTGCCGCGCACCTTGCCCAGCATCTCCTCGTCGCCCGCGTACGGAGCCATCTCCATCTCCAACTGGCGCGTCGTATCGATGTCCAAGGACTTGACCGTCGTCTCGAGGCGCTCCAGCCCCTGGCGCAGGAGCTCCTCCTCGTTCCCGCCCTTTCGGGCCACGACCACCTGCCCGCCCGAGGTATCCGCCGTCAGCATGGGCCCGATCTGCGAGAAGGCGATGTACAGCGTCACGCAGAGCTTGCGCGCCAGCAGGATGGCCTGGAACGGCAGGTACGGCGGGCGACCGGCGACCAAGCCCACCAGGGGGTTGATGACGCGCTCAAAGAGCACGGGACGGCTCGGGCGCGTGATGGTGTGCAGCTCGAACACGCACATGATGGCCATAACCACCCAGCGCTCGAAGCGGCCCCAGTCCAGGTACCCCAGCAAGCCCATGCCGTACAGGAAGGCGGCGGCGAGGCCGTAGTAGGGGATCACCACTTGCGCGCCGCGCATGACGTAGTCGCGGATCGTGACGCAGTGCTGCCATTGGATTATGTCGGGGCCGAATCGCTCGTAGGCGAAGCGCTTCGCGGGGTCCGTCAGTGTGTCGGCGGCGGACTTGAGCCGCACGAAGTATGCGTTGACATCGGCCTGGTTGGCGTTGGTGGTGGACGCCTTGTCGGGGTGGTAGAGGGCCGCGAGGCGTCGGAAGCGCGACTTGACCTCGCGCTCGCTGGCGTTGAAGGGGACGCCGAGGTCGGTGTAGTAATCGCCGGCGGCTCGGAGCTCGAAGTCGGCCTCGTAGATGGTGTAGAGGAGGTACAGCGACACCACCAAGATGTGGATGCGCCGACGGTGCTCGGCGTGACGCGGTGTCCCGGGTCGGGGTTTGGGGTCGCCGGCGCGAATTGTGACGTTATAGTACAGAGACTGCACGAAACCGGTGACAAGCTGCGAGGGTGAGACACTGTCAGTCGCCGATCAGTGCATTGCAGCACGGCGGGGGAGGGGAGGACAAGGAGAGGAACTCAAGTACGTTTGGGAGGAAAGTCCACCCTATCAACGAGAGGGCACCCGACATGGCTTCTGACGGTTTATCGATTGATCATGGCAAAGGGAGACGGAGATGCTAGAAAGAAAGAAAAGGCGCGTCAAGAGAAAAGGCACCAAGGGTAGGCACGGAGGAATGAACAGATCGAATAGTTGCTTTGCTAGGATTCCCTAGCCACTGTCAGACATAAACTTGGCTTATCTTATCACTGCCAACTGCCTTAAACCCGAAATTAACAGGTACAAAACCTTTGTGGGCAAGGTGTCAACTTAAGCTTCCCCGTTGTGGTGCCTGGCTAAACATCGGTATCGCTACCATTAAGTGAGTTTCCAAATTGGGAAACTCGCTGGCTTCTCTGTCTCTCTTCTGAAGAGTTGGACTTTGTAAATTCTTCGTTATAGCTACAGTCTTGATTACACCATCTGACCTTAAGCAAGGCGCCAAGCAGTCAATTCATCTTCTAGGACCCGTTGTTTTGAACAGAGAAGTGACTACACCGATACCGTAACATTTTGGAATGCAAGGCAAGAGGGTCGAGAAAGGAAATGAGGTTTCCTAGTCCACCAGAACTCCCACGCTCAATATATCTATACTCTTGAGTAGACATGGTAATGGAATCACCATTCGCGAAGTAAGGGTACTGGACTATAAGTTGTCGCCAGCTTATTGCAAAATACAAAATTTATACGGTCCTCTTTTGCTCAAGTTTTCCATGTATCCTGTAGTTCATGACCCGAGGTACTTGGATATACACAGGATTACTTTTTCTATTCTATCTAAGGAGAAGAATGGTGGAGCGAAGTCGGGACATAGCCGCGCCACGACAGGCCGACCTTGTCGTATAGAAAGCTGCATGAGAGGATGTGGTCTGTCGCAATAACAGCCATCAAAACCGATCCTCGCGTTGCGGTGTGAGGCAAGTTGCACTGGTACGCTTGAATGAGAACTAACGTAATTGGCTACTTGCTCTGGCCAAATACTTACCTTTTAGAGAAGGGACTGCAGTCAAGGCTGTCTGGGACACAGCCTGATCGCGGGCGTTATGCCTTGAGAAGCAATCATTGGGCACCAACATAGCGTGCGGTGAGGCTGAGCGGGGGACTGGTCGCACATAACTCCTTAGAGCAAGAACCCTCACTGGCCTGCTCTCCTTCCTGTCCTTGATTCCATCCCTCACATCATCTTCATACCGCCAAGCACGCGCGTCCAACTCAAATGTTGTGAGAATTGATAATGGACCCCCTCAGTGCGTTATCCATTGCCGCCGGAGTGGCTCAGTTTCTTGACTTCGCCGTCGGTCTCATCTCTGGGTCTTGGAAGCGATACCGGTCTGCTACTGGAACCTTGGAAAAAGATGAGGAAACTGAGTTGCTTGTCCACAGATTACTGAGCTATTCTGATAAACTGCATTGCCCGTCGAAGACCGAGGCAAGCGGCGCTGTGATCGCTACTGGTCAAGCTGATCAGCTCCAGACCATCGTGCAAAGCTGCAAGAGCGTGGCGGATGAGCTCCTCGGTATTCTAAGTACCCTCAAGATAGACAGGAGACATCGGCTATTGGAGAGCTTGATTGTCACCGCGAGGGCTATCGCGAAGGAGAAGAAAGTCCAAGACTTGCTGAAGAAGCTTGTTCATCTCCAAAGCGAACTCTCGTTTCTTCTCCTAGCCATGATCCAGTACGTCTTAAATCTTATAATGGTGCAGCGTGTCTCTAATTTGTGGTCTGCAGTGATGAACAATTTAATACTACGAGAGTCCTCTCTGATCTATCCGAAAGAAGCCGCATAATGAAGGAAAACATGGAAGATACAGCCACAAGCTTGGATACATTACAGCGCGAACTGTCCAAATCCAACCTTGCCAGCGCTGAGGCCTTCCAGGCCATTCAAGCGGTGATTTACGAGGCGGAAATGTCTCGACGCCAGTTACGGCTAGCAGAGAGTCTGCGCTACTCAATGATGAAGATGAGAGAGAACACCATCCCTGAGTCTCACGCCGAGACGTACTCCTGGATACTCCTACCTGCGGCCTCCAGTCCCCATCCCGAGGTGGGATTCGTGGAATGGCTTAGGCATAAAAACGGCGTCTTCTGGGTCGCTGGAAAGCCTGGGTGCGGCAAGTCCACCCTAATGAAGCTGCTGTATTTCCACAAGGAGACTCGCAGACTCCTTCGAGAGTGGTCTGGCTCTGACCGCTTGTCCGTTGCCGGACACTTCTTCTGGGCCGCCGGATACGATCTCCAAAAGTCACAAGAGGGTCTGCTGCGAACGCTGCTGATCAAGATTTTAATCGAGTTCCCGCACCTGATACCGGTCGTGTTTGCCGAGCGATGGGCAACCGCGCCAGACGAGATGAGCGACTGGACAGGGGGGGAGCTCAGGTTGGCCTTTCAACGCCTAAAAGACACATCCTTCTCAGGGACGAAATTCTGTTTCTTCATTGATGCCTTGGACGAGCACAACGGCAGCCATGACAAGATTGCTGACATTGTCAGGATGCTCTGCGAGTCGCCAAATATCAAGATATGTCTGTCAAGTCGTGAGTGGCCCATTTTTGACTACCATTTCGGGGACGACCGCCAGCCCACGTCTCTTTCTGTTCAAAAAGTGCGACTCCAGTTCTACACTCGCGATGACATCCGTCGGTACACCAAGGACAAACTCGAGCGGGACAGACGATACCAAGAATTTCTCATATCTAACTGGAGCCACAGCAGCATCCATGGGGGAGACGCTTTGATCCGGGAAATTATAGAACGGGCTCAAGGGGTCTTCCTTTGGGTGCGGCTAGTCTGTGACGAGCTCATAGTCGGTCTCACAAACCTGGACAGCTGGGATACTCTATACAGACGACTGCGTAGCTTGCCGACAGACTTGGAAGAATTCTTCACGCGAATGATCAAAATGGTCGACCCTGTTTATCACGCACAATGTGCCCAGATATTGCTGCTCGTTATGGCCGCCAAAGAACCCCTGGCCCTCAGGTCCTTCGATTTTCTGGAAGAGGTGCCAACCTTTGGTATCCAGAAATGCCCATCATATCTTCCATGCTCAGATGAAATAAGGTCAACGCAGATCAAAGCCCGTGGTGCAGATCTCATCGAGCTTGTGCGTGCGCAGATTCGCTACGATAAATTGGGCTATGTCGTCATGTTCATCCATCGAACTGTGCATGACTTCCTCTCAAAGCCAGAGATGCAAGAATTTCTCATACAAAAAGCGCCGTCTGATTTCAATACCGCCGTCTATATTTCGCAAACTCTCATGGTGCAAATTAAGTTGTTTCGGCATTGGTATGATTCGACACAGGCAACTTCTACCACGCGATATGCTTTGGAACATATATCGCATCAGTTGCGACTGCTAGAGCTCCAGAACGAGTCCGTGTATGACGACATCATAGACGATTTGCTTCCCGAAATTGAGTCGCTGCCTATAAACGAGTATTTAAACTGGAAACTGCCAGTATACGGTGTCCAGGATGAAGCACTGGCGGTTCTCACTTTCGCTGTGCACGCAGGGCTTCCGAAATTTGTGGCGCGGAATTTATACCTGCATCCTAAGCAAAGAACAGAACATCTCCTGTATTTTGCCCTCTTCAACCCAAGCGAGAATAATGCAGTGATGCTCAGTGGACACAGATCAGAATTGGTCCGACTACTGCTAAGTAAAGACGGATCTCCTAACCAATCGATGAGAGGAGAACAGCACAATACTGCAATTTTGCAGATGCTCTTGGATAACTTTCTATATAAAAGAGATGACGAAAACATCGAGCAGCTGGGAAACATAATCAGCGTCTTTCTCGCCAAAGGAGCTTGTGTTCCGTCTATTCCTGGCCTGGAGACCATACTGCTCCAATTGCCCTTTCCCCCGCCACAAAAAAGGCAACTGGCGCAACTGACCAGACGCCATATATGGAGATGGTGCCCAACGTGCTTTTCAATTTACGTCAAACTAGGCACGGCTCGTTTTTACGCGGTGCTCGTGCGAAGTTTAGACCAGCTGTTTTCGCCGATAGTCTTGGCTGGCTTCCTTTTGCTTTTTTCTTTTCGACTTTATTGTCCCTCCTGAGGATCATCAGCGCTATACTTTCATCTCCGGCTTTCCAGCTTTATTCATCGTATGTTTGGCTTGGACTAGGCTGGCAGAGATGGAGGATCGATCGGGCACCAACCACGGAGAGAATATGGACGCTCAAGCAGATGCCAGGTGGGATATGGACCTGATATGCCTAGGCACGGAAGGTCTCAAAGTAAGAAATCCGGGTACTTAGATTGGCGTGAGAGTTCACTGACTGAGGTCAACGATGAATCCATCCCATCTACCACAACGGTCTAGGCGAGCAGGTCATGGGAAACACCCCCGATTGGAGATACGTTTTTGAATAGTGTTTAATACTTGATTCCTTTGGAATTGAAACTTCTCGTGGTACCGGCCCTTTGATTTCGCTCGTGGCCTTGATGCTTCACCTCTCTGGAAAGCTTAACCGGCTCGATGAGACGGTGAATACGTGGTAGAAAACTCGTGGTCTGCACAACGCACTTGTCTACATGGAGGATGTCCAGGATCGCGTGCGACTCGTTAAGAAAAGATATAACGTCAAAGACGTCTCTTTATATATCACATCGAAGGGGTTTTTTTTTTAGGAGAGGTTATGAAATTTGATAGAAATGTCGTGCATTCTTTGGCGTCATGTAAACGATTTAGATGTCACCACACGGGCACTCTTCTTGGTGAGATATTTGCAGTAGCTTGCTGAATTCGATATTGAAACCTCTACAAGAAGGAAGTAGAGTTCGGCGGCAAGCTTCCTCTCAATAAATCAAGGCGCCATCTCCTCGGAAACAACGGCCACCGCGCTGCCAGCTCGACTTGCACTTGTTGTTGAATTCGGCACAGGCAATCTGGATGTTGTTATATCTTGGGTCATCTTTCCAGTGATCCACATCCAGGGCCGAAGAGATGGCGGACTCGACCTGGCTTTCGGCAATCCACACTGCAGTGGTGAATCGCATGTGCAGGTAGTAGGGTGCGCCACTCTGGTGCTGAACATTGCCCATATCCGCGCACTCTTGCCAGATTGTCCCGCCGGCTTTGTTTGCGTTTATGATCTCGCGCTTCCAACCTTCACAAGCCTCGACGCCGTCCGCGGCATACTTGACCCTCCACCAGGTTGGCGGGGCTTGGACGAGCCACTGTTTGAACTGTGGGCATGACAATTTTAGTATCACCTGATGTTCTTGAGGTCATGTCGGGCACTCCAAAGAGAAGTAAAAACGGTAAAAATCAAAAGACTCATATCGTATGAATACGAGATGAGGCACATACAAAACTAGAAGCGCAAAATGTCAGCGGTTTCTTCCTGCTTTTTGCGATCTGTGACAGTGTGTGACTTACAACTTGTAGTTTGAATGGCAAGAAATAAACCAAGGGATCTCGTGGCGATGTTGTCTCTTGTCCAGATGATGCGCAGTAGCATTGAGGTAGTCGCTCTCTGTTATATTCTGGGGAACCACGAGACCGTAGGGCTGAGTGGGCGAGGCTCCGACGGCGACAAAAAAAAATGTGGCAGCCAAAATGGCCAATGCAGGGAAGCGGGAAATCATTTTTCTTGAATGGCTAGATCCTATTTTGAATCAGACAGAATTGCATTAGAGATTCATAAAGGAGCAAAGCAGAGGCGGCCGCCGTGATCAATATATACCTTCCAAGGAGCTACGCAGAGTTGGCATATGAACCCGATGTGGAGGACATCCATGAAAGCCAAAAGATATGTCACAAGTATCTGTGCATCACGTTGAACTTGTTCAGGATCGAAGGTTGTAATTTTCTCCTCTCTTCCCACCGGCTGTCAAAACCTTCAAGCTGTCTCGACCAGGGTCACTCCTGAACATTTCTTGCTGATAAAGCTCAGATTTTAAAAACCTCCCATGGATTAATGACCACTGGCTTTGAAATTGAGACAAGTTTTCTGGCCACCAAATGTTAGCGACATTGCCGAGACGGGACAAGGAACTCTCCCGTGAATATATTCTTTTGTTCCAAGGTACCTGGTCCTTACGAGCTACACGCTACCAGATTAAACTTAATGGTTACACGAAATCCCGTTCCCGCAAGTGTAGCCGACATATACCATATACCTTGGGTTCAAAGTATTCAAAAAGCAGCCGACACGCTTGGACTCCCTCCCATTCCGGGCAGAGAATGAGCCATCGCACTCAGTTTCCTCATCTGTTCGACAGAAAGACGAGTGGTTGCTCCAGGAGCTTGTTCTGTGTATGCGAATGTAATCCGTTTATGCTCAAAACTCAACTGGAGCCGCATCATCCCCCCTCACCACCATGTCAGGGTGTCCAATCTGCATCGGCGTATCCTCTTCGTCCCGCTTCACTACGGCGGCCAGGTTGATATACACACTGATCGACGTGGGACCGCCACAGCCTTTCGAGTCGTCGCCAAAGCACAAGGTTGTGCACTGGCCCAGCGCGTTGGAGACAAAAGAATTCAAAATACCGGGCAATCCATACGTGATGCCTGACCCGCAGTAGCATTGGTCGCCATGGAATATACCCGCGTATTGCAAGCCGTGGTTCTGGCAGTATCCGAGGCATTTGGGAATCGTCATTGTCCTGTCGACCCACAGCTGGGAGTTGGAAAAGATGTCGCGCTTCGGATCAGAATAGCAAGACTGCCACGCACCGGAGGAGATTAGCAGAGGATCCTGGATGGTGGCATGGCTCTGTTGTTTTCTCTGGGCCTGGTGAACCCATAATTATGGCATCGGCGCTCGGGGGAAGAACAAGCGAGACTAGGAACGTGATAAAACGAGAAGGCTGGGGCTTACAAGATATTCCCAGCTTCCGACTCCTGGACAGGTCGCGTTCTGATACAGTGACAGCCGATACGGTGCGCCGCAAAACTCGGCATTATTCCCTTTGCAAGGAAGGTTGCACTCCGACGCGCTGACCGTGACGGGCTGCCCATGTAGGGAATTATCACAGTAGCATTGTTCGCTGTACTCGAGCCCGGCGAAGGTATATCCTTTTGAGTAACAGTAATCCTGGCACTCCTCTATCGTCATAGTGGAAGGATCATAGGAGCTGTCGCCGCTAAGGACACGAGGACTTGGTTGATCCACTAGGCAGCCGGCGTACTCCCAGCCCTGGATGCAGGTTCCAACCGTGGGGACGCCTGTAAACTGAGAAGGGGGGACGGCTGGAACCGTCTGAGCTTGACCCATTGCAGGATATACCTCAAGAATATGATGTTGGAAAGAATTCTGGAGAGTCGTTCGGACGGTACTCTCGGCTCGCAACCTCGATCCAGGAACCCAGGCGGGTTGCATTTATAGGATTTCGCTCGGTGCAGCTGCTACAGCTGCCTGCGAACACGCTATCTTTCTTCCCCAATCGCTCACTCCGGGTCCTGGATATTCTAGGCCTTCTGAGACAAGAACTCCCACGAGGAATACAAGTCGAGCGGGACGGATACTGGGGCTTGGCCCGTGTGATGGTCCAGGTGAGTGGAATGGGGGATGGTACGTCTAAGACACTACTATACTTTATAAGTCGAAGATCTCTTGATGAAACTTGTCGACTTGGCAGATCTTATATCGCTCCGGGTAAGCCTACCCTCGGGCCCGCCGCTAGGGCAGGATGCATCCGCCGGGCACCATCACTTTATACGCTGACGTTAGGTCAAGACGCTTATCTCTAGGAAAGATTGACTCAACATCGTTGCGAAAGGGTTGCGTTTGTTGACTTGCCGACGCCGTATGGTAGAAAAGAGCGTTGCGGGGTGTTAGGATTTCGAAAGCACGTCCACAAAAACCTGTCCGATACCTTGACGTGAAACAACTCTCCTATGGTCATTCCAGACTGGCCAATGCATGGCGTATCCCGCGGCAACAAGCATGTAGCCTTGGAATGCAAGAAAGACTCCGCTCACGGCATTGGAAACGTAATTGTAAAACGTGATCAGAAGTCGTGTCGGAGGGACACCCTTGCCGAAATGCGATGTCTGCGTAGTAGGGGTTCACACTGAAAGTATGTTGCAAAATGGGACACAGTTAACTTATTCTGTGGACCAACAAGAATTTCAGCTCTACTAAATGTTTGTAGCCGGGCAACGGCCGGAAATGCAGAATGGTTAACTCTGATATTGAGCTGAACTCGGCAAATCCTGCGATGCCCTGGCGCTGGATCAACATTGCAAAGACTTCCGCGGTTCGCTTTGATAAGTGGCCTCGAAAGAGCTTTTTGAGACGTTCAAGACCTTGGAGCGGTGATCCTGGCACGTCTCGGATCTTCTTGCCCATCAGAATGTGTTGACTGCTTTGATGAAGGCTTGTGCTGGGTCTCTGATGTTTCTCACAAGAGGCATCCTCGGGGCCAATTACGTCTCTGGATCCGGGTGGCTATAACGGCTCTCATAGTCTCCACACGTCACGTACATAAGGTATCCAAAGTACCTAAACTGGAAGTAAACATAACGGCTCGCTCGTCGTCCTTATTGGCTGCCTCGCTGTGACGAGCGCATGCAGATAATTTGCAAGCACGATTTCCTGACCTCATCACGCAGGAAACAATAAATGGGACGGAGGATGGTCACAACTTAAGTAAACTACGGGTATTTGCCAGCCAATGCCGGAGATTTCTCGACCGTTTTGGCTCCTGGAGCCACTCGAGTGGTGCGGCGGCCGGGAGCCACCGCGGGCGACCGAATGGGAGGCGACCGACGGGCAAACAAGCACGACCCGGCTAAATGAATGTTTATGGAAACGCCGCGCAATTTTTGAAGGAAGAAAAAAAGGTGCTTAATGCCGGGTGCTATAGACTCCCAGCTCCTGGGAATAATAAACAGCCTTTTCCTGTCGAGCCTACATATAGTGCTTGCTGCGTCCCGAGGCCGCTCCCGCCGGTTCGCGCTCAGCGATTCTGTACAACCTCCCGCCAGACTTTCTCGAGATGGCTTCAATCCGGAATCTATTCGTCGCCGGCCTCTTCGGCATGGGCGCCATTGCATTCGATCACCCAGGACCTCCTGGACCCCCTGGACCCCCACCCGGCGTCGGCTGCCCCTGGGGCAACGGGGGACCGCC
>FTLB01000710.1_pt2 | contig 20214 bp, 17 predicted proteins | sample 1658291 | NCBI WGS metagenome assembly FTLB01 (sample SAMEA3914812, study PRJEB12502) | metagenome | biome: forest; material: soil | place: Canada | collected 2011-07-07 | depth 0.1 m
TTACCCGCGCCTGTCTCGCTCAAGAACGCCTGGCGGTTATTTGCTCTTAGCCAAGTTGCCAGCGGTGCAAATGCGTTATCAATATTATTCGTGACGCAGTCCGTCGTTGTGCCGCTATTGTCAGAATCCAGATATTTATGCACATCCATAATTAGGCCTGTCTTGCTACCATCAGGGTTTGTCACCGCATTTAGGGCGTCCGCCGACCCGCCTGATACAAAGGTCTGTGCAGAAGTGTAACCGTTGCCGGGGAGCAGAATGTATTGTGAGGTAGCACCTGCTTGGCGGATAGCTGTTACGGCGGCCTGGACTGTTGCGGCCCAGGTGGGAATAGATGGCAAATCGTGTGGCTCGTTCATGACCCCAAAGACGATTTTAGGCTCATCGGCGTACTTAGTCGCGATCTGTGACCAAAGGTTTGCGAACTGCGCATTCGTCGGACCGCCCTGTCCAATGACCTGGCCGTTCCATCGAGCATAATTGTGCACGTCGATTTCACACCACTCAGCCACGGCCAGGCAGGCTGACACCAGTGAGTAATAGTCCGCCAACCCAGAGTTGTTCAGCGGACCACCAACGACGCCACCAACCATGTTCTGCCAGCCAATGGGCAGGCGAAAGGCGTTGAGGCCGAGGGATGCGAGATGGTCCATCTGTTGGATGCCCGTGGGATTGAGATCGCGTACAATATCGTAATAGCCACCGAGGGTGCAGCTTCCGTCGGTGCTGCAACCAAAGTCAAAGCCAGCTATGTTGACGCCCGCGTACTTGACCTTGCCGCTGCCGCCGCTGGGCGGGGGCGAGGAGGTGCTGGTTGCTGCTGGAGAGGATGACGGTGGCCGGGTTGAAGACTTTATTGTTGTAGTCGGGGTTGAAGTGTGGGTTGCGGTAGCGAAGGTCGTGCTGGCTGTGCCCCTGGCTGTTAGTAGTCATGCGTTGCGGCCAAAGCGTGGCCGCCAACAATGAGTCTGGTGAGTTCAAAACATACGACCCGAGCCAGGTGTACACTGCGCATAGTACTGATTCTGTGTCGAACAGAAGTATCCCGCAACGCAGGAACTGGCCCCCGTGTATCCCATGCCGCCGCCTGCAATACGGCGCGACTTGTCAGCGAGCTGTATGTAGATTTAGTCACAAGGTTATTCTATGATTGGCCGACTCACACTGCCCCCAAGCAGATTGTTGCTGGGCGTTGGCCCAGCTTGCAACGGCGAATAGTAACGTAAGTGACTTCATGGCGCCGATCAACACCACCTTGCAATTTTTAAACGAATAATAGTCGGAAGGCAAGTAATATGTTAAGATAATCAAGTAAGAGTTGTTGCCCGTCAGTTTGGGGCAGCGCCGCCCTATTTATAATAAGACTAAAATCCAAAGCACATCCTGGTCTACATCCCCATTCCTGGTATAAATCGTCGTAATTTTATGTTCTAAGACCACCACTCCGGATGGAGTCCCGTTTCGCCTACAATGAGAAACGATAATGTGAAGCACCAACCACGGGCGAAGTGCCGTTGTCCCGGCGCTACCTGGCTTCAGTCCGGAGGACCAACGCCGAGCTTGCAAGGCCCGGCTTTCCGGATACGTAGTAACCGATCCACCTTGTTCCCCACGTGCCACGGAAAAAAGTCCGAGTGCTACACTCCCCCGCGTTACTCTCTAAGAATCATTGCTTCTTTGATTGTTCAGTGGGACTAGAAAAACCGCAAGACCTGCTTCGAAGTGAGCCGCAGATCGATGCTCGATTCGGCATTGCATCCGGAGTTGATGACCTAACTAAAACTCAACGTCCTGTGCGCGACAAGATCGACCGAATGGAGTCGCCGATCAGCAGTTAAGTGGGCAGTACGACGTTAAAATAGGGGTGTTGAACCCTTTCGACTGCATCGCGTCTGATTAGAGGCAGCTGCCGCAGTAGCACTCAACAAACTTCTCCAAACTTTACTCAGAGAGCTATCATGAAAGGCGAAATTGATATCGCGAATCTTTTAGCTAACCTTTTTTTAAGATGTCCGGACACCTTAAAACTCTTCAATATCTTCACTTTCCTCCCTAATCTTACTTATTCTTTTAATAAGTAATACGGTAAATTAAAAATCCTTAGCTTCTAGATTAGACTTATCTATCTTAGATAGACTTTTAACTATAAAGGAGATATCTAAGATTTTATCTATAAGATTAGGTAGTACTTTAATATAAGCTTTTGCTAATATAATACCGTCTTTTTAATAAGGCGTAAAAAGCGTATAAGAGAATTCTTATGCCTGGGTATATATAACCTGTTTAATTGCCTCGATGACCTAGGCTCTTGGTCCGAGATGGCCATGGTTCCCACGTAACGCCAGGGTTCGACCAATACTGCCGTGACCACCAGATTATAGTCGTCCAGATGCCGGCACATTCCTCACATGTCCTCCAACCTCTAGATGTAGGCTGCTTTGCACCACTTAAATCTATATACGGGAGCTTGGTCCAGGAGAAAGCTCTGGCCGGGGCTAACTACATCGATAAAGTCGACTTATTAACTCTATGAATGGAGGCACGGCCACGTGCCATTTGCTGGTCAAGTATCTGTGCTGGTTTTTCGTAGATCTGGCCTTTGCCCAACAGAGCCAGCCCAGGTCTTAAAACGGCCCGGGACTTCATATCATGTACCTTGTCTGGCCTACGTGCCTGGACAGGCTGTCGTGCTTGTCCATAGCACCTGTTAGATAATCGTGCACCCGCACAGGAATCCCGGCGAGAAGCTCTGGAAGAGGCACCGGTGCTTTTTTTTTTTTTACCCCATCGCATCAGGGTAATAAACTCTTGGTGGGAAAACGTCTCCATAGCTAGTCGATAAGGAAGCATCGCACGATTGAGGGACTCTTGACGTATCACTTGACTCGCTAGCCTCCACGCGAACGCAACCCAGAACCACCACCATCGGCAAATGGGCGAAAATCTGGCCAATCGCAGAGAAGTGGGGGAGGAGGATAGGGTCGGCGGTGAGTTTCTCCTCTATTCACCGGCGTACCCCGGCCGAGCGGCCTTCGGTACCGCAAGCATGTTATCCGAGACTGAGCTCTCCTTGCGCTTTTATACAAATGCGCGGCCTAGAATCCGAATCTCGGGTCTCCCATGCCTCATGCCACCGGCCGATTCCCACTCTGCCCCCGTTTAGAAGAACAAAAACACGCACGCCGCGTGCAGCCTCTGACAGCGGGCGAGACTATCTTGAAGCATGGCGGCATACGAAAAGCGGACGAGGCCAGCGAGGTTGCTCACTCGGACGACACCGAGAATGGCATGGTGGTGGACCGACCCCGCGGCGAGGTGAAAAGAGACCTCTCGCGACGGCAAATCAGCATGATCGGTCTCGCCGGCATGATCGCAAGTCCCGGATGCTGCTACCGAGCGGTGCGCACGCGAGGGGGACCACACACGGCAGGCTCATCGTGCATAGGGAACCGGATTATTTCTTGCCTCGGGCCAGGGATTGACCACAGCAGGCCCTGTAGACGCGCTCTTTGGATACCTCCTCATGACCCTGTTGACAGCGTCGGTGACCTTGACCACTGGCAAGCTGTCATCCTTCTAACTTGTGGCAGGGAGCTTCATACGGCACGCGTCCTACTTCATCCAGCCTGCCCTGGGCGCCGCCACGTGAGGGAACTATGGTGAGTCTGCCCGGTCCCTTCGAGGCTATTGCGTGCCATGCAGCCGGCCCATCAGAGTACCACTCCATTGACACAAGCGCATCGACAGGGTACATGATGTCCATCACCGGTCCTGCCGAGCTGAGTGCTGCGGCGACGGCTCGTCAACTTCTGGAGCCCCAATGTCAGCCCTGCCGTATGGTATACTGCATTCATCGTGCTGATCGTCATCATGAGTTTCTGTGACGTCCGTATCTATGGTAAAGTGAGCGTCCCGCCCTCTCTGACGCAGATTTTGATGCACAGCAAATTGGCGAGATCTAATGTGCTGTGTGTTATGCCTAGCCCGATGTCTTTTTCTCCATGCTCAAGATCCTTCTCATCATCGGCTTCATCCTCGCCGGCATCATCGTCAAGGCTGGCGGCTCTCCGTCGCGCAAGTACATTGGCATCCGGTATTGACGAGACCCGAGCCCGTTCAACGCCTACCTTATCCTACCTTATAGAAGGCAATACCGGAAAGTACCTCAGCTTCTTCAGCACTCTTATTTCCGCCGCCTATGCCTTTTGCAACATCCAAGTGGTCGCATTGGCCGGCGCCGAGACCAAAAACCTCAGGAAGCTGATCCCGGACGCCATGAAGATGACCTTCTAGCGCATCATTGTCTTCTACGTCCTGAGCATGTCTATCATCGGCCTGCTTGTGTAGGTAGCTCCCCGCCCCCCCTTCCCACGTCGAGAGGGCGGGGCTCTTTTCTAACGGCAGAATGTACAGGCCGTCCACCGATGGCAACCTTGGCAACTCGACCGGGACGGCCAAGCAGAGCCCGTTCGTCATTGACTTTGAGATGGCAGACAATTCAGGTGCTGCCCTCCATCATCAATGCCGTACTGGTGACTTCTGCCTTCAGCTGCGGCGCGTCCGTCATTTTTCTTGCGTCGCGCGTTGTCTAAGGCCTCGTCGAAGAAGGCCAGGCGCCTCGAGTCCTGCTCAGGACCAATCGCTTCGGCACGCCATACGTTGCCGTGTGTGTCTCGTTGCTCTTCCTGACGCTGGTCTACCTCTGCTTGGGCAGCAACTCCTCGGTTGCTTTTGGGTGGTTCGTCAACATCGCCACCGTCGCAGCCGTAATTGCCTGGCTCATCATGGAGATCACCTTCTTGCGCTTCTTCTACGGCATGGAGGCGCAGGGAATAAGCCGAGATGGTAGATTGCCGCCGCCTCCCCCCTCTCTCTCTGTCTGCTCGGTCGCCTTTCTTACCCTGCTGCTTCCAGGTTTACCCCCAAAAGCCCCTTTCAGCCGAACATTGCTTGGGCTACCGCACTCGTTCTGGCGCTTATCATTATCTTTTCTAGCGCTTTCTTGCTCGCCAATGCAATGTGAACAACTTCCTCGTGTCTTACATCGGGATTCCGATCTTCCACTCTAAGTTCGTTCTTCTCGCATCGGAACCGCTCGGTCTTTGCTAAAGCGAATTCTGTGTGTCCAGCTCTACGGGGTCCTGCCTTTCTATTCTTGCAATCCGGCACCGTCTCCCTTTAGGATATAGATCTATCTGAGATCGAGATCATTGAAAGAGAGAGGGAGTGCGAGGTGCAAGAAGAGAAACTGCCCTGGTATAGGGTCCTTTTCCAGGCTATAGCTTCTGTGCTGTGAGCGAACAATAATTGGAATGCCCTGCAGCTGCCAGCACCTGATAGAGGGTTTCCCTGGCAGCCGGGGACATTCCGGCCCCTTGCCGAGGCCTTCCGAGCGTGGATCTTAGGAGAGCACAGGATGGCCCCTCCTCTGCAGGAGGGTTTTCCTCCTGCAAGAGTCAGTCTCTAGTATGGAAACCACCGTACCCAATACAGCCTACTTTCCTCCTCTCATTGGGTGTTTTCAACAATGCTAGTGAAGACTCTGGTACCCTGGCGGTGCTACAGAGAGCACTAGTTTTAATATCGAAGGGTCGTCTCTTACTAATAATACATTTATAGTAGCTATATACCCACTAACCAAAAACTTAAATATTATAATGCGTAAAGTGTCGACCTTCAGGCCGACTATCATAAAGCCCGATTATGAAGCTCTCAGTGATGTGGGTGATGCGCAGGCGCCAGTTGGCTTTCTGGGCCTCGGTACAGGCGGCCCGCCGGTTGGGTACGAAGTAGCGGGGGACGTAGTCGGTGAAGTAAGTATAGAGCACGTGGAAGAAGACGGCCGACCACACGACGGTAAGGAGGTTTTGCGGAAGGGTCCGGCACATAATCCATAGCGGGCTGCGCAGCATCCTGCAGCCAAACCAGCGACGGCATTCCGGGCTTTTGAGTGAGATCGGCCATGACTTTTGCAACTTAGGATCTTAGGGCCTGCCAGAGATGGTGGGGAGGAGGATTGACAGGATCCAATTATAGATGGTTTGGCCGAAACAACTATTGAATATAATACACACGACGGATGGATTGAAACGCACAATTTGCCAGTGACTAATTAGAGTCGCGAAGGGCAACTTTGACGGAATACAACAGCAACCCGAAACATGTCCCAGAGGCAGCGAAACGTTGGTCAAAGTGTTACCCAGCAACTCATTTTGTATAGTAAACTCGGAGCAACCTACGAGAAGCGTAGGACCTGCGGAATCCTAACCGCAGAAAAGGTCGCAGCCAATGGCAGTAAGTGGGCCAAGCACATCAGATCCAGGGACAGGAAGAAGAGGAATGCCCGCCGCAATAGCATCGCAGACTTTCGAATTACATCCCGGAGGCGGAGGGCAGCTAATAGATGCGTATAGGTGGCCCCTCGAATACCCGTCCTGGGAATATATATCAATCTTTACCTCCTGCGGAAATTGATAGACTGTGTAAGATGGCTGAGGCACCATGCAGCAGGGGGGAGGGGGTCTGAATGGTGGTTCTGCGCCAGATTCACAGCCCCAATTACACTGGTGCTGAGGTGAGGGTCGCACGATTTTGGGCATTATGTGAGATCCAACATTCGTGTCCAAGAATGTGGCTATAGCGTTGGCAGTCGCCCATCCGTCATCGGGCCAGGTGCAGTCGAAATTGATGAAGCAGCCATCGCCAACATCGAAAGTTTGGTCTGAGCAGCCGATGTTGTTCCGGGAGTTCCAAATATTGTGGTAGACCTCCCAAGAGTTGCTGAGATCGAACATATGGGAAGCCAGCTGCACCTGCAAGTGACCGACGGGGCTCGAAAGCTGGAGCATCCGCTGGGAAGCTGCGAGCTTAGCTTTGTCAGTAATCAGGGCCATTGGATTGAATTTGGCCGGAGCAAGGGATGACTGGGCTAAAGGCGCCGTGACTTTGGACGATTCCCAAGGTGGCTGGTGGGCGCAGCTGTAAATGCGATTGCACGCTCGGCCGTTGGATGCGTACTGCTCCTCGGAACCCTCGGACCAGCATTGGAACGATGATAGATCCACTCTGGCTTGGCCGGTAGAACCCCCCTTCGCGACGTTCGAGTTGAGGTCCCAGACCGAGAAGATAGTGCCGTCAGAGAACCTGCCACTGACTGTGTGGTCATCCCATGTGGCAAGATGGCTTGAGGTGGTGACGGCTATCGCCATGGGGGCTTGTCCGTTGCGAGAGTTGCGGAAATCGCTGTAGTATGCCATCTCTGAAGAGCCGCCGCCTACTCCATTGCGGCAGTCGCACAGATACACCACCTCGTAGTCGTTGACTGCCGTCTTCCCGATGATCCTAGTCTCATTGCTGCCGATGGGCTGGCCGAAGAATTCCTGGCGCTGTGCAAGAGAGAAGATGAAGAACGTGGTGACGGTGAGTGGTAAGAACAAAGACATTACGGTTATCGTGTATTTAGCTTAAGAATGGACGCGCAGGGATTGGGAAGTTATCTAGCTTCAAAGAGGCTCGGCATGGACAAGTAGAAGCAGGAAAGCGAAGGTTATTGGCAGTGAAGGCAAGATCTGAATGTGGATGGAGTTCTGTTGATGGTCCAATGTTTCCAGTCCCCTGCCGATAGGTCTTCCACAGCTGGGATATCGATGGCCTTATATATCTACCTTCGAAATCGCCCCGCTGGAACATCTCGGGCGCGAGCGGGATCGCACTGCAGAGCACAAGCGAATGTGGATTCGGTAGGTTTTCCTTTGTGTTCTGTCGCAGTCGCGACCGGAGGCGCTCCATGAAGACAAATGACCGCTAAAACCTGATTTCAGCTTGCTAGACGACAGCACCCTTCGGTGAAGCCGTTCTTTCTAGGCAGAGTGATGCTTATTATGCAGTCATTGTGTTACCAGTCCCTCTCATAGGCCGTTAGCGCAGGATTGTTTTCGAGAGACCACTTACCTACAGTATCACAAAAGTGAAGCTCCACTACTGCACAGCAATAGTGGGTATTTATACCATTCAACATTACCACTAACGTGAGGGATTCTTGTTAGCGCCTTTTGATAGAGCTTGCCCCGCATGCCTAGAGCGGTCTGCGAGCTGACGTGGCGCGAAGAAGCAAGAAAGCAAGAGAGCAGCAGCTTTCCGTATGAGGTCGTCTGGATGAGCGTCTTCCTATGACTTCTCATTCTTAGGCAGATCGTGGCTAGGTCGGTGAGGTAGCCCCCAAATTCGGGACCAAAGGGACCTTCCGCTTCGTTTCGTCAAACACAGGATACTAGTCTGTATAGTCGCTTGCACAGGAGGGACTAGTCTGGCAAGCGGCTCGCCAAAGGCAGCCTAGAGGAACTGTTCTGGTGTCATTGTGTAGGGAAACAAGATATGTGTTGGTCAAGAAAGGCGCTAGCGTTTGCGTCCGTATATTGACATATAAGCTAATCAGGACCAAGACTGGCTTCGTGCGGCTGAGCGTTGGGCGTCGGTCTGGATTGTCGACTGCCAGGTTCCATCCCGGCGCGGCACACTGTATCCGTCCTGCGGTTAAATATCCTGATGTACCGTGTCTATTGGCTAGGGATTAGATATTTCTGTGTTTAGAACCTTAAGATGTAAATATCGCAAACTAGATGCCTCACCCTTGCCAGAGAGAACCAATACTATGGCCTTTCCGGTACTTCCTGTATATAATATTAGAAAAAAGTCCCGGCCGTGACCCTGGAATGTGATTGCGTGAAGATGGTGGAATAAGAACTTGCAGAACCTGGATTCCAAGCGGACAAGAGCTACGACCAATTCCACAGTACTCTCTGAAAGACCCCGCTTTACAAACGCTTCAAAATGAAGCTCTCTCTCGTCGTAGCACTGCTACCATATGCGCTGGCGCTGCCAACCCCTGAATCGTAAGTGCTCGGGTGTCATTAGGGCTTGGAGCCCCATACTCACGTAGTTCCTACTTCCAAGCTGGCGTCGACCGCGTTGCTCGACACTTGGTGGTGCAACTGCAATGATCCACAGGCTAAGATATCGTTCGGAGCATCCTGGTGTGCTGAGCTCGGCGGGCACGCCTATAGTGCGGTATTCTACTTCCTACGGAATCAGATGCAGACCCTGGTACGAATACGATTCAGGAAAACTCGTTTCTTATTGCGATTATACCGGTTCTTAACCTCTCGATGTGTAGTGTATCATCCCGAACGCTGACGAACCGTCCCGCTATTTCACCAATTCGAGATGTGCCGATGAATACGGCGACGGGTTTCACGGATATTGCTCGAACAATGATGAGCCCGCACCAGGTGTACCCGCACCAGCTGGGCCCGCTTGCGTGCCAGCTGGTTTCGGACCTGGCTCGCCGTTTTGGAAACCCTGTGTTGCATACAATCCATCGAATCCCGCGTGCACTTTTCTTGGCATGCCTGACCCGCCAACTTGTTCCAGCTCGACACCTGGTTCGACTCGGGGACCTGGCTCGCCTGGCTACAGACCATGTGTCTCATACGATCAATCCAATCCCGCCTGTGCGTTCGGACACAGATGAGGGAGCGGGATTGAGAACCAACTTAGGCGACCAACTTCCCCAAACCGTGTGATTCACGACAGTCTAGACACATGTCATGTCTCTGAATTTATAGTGTGAATAAATGACCCGGGCTATTGATATGCGACTCGGTCGTCTTTGCTTCTCCTCGGTGAGCCATAAAGTTCGGTGAATATATTTCTAATAAAACACGCTGCTCACTCAGTCTCTAGGCACTCTGAATATACCTATGCTTCTTGATTCGCATTTATACCACTTTGGCTACATCTAGAAGGTCAAGGGACGCCGTATTGTCATGGTCAGAGTCGTCGAGCCAAGTGATATTCTAGGAGGAAACACGTTGATATTTTGGGACTCGAGGGCGTCGGTATAATTTAAGACTGTAGTCAATCCCGAATATCGTACCAGGCACGAGTTTGAATCTCCATATAATCGGATCATTTTCTTCTAGTTATTTATATCAAAACTTTGAGTTACACGGGATTTGGCGAACAATGATATTGAGTACTCAATATTGCCTACATCACGTATTTTTGGAAGGAGCTATGTTCTAGATTCAAGTACTTAATTTTGTTGGCATCATGATCGAGGCAACACACTTAATGGACAGCATAACATCAACCCGGCTAAGGTGATAGCGGCAATTATAAGTTGCGGGGACTGCCGGCATTTCCTCCACCCTGTTCGGAAAGACCACGACATACGCCTTCGCGTGCTTCCGGTAACTGGGGCACGACGCTGGAGCCAGAAGCAAAAGTCGACCTTACATTGGGGTATCTATAGCAGCATAGCATGGTAGCAGCAGCACCTTCAAAATATTAAAACCCACATCTCCATCATTACGTCTTGGTTTTCCCCTTCTTGTCCACAAACCATGAAGCTAGCATGACCTTGCGAGTACGTAGGTAGTTTCGAGATCCTAAACCAGAAACACCACTACAGTATAGAAATCATCTGCTTCGATATGCTGTGGCTCGAGAGACGACAATAACTATATATATCAGGCAGAGGCTGGCCTCTACATTGCCATCCACTAAGAGGCATTTCTTGCACTGCTACATAGTCTCCCCACCGGGCAGTATCAAAATCGCATGGTGTTTGATTTCTGTAGCAGCAGGCACAATGCGGGACTAGCAACGCCTTTCCATCTGATGGCCTGGTAGAAGGACTTTGCTATGCCCGCCTGAAGGGTAAGGGGACTTCTTTGTGTCAGCTTCTCTACACTAGTGCCTTACTCTTCTCCCAGAAGGAGGACTAAAGATATTGCCAAATAGATCCTAGGGACTTTCGTTAGAGCCGGGTGATGTCCTCGTACAACGGCCCCGGTTTTTAGAGGACCGATTTGAGCTTATGGGCGACGGAGTCGAAAGTCCTCCGTTTGATACGCTTTCGCTTTCAGAGAGGCAGGGTGTGTGGGACTATTCGCCCAAGTGGCGGAGGTCGATCCCTCGGTGGCTCTGGAGGAGTATGGAAGATGTGCCGGGAAGAAGCTGGAGACTGTATCCACGAGTATTCTCCCCCCTCCTTGACGGTCAAGCCGCATCGTCATATTCGTCTGTTCGTAATATTGCCTATAAACGCTCCTCCGTTCACCAACAATCTGGTAAAGTTTATTAGCAGCCGCCCTGCTGTAAGTTTATATAGGTATAGGTATTCGTCTTGCGACCATGTCTAGATATAAAGCAGAAATATCTCGTTAACATCTTCCTAACCAGGCATTAACTTACCATACACCACTATCTACCGCTATCGACTATCATATACCACCAAGAAAGTCCACATTCTGTCCGCCACCATTTTGGTGCTCGCCGCCGGTGCAGCAGTCGACCTAGGATGTGCACCTGACGGGGGTTGCATGGGCCTGCCGGCAAGCTCCTGTACGGTCCTAGATGGAACTCCTCTCTGTCTTCGCCCAAAACCGCCGTCCAAACCACAGCCGCCCAAGACACAACCGCCCAAGTCGCCGACGAAACCTTGGTGGGGTGCTGGCGACGACGATGGCGACGGCCCAGAGAATGTCCCTCTCACCGTTGAGATGACGTCGGAAGAAGCAAATGCCTACCATCTTCAGCGCAAGAGTCTTATGCTCACGAACCTACGACGACGGTGGGTCCGGGCTATCATGGGCCGCTAGTGATGGTGCTTGTGCTTGGCAGTAGCAAAGATGCTCGGCACTCTTGGTGCTTACTGGTTGGGCTGCTAACGAAAGTACCTGGTAATTAACAAGGCAGGATTCTCAGCAGCTATCGAGAACCGCATTGGCGCATGCAGGGGTGTTCGCTACAGTTAGTGGTTTGAGGTGTATACCTGCTCTAGCAATAAGAATCCGTGGTTTTCCTTAAATATCCGCCTTCTAGGTGAGGTAGTGTATATATACCACACTTGCAAGGCTACCAACCCTTTTGATAAGTTTATGAACATTTACGATAGCCGGACGCTGCTGTTCTAGGCCTCCGAGAACAAGCACAAGATCATTGTTAAGCATAGGTCTCGGGGAGATTTTCGGTAACTTTATTAGTGAAGTAAGTCGGCCTATGGCTTCTATGACTTTGCAAGACATGTTTTGTATTCCCTAGAAGGGGGGTACAGTATTTAAGCTGGCATCCCCTAAAAGAGAGCCAGACCTGGCTGACGCACACTAAGAAAACACGTAGGATGTTAACCCCGCCACTTTGCCTCCCCTTCTCTTCATTCCACCCACCAATATCGGCATTCCCCTTAGCAGTCCCGTCCCTTAGGCTAACCCTCAACTTTTAATTACGAGATGTCGACCTTTTTATCCCAAACTCTAAAAGTAAGTAACTATCCTACGATATTATAATATGATTAATTGCTTGCAAGTACTATACCATTAAACCCTACCTACAAGAGACTTAAGCCATGCTCGTGGTAGGTTCGTGACTCGAAGGCTCTTCCGCTCGATGCGTGGAACACTGTCCGCTCCGTCGGTGCCCTCTCCTTTTTCAGGCCGATGTTGCCACCAAGGTGGTGGGGGCTGCTGGGGCGACCCAGAGCATTTATCGGCAAGCTCAAAGCAGAGAGGATTACACGGATTTACACACTGATCGGCCGCTGTACCAGTAGCAAGTACTAACGCAACGGCTAGAATAGAAACCTTCATAGTAGGTAGTTAGTAATAAACGATTAGAAGTATGGTTCTATGCTCATAGGGTTGGCGAGCCAGTTAAAGTTTTAGGGGGGTCGACAGCCTTTATATAAGTTCGCCTTCACAATTCTTGGTTCAAGTCATCGAGCAAATACGGATAGAGATAATAAGCCCGGCGGGGCTTTATCTATTGAAGGTTCTAATGCATCTGGTTTTAGCTTTAGGCACTATACTGGCATTATCCGTTTAATATATATTTCCCGATACTACTCGCCGAATAATCATATACCTAGGTGTAGGAATGGCCCGGTAAAACGGTTTAAAATTACGGTGTGCTGTAATTTTCAAAGTTGGTTATTGTCAAATACCCACTAGGCCAAAAAATCGGTAATATTGGAACACACACCAATTGATCTGATCTAACAGTTATTGTGCCTTTGAAGACCTCCATAAGGTGCTCGGAAACCAGAACCGCCTGTTCCGGAGTCACCAAAAGTCACGTAAGTCAGGTTCTCGAACGTTCTTATATATACACGTAATCTACTAGCTCTATCACTACATAACAGTAATTCATTCAAATTTCAGGTGATTTCTTTATTTAAATCATTATAACTTAGAAGAGGACTCTTTTATACCCGCCACTAGCAGTTCTATGTTATGTTATTGTTGGAATCTGCATCGGAGCGTATAGAAGATAGTGGATCTAGTAACGTGGTTATTTTTTCAATAATCTTTTCTGATTTTTACCGGGGTTTTTTTTTTTTTTTTTTTTTAAATCTGGGCGTTAAGTGATTATTGTCTTTATCTTAATCCTAGGTACGTAGGAATATGATGATAGTTTTTTCGTTGGCCACATCGTTCCCGATTTTAATTACTCGATACGACCGTTGCCCACTCAGCTGGTTGATGCGGCTCTCATTTGGAGCTGCGAAGATGACTTCATAGCCAGGACTGTGGAGAAGGCTGGCTGGGAATCTTCTGCCTGTACGATATATTAGACTTAGTGAGAATGGGTTAAGCAGTAATTTACCGATATTATCAGGCGTAGAGTGAACGGCTTTCGTTGCCATAGAGCATGGTATGCGTGTGCATTCGTGAAGCATAAGGGAGAACGAAATGGTTGATTTACGTGATCAGACGTAGAATAAGGAAGTGGGTGGGCTCGGACGGTAGTGCCAAGGTATTAGGATATTCGCAAACGAGAATTATCGTAGATATACTGCCCGGGTTCGAGGAACGGACCCTTGCCACCTTACCTGTTCCAAGCACCACCTGCTCTTCCACATAGATGTCTCTCTAGATTATCGATGATGTGTTCTATTCGAGGTGCCGGAGTTTGACGGGTTGCTTTCTTGCTCTAAATAGTCGCACGTCAGTTGAGCAGCCTCTGTCGAAAGCCATGATGGTATGAAGCTGGATTTAAATGACTAACTCCGCGCAACCACGCCACCAATCCCTATCCCCAGGATGCGGCGGCGCAAGTCGGAGTCCTCCTTCGTGTCTTCGAGAGGGGGTGGGTGGGTCGATGTATCTCACAGCAAAGAGGACGAAGACGAGGGCGGGTCGGGGACGAACCTGCTGCCGCCACCGCGTGGGAGCTCCCTGGACAAGGATGGAGACCTTGGGCAGTGTTAGAGGTGACAGCGGCGGCGACGGGGTCCTCGACGATTTCCACCCGGACAAACAACCGAGTATCAATCTCATCATCATCGGCAAGTCCGGACACGCCGTCGGCAGGATCGACGCGCCGACTTGGTGGAGCGGATTGACAGAGGTCAAGAGCAGAGCATCAGACGAGCCCCATCAATACGACTCCATCGTCCTGTGCGAGTCTCGCGACGCGCGTGCACAGGACTTCTTCAGCCGAGTGGACGAGCATAGAAGATGGCGGTACCGCATGATGCTCGTGGAATCGAAATGGGAGGAGCAGTACTACGAGAGGGTTGCGGTGTGATTAGTAGGACTGGAAAACCTCGGAGAGTTATTCACCCCGCTCGCATGGGAGGTGTTCTTGCTTGGATAATATTGCAGCTGATATTGATGACTCATTCATGAAGGGGCCCGGGGAGGAGTCTTGAACGATGACGGGGCGACGGTGGATCTTCCCAAAGACAACATTGCGACGAAGAAACTCGAGGCTGACTACACGATCGCTGCTTACGATCGCTTTCTTAGGTCGCTTGTATAACCTAGATTCAAACAGCTATGAAAAAAATAGCAATCCCCATAATCGACGCGGGCTTCATATCCTTTCCTATCATCCCCGGATGCTATACTATATCCAGAGTTCGTGAATGGATACTGCCGCAATAAAGGAAAAAGCTTAAAATAACCCCCATGGCAGTTGGGTTCGGCAATGGCCTAGCAATTAGCTCCCTACCCTTCTCTAACTACGTCACAGGCGAAAACATACTAGTTAGAGAGTTTCTCTGATAATGATTGTCCAGGTTCATGCATATTCTTATGACGAAAATCTTCATCAAAGCTGTACAAAGTCTTAAAAGCCCAGAGATCAGCCTCTGAAAAGGGAGGTTTAGTCGGTGTTGACGTCCGTGGTTGACGTCGTAGCTTCGATAAGACAGCATAGATGACACGGCCCAGTACAGCAGTAGACAACCGTGGATAAGCTTCTACAAGCTCTACCCCGCCAAGGTCCTTTCGTAAACGCGAACTTTACGTAGCACGAATATCGTCAAGAAACTGAGAGCTGAAGGTCTACCCCCTCCTACTCCACAGCTTTCGCAATGTTCCGTCCTAGTCTGCCCACACCTAACACTCCAACGTCAGCTGCTAACGTTGCGGGGGGATGGGGGATTGACTGGCTCTGTTATAGTTATCGCTCAATGTCGGTAATGATATTCGGAACCTCAGAGCTCGTTTGTAGCAGCCGTCATGGGGGACAAACCGATCCGAGTGCACACATTTCTAGAGCATATTAGCCACGATGAGCACGTCGCCAGTGGAAGTTTTGATTAAATTCCAAATCCTGCCGAGGCAGCATACCCAGAAAGATAAATCAGGCAGCTATCCTCGAGCAGTGCACGGCAGCCGCAGCTCTACGCCTCAGCTAGCGTGAGAATTTGGAACTGAAGCAACCTAGTTGATGGTACGGCATGGATTCGTCTTTTATACACTCTTGGTTGTTTACGCCTTCCATGCCGCTACTCGACACTGTATTTCGAGAACTGAACGCTGTGGGTATAACCAGAAAAACCAAACCATCACCCACAGGTACCCCAGCGTCCGCTCAAGAGTCGAGAGCACAGCTCTCGACCTGGGCCCGGATACCCTCTCGCGAAGAGGTGCCCAAGCAAACTGAACCATGCTTTCTAGGACGAACCCGAGAGGTTGCACGAAATAGAAGAGTCCCGAGGCCCAGTAGTTGCACCAACCCTTTTCCCAGTCCATCATCGAGTGGAGGAGACCGGATAGCAGAAATACCAGGACAACGGTCACAAAACGCCGAGCAGCGCCGCGACTCCTCTGTCCGAAGACTCGAGCTGAAAGCGCATCTGTGGCCGCACGAAATGGCGCGTAGACGAGCCTGTGCCAGAAATGAGCTCAGAATCGGCGGATCGTGTAGGCCTCGAGTATGTTGCCGTATAGCGGAGGCCACTCGTGCGGTTCGTCGAGTCTTAGAACGTAAATGAAAAGGATACTGAAGCATTCGTGGAGGCTCGAAAACCTGAGCAAGTTGTGGAGTATGAAGACCATCGTGAGGTGCGTGCGAACCGCGATTTGTTGGACCGAGAGCGGACCTAACCACAGCAGATTAGACCAAAGGAGGTTTTGATTTGATCTATATAGATCAACTAACCACGAACCGGCCCAGCAAATATGCTAAACTCAGAGATCTCATAAAAGAGAGCCAAAGCAATGTAGCGACAAAAGACTGTAAAAATTTGGCGCAAGAGAAACCATCTTCGCAAGTGTATTCTGTCAGCTGCCTCATCCCCTGATGCCAGATGCGGTGTCTTCACAACCTGCCACGACGTGCCGATGCCTCGAAAGTTGTATAGCATCTTGTAAGCTCTGCGGTAGGAACCGAGGCCTGGTGCAGAGATAGAAGTCCACGCTCCTTTCGGCAACTTCCCCGACTGGGTTGAGCTACCCGCAATGTAGCTTGCATCGCCACGAACGAAGACTACGTGGACCATGTGCACCAACCAGATAAGAACGCCGTGAGCAAAGATAGCATTCAATTGATCTTCGTGATACAAGTCGTTGAAGCGTTGATGAAAGGCAGCAATTAGTAAGACGACAATCGCAAGGTTATCTAGGCGGTAATGGCGAGGTGCTGATAGAATGTAGAGACCATATCCAAACGCGCTCGACACTGCTATGCAGGGAGCGAGTGAGGCGCCAGGGCTCCAGCCCGATGCCGCCACATGATCCATGGGTCTTATGTTGTGAGGGATAAACCAGCTCTATACGAGATTTGCTAAGCTGACGAATGCCTTGTAGAGTGCCGAGTACAAGAGAACGAGAGAGCGAGAGAGTCCTCGACCTAACGTCATGGTGGGCTGGAGTACCTTATGGCTGGCATTTTGAGCGGCCGAAATTTCGGGAGTCGAATAACCGTCCCAGTAAGATAAAACCCAGGCATCTGATCCATTCCAAGGTTCGGTAGGACATATATGCTCTTGGTATTTTAGCCGGCCGGGAATTCAAAGGGTTAGTTACTTGCCTCACCCTGCTAGCCGGGGCTTTAACATCACACCGGGGTACGAAATTTCCGCTTTTAATCCTTGTTGGTTCTATTTATACCTAAAAATACTATTGGCCTCGAATGAAAAATGATCACTGGAGCACGGCAAAGCTAACTCCCACCACATACCCGCCCGGTTCCCACCTGGGTTTCGAGAACTTTGACAACAAGCGAGAGCCGATCTCGAAGTGGAGGCCTTAGACTGAACAGTGAAGCGGTGCCTGAACTTGCTACTACTAGTCAGGACCATGAATGATAGGAGGCACAGGCCTGGTAACAACCTCCAACAACCTCTGTTCTTGATTCTCATCTGCTGCTATGCAAGCAAATTAGATTCGCCCTTGTTCAGAATGATGGCCTAGATCATCTTCTCGCACAATGTGGCTTTTCCAATCCCGGCGTAGCCTCGGAGGAGTATATTTCTTGAGTCTTTGTTTTGGTCACCGGAAGTTTGGCGCGGGCTGAAGAGGGTTGGCAGACCAACCCGGAGCTCCTGTTCGGGTGTCTCGACCTTTAGACGGCTGGAATGAGAGACCGGCATGGCTAGCAAGAACTACACTTCAGGTAGCCGTGGACGACAGGAAGATACTCGCCGCTGGCCATCGTAAGAGGTCTCATCGATGTGATCCCTCCGAAATCACATGCGATGAAGAGAACCAGGCTACGCACTTCTGGCAGTTTGGCAGTCGTCTAGTACGCCGATCGTGGGATATTAGCTAGCAAGCAGCGCGCGAACTCCCCAATCGTCCTCTGGATGGGTTCTGACCGCTCAAACACGTTTCCGGACATCGGTATCGGTGGGTCTCTTCATCTCCGGGAGGATAGACTTGACGAGGTCGAGCACGTCGCGGTGCTTCTTCTCACGTGAAGAAAGGCTCTTTGTTTGAGCGGTCCTCCGATGGGAGCTGCCGCTGGAAAGAAGTTCCACCCTCTCACGGCTTGTGACCAACCTTAAGTAGACATGAAACATGCGGTCTTTGAGATATGCAGTATTTCGGTAGCTTAGGTTCGTGCTCGGTTCCCGATATGCAGGTGATTTCGCTATTGTTTCTGTCCACGTGGCCTATCGCGCACATGGCATTTTCCTGGATGTTATATGAAGCTTTGGTCGCGGTAAAACGTCTATTCTTGTATGCCTTGTGAACTTGTAGACGTCTTCGCGACACCTACCGCGTTCCTCTCATTATTGCTTTGTTGCTTTACTGTCGTAAGAACCCGCTCGGTGAGCAATGGCCAGCCTGACTTCCTTCCCCAGACTCAACAGCGACGGGCTCTGCAGAATAGTGATAGTGCTCGTCTCGATGCCAACTTGCTGCCGGATCCAGTTGCGCATTTCCATGGCAACCAGCGAGTCCATACCGAGGCTTTCGAGCGGCTTGTCGAGCGGGATGCTATCCTTCTCCTTGATCAGGAAGCTAGCCAGCGCCTTGGCGACTGCCGCCGTCCTGTCTTCATCGGATATGTTCTCTAATGCCAGAATCGCCTTGAGACTGCTGCTCTTCTCCGAGCTCGGCTTGCTACCGACAGCCGCGGAGCCGGCAGAGCGGTCTATGTTGAAGTAGATGCTCATGCGCGCGTCTCGGCGCCAGATCGCGCGGTTCTGCGGGGAGGAGATCGGCGTAGTGGTAACGAGGCCCAGGAGTATTTGGCTGGGATTTTCATACGAAGCGATCCCCCTCGGGTTCTCGCCGCGATGCGAAGCGGTCCGGATCTCTCTTTGGCCAGGGTCACAGCGTCGAGGAGTTCCTTCTCGCGAACCGGCCGCATGAGCGTCTTCTCCAGCCGCTTGAGCAACCGGATGTCGCGCGCAACAAACCCCGCGTCAGCCATGACGCCGACGTCGATGACGGTGGCGACGAGGCCGTTGCGCTGGCGGTACTGCGCGAACCCGTCGAGAAAAGTGTTCCCAGCAGCGTAGTTGGCCTGGCCGCTGTGGCCGCCGAAGCCGCAATAAGACGAGAACATGAAGAAATCTAGACTGCATGACAGGGTGGCACTGTGTAGGTTCCACGTGCCGTTAACCTTGGGCTCTACCGCCGCGGTCCAGTCGGAAAAGGTCATCTCGCCGAGACCACGGTCTCTCAGCACCATGGATATGTTAATGACCCCTGCGGCCGACCTAGTAGCGTTGTCGACCGCCCGCCGCACGTCCGCCATGTTGCCGACGCTGCCGGCTAACAACTGAACCTCGCAGCGGTGGGAGTGCAGCTCCTTCAAGAAATCGTGCGTCTCCGAGCTATCTCGCGCTGATCTCGACAGGAAGGCGAGGTGGCGCGCCCCGTTCTCCACCATCCATGTGGCGACGGACCGTCCCAGACCGCCGAGCCCTCCCGTAAGCAGATAGCTGCGGTCAGCATGGAAAACCGGCACGGGCTTGGCCGGGGCTGACTCCAGCTCGAGCGGGTCGTCAGGCATGGCGACGGCCAGCTTGCCGATGTGGCGTGCAGCCTGCATCGTCCGGAACGCATCTTGGATCTGCGCGGCGGGGAACACGCTGTCAATGGGCAGGCCGCGCAGCTCACCAGAACACACCAGCTGGGCGTAGCGCCGGAGCAGCTCCGCCGCCTTCTGCTGGTGGGTCCGGGAGATCTGCATTATGTCTAAGCCGATGAAGGTGCCTGTAGAAAGTCGGAAAGCATATTGACATTGATTGCACTTAATTCGTCCGCATTGGACCACAAAGCCCCGCCTGGCTTTGGAGGCGGCTGATGATAGGCGAGAAAGAAGACGTAGTCACTAGTACAGAGGGGATCAGACTGGCAGATGCAGAAAATGAGGAAGAAAACTTACGCCTTCACTCCGGCAGCTTTCAGAGCTGTTGCAACTTCTTCCGGTCCTCTCATTAGGTCCAGGGGAACGTGTACGATCTGT
>FTLB01002702.1_pt2 | contig 20162 bp, 19 predicted proteins | sample 1658291 | NCBI WGS metagenome assembly FTLB01 (sample SAMEA3914812, study PRJEB12502) | metagenome | biome: forest; material: soil | place: Canada | collected 2011-07-07 | depth 0.1 m
TGGGGACATAAGCTCACCAAACTGCGACGTCCTCTTGCCGTCTATGGTGGTACTTGTCCAGTTGTCAGGCCAGGTAACATCGCGATATTTGCCCAGCGCAATCATCGGTTCGATGGTAAATGTCATGCCCGGTTTGCATTCACCCACGGCTTTGTTCTTGGCATAGTGGGGGATATTTGGGGGACAGTGGAAGACGCTGTTGATGCCATGCCCAACATAAGTCCTAATTACACTGCAACCCCTAGACTTGGCGTGCTTCTCAATCACGTTGCCAAACTCCCGGAACAGAGTGCCGGGTTTGACCAACTTGATAGCCTCTTCGAGACACTCTCGAGCGGTTTCGGTTACGCGGACAGAGTCGGGATCAGCTTTCGCCTTGTCTCCCACATAGTATGTCTCATTCAGATCGCCGTGGTATCCCTCGTGGTATAGAGTCACATCGAGGTTGACGATGTCGCCGTCGAGCAAAATTCGTTTATCGGGAATTCCGTGGCAAATCACCTCATTGACGGAGGTGCAGACCGACTTGGGAAAGTGGTTGTAGTTCAACGGCGAAGGGTAGGACTAAAATTCAAGACAAATTAGAGGAGGACATGCTTGGACTGCGAGAGGTTCACCCACGTTTCGCTCTATGCAAGCCTTGTGCACTACCTCGTCAATCTCATCGGTAGAGATGCCCGGTCGAAGGGCTGCAGCGGCAATATCGAGGACCTCCCGTGCCAACCGGCAGACCTTGCGCATACCCTCCTGGGCTTTGGCGTCGAGCTGTTCGATCTTGTTGGACCTGACCAAAGATCGTCCAGATTTCGGTATTCCATCCTCGGAGTAATCAGGATGCGGTATCGACTTGGGAACTTGGCGGCGCGGGGAGAGGGGGTAGACCGGTCGAAGAGAGCCTGTAAAGTTGAAGGTAGGGAATGGGTTGAAAGCGCCGGTATCTGGATCAGGTTTAGACACGACCTTCGGCGGGAAGAAGCGCTGGATCATACTGTTCTCTTGCTTGTGTATCACCTTGTGGGTATTCTGTGCGGCAAAGTCAGTTTCGCACCTACGGCTTGTTGTCATCGGATGTGGAGAGGAGGGAGGGATTGTTACCCAATTCCTCTTGAAGCAATCCTGGGAGCAAAAGTAGCTGTCCTTGATCTTCAATTTTAGACACGTTGGGCATTGTAGCGAGCCAGCGTCATTGTCACAGTCCGCGCCAAGGCATTTCCTCTTAGTTGGCGGTTGGTCGCTCATTATGGCAGCCTCGGTGGAGGGGCAGAAGCGACGACAAGTTTTTGTTTGCGGGGAGGAAGATTCACAATCCCGTATCCTTGGCTCTGGCAAGAGGACTTGGATCCGGATTTTGGGTTGCCCTAGATATCTGGAGAGAAGATAGCTCAACCTGCCTTCACGATGGGCTCAAAAGCGACGTCGTGTACCAAGTATGTACAAGGACGGTGTTCTGGCGCCGTGCTTTGTTGACTGGGGGGAAGAGGTCCACAACAAGGGAGTGAAAGTGATCGAGGCTTATCCATTGTATGTACGCACCTACCTAATCTACGAAAAAATTCTCCCCCCAGTGTGTGACAATCGAAAGGGCATTCGGATTGATACGCCCGCGCCCAGCCATTTCGGCATGTCTCCACTACTGACTTGAACACGCCAATCGGGTAGCTGTAGCTTATGCTAGTACACCGGTACTGGACACCAAACAATGTAACTGCAGTGTCATCCGTTATCCGCCTTCCGACGCTGGCCGAGCTTCTGGGCAGACATGTTATAAGAACAACGCCACGCCGTTCTTACCGAGGTCAGGCTACAAAGATATTCTTGCGTGTATATGCACATATCAATTTACGTATAGAATAGAAAGGCTCGAGAATGTCCGCACCGGAAAAGATAGTAGTAGTCGGTGCCGGCCCTGTCGGCTCACTCGCAGCTCTGTACGCTGCCAGCAGAGGCTACGATGTGGAGATATATGAGCTTCGAAACGGTCAGTTGTCCCCCTTTTATACGATTGGGTTGGTGATTATCCTGATTCTAGGAAACTTCCAAATAGACCTTCGAGATCCCTCGACCACTCCGCTCAATTTTACCAAGTCGATTAACTTGGCTCTGTCAGAGCGTGGCCTCAACGCGATGCGCCATGCTGGCCAACCCCAGCTGCTGGAGCATGTGTTGAGCGCTACAATTCCAATGCGGGGGCGTATGATTCATGGCAGACGCCCTGATGGTACTATTTATGAGGAATCACAGGACTACGACGTCCATGGGAGGGTAAGTAGGCTCATAGTCTTGAGTTGACGGCAGGTGGTTGTTAACGACCTCGCGTGCGCGGCAGTCAATCTTGGCTGTCGATAGGGGCGGGCTGAACAAACGGTTCCTAGACATTCTAGACGATATGCCAAATGTGCGCTTCTTCTTCGGCCATAAGCTCCAGGGGGCTGACTTTCGAAACCGGAAAGCCTGGTTCGAATTTCAGGACGGCGGCCGTCGCCAAGAAATCGAGGTCCAGTTCGACTTCATGATCGGGGCTGACGGCGCGCACTCGTCCGTCAGGTACAATTTGATGAAATTCGCCCGCATGAACTACGAACAAGAATATATCGATACCCTCTGGTGCGAGTTTCAGATCCAAGCACAGCCCATCGGCGCCACTGCCGGCGTGTATTCCAAGTTCCGGATATCCCCGAATCATCTTCATATCTGGCCAGGCAGGGAATTTATGTTTATCGCCATACCAAGCGATGTTTGCGCACCCCAAGACCTACCTCTGTGTATCCAGGAACTGACAAGCTGCACTCGTAGGACGGCACGTTTACATGCACACTATTCGCCCCCAGCGCATTCTATGAACAGCTAGATGGCGATACTGATGGGACTCGTATTCCGCAGTTCTTTGATCGCCACTTTCCAGGGGTGACAGCCCTCATATCTCCCGACGAGCTTGTTGCTCAGTTCAACCGAAATCCTCATCTCCCGCTCATCAGTCTCAAGTGCGCACCCTACCATTACTCTTCATCCGTGGTGATAGTTGGTGATGCAGCACACGCAATGGTACCGTTCTACGGCCAGGGCATGAATGCGGGCCTCGAAGATGTTCGGATCCTCTTTGACATACTCGACAAACATATGCGCATCGAGAGCAACGCCGACGAGACCATCGAATCAAGGCGATCTGGAACACTCCCTCTTGCCTCTCGGGCGTCCCAGCGTAAACATGCCCTGGACGAGTATACTACCGTCCGTGTCCAAGATGCCCATGCCATCAACGACCTTGCCTTGCAGAATTACATCGAGATGCGCGCTTCGGTCCTATCGCCGACGTATAGGCTGAGAAAGTGGCTCGAGGAAAAACTGTCGTTTTACTTGCCGGGCTTGGGTTGGCAAACCAAATACTCTCGCGTTTCCTTCAGTAACGAAAGGTATTCCGACGTGGTGGCTAAGAGCGACTATCAAGGAAAGGTGCTGATCCGTTCCTTTGCCTATGCCGTGGGAATTCCTATGGTAGCCATTGGGTCGGTGGTATTTCTGAGATACGGATATACAATCCAACGGGGGTTCATGGGACTTCTCGGCTGGATCAAATCGAGGGTATAGAGCCTGAATCGCGCAAAGGCTGAACCAACCGTAGCCTTGCCTTTCTGCAAACTTCTTGGTGGAGGCTCTTGAAGCATGTTCGGAGGCTCTTGCATGCAGACGATGGCGCGACAACCAGACAATATCTGTCATTTGAAATTCCGAGCATAGAATTGTATGACTACAACATCGATGGTTTCGAATTACAAAACTTCCAATCTTTCCTCCACGAGCTAGATTCCAGTTGCCATCGAGCGTTTTACATGCTGCCTTATGTCTCATCCACTGGGACCAGGGCTTTATCGGCAGATCCACCATTGTTTCCCCGTTATTCTTTCCTCTTCTCTCTTTTATTCCCTCTTCGTACTGACAGGGACGGGAGCTGGCATGGTCCACATCTGGGTTTGTGAGAAGGCCATATGTCTGTTTATTTCCGAAAGGGGCTGGAGAAAGTGGAGTCTGCAAACGAAAACAACTAAAGAAACCGAACTCGTTACTCTGGAGTCTGGCCAGTTCAGAATTGCGTAGGTGTAGGTACTCGGAGCTGGGTAGCCCCTGGGTCATCATGGGCCATACCTCCATGGGCAGGCTTAGCTACAATTCTCAGGTTAAGCTCAATACCATGATTACCTTAGTTGGTTAAACTGGGAAGCAAAAAGGCTTCACAGCGTCAAATTCGCTACAAGGTATAATATTTGGTAGCTTGCTAGTCACACGCAGGGACACTTTCTACGGCGGCGAACAACACGCCAGGGCATCGCCAACGTCGTCATAAGTGAAGATCGCCCTCCTCTCGCGAGCTGAGAATGGTAAGTGAAAGGACATAGATTCGACAGTGCTCCGATGGGAACGTATATTTGCCAATACTTAAATAATTCCGGGTTTCAAAGCCGGCCGCCAGGCTCTCTGCATGCCCGACCCGCCTGACATAACGCCAGCTGTGACCATGTTTGTCCCATCATAACCCGAATGCCCCCATACCCCAAAAGCTAAAGCAGACAACGATCGCCATATCAGCGCCAGTTCCATTATCCTTTCTGTGGCTCAATGCCGACGGGAGCTGGCCGGTATAGAAAATAAAAGTGTACCCGTCCAGAACCCAGTAGCGCAGTTCCGTACAAACGGCAGTCCACCAACTGTTATTCAGACTTCCTCGGCCTCCTTTCGGCTGACGGCAGTAATAAAACTTTGATACTGCTCATCTGCATCCGCCAACTTGTTGTAGATTCGAGAGCGTGGCGGGAGTTCCCGGATCTCCGGCTTTGGAGGTTTCGTCGTCCACAACACAGTTGGCTGCGGAGGTTTGTGAACAAATTTTATCTCCGTCCGGATCGGCGCCGGTGCCGGCACGCTGCTCTGCTTCTCTGCTTCTTTTTCCTTCTCCTTTTCCGCTTCTTTCTCCTCAAGTGCCTTTGTCTCGTCCAGGGCACCTGCCCCCCTGGGCAGACGCATCGCCAGGAGGACGTATTCGGCTCGAGTCATCTTCTCCATCACGTCGTCCATGTACCGACGCACGTCCTCCTCGGGGGCCACAACCCTGAAGAGATTCTCCAGATACCTGCCAGAATGGGCATACAAGCGTATGGTCACAGGCTGGTAATAGTCCAGCGCGGGGTCCGCAGCTGGATATTCCGACGCGCTGCCCTTCCGGACGATCAAGAAAGACGCAATCACTTGCTGGCCGGCCGACAGGGGCACACTCTCCAGTATGCTGAACTTTGGGAATAAGTAGCGGTCACCATTACCACCCGAGAACTCGAACACGATCGCAGATATGTCGGGTTTCGGCGGAGGTGGGGGTGGGCCTTTGGAACGGAGCGCTTGCTGTGATGGCTGCGCAGGCAGCTGCACAACCTGGGTGGATTCCGCGACTATGGGTGACGCTGGGGGCCGGCCGTTGGTCAACCCATTGGGTTTGGGTACGACAGGACTCGCTCCCGCGCCAGGTAATGGTGGTTGAGTCAGCTGGCGCTCCCTATCCCTGGCTAGCTTGTTCTTCAGCCTGTCAAGCACGGCCTTCAGGTCTGTAGCATCTGAAAACTGTGGCCGGTTCTCTGCTATGCGACGCACCATATCCTTGGTCTTGGCGTCGTCGAGAGCAGTTTTAACCAGTAACACGACCAGAGGATCGCTACCAGCCGGGGGCCGTAGATCTGCGGAAGTTTGCTTCGGATTGGACAGCAGGACAATATCTAAGATTGCACGTACTTCGTCCGCAAAGTACCGAACTGTTCTTCCCTCCACTAATAGCCGATCGGCAGACGGGCCTTGGACGGCCCCTTTCCGCTTACTTTCGGCTGTAATCTGATCAATAATGGCCTGGAACTTCTCAAGCTCGTGCTTGGCAGCGTCGCCTTGCGCTACTTTCTTCATTAAATCCCGGAGCTGCTCATCCTCCCCTGCCTTTTCTGCAAGTGTAAGAATAATAGGATCCGTTCCTGGAGCCGGTCCTTTCGCGGGGGCAGGTGGCGCCCCATTGGGAACCGGCCGAGAAACAGGGCTTGGCCTTGCTGGCCCACCAGCCAGAGCTGGCTGTGCGGGTGTCGCGTTCGAGATAGCCGGAGACGGCGTGTGGGCACTGCGAGGCGGAGCTGACGCCGGCGTTGCTTGCGGGGGTCGCTGTGCCATTTGCGGCGTTGCCGTGCTGGGTGAGAGCATTGACTCCATTCCACGAGGAGAGGCAACAGGTCTTGCCTGTGTCAGCATCGGTGTTACGGTGGCGGGCACGGGACCGCCAGAAGGTGCGGCCGGGGTCGCCGGGGCCGACGGTGGCCTGAGCGGTTCTTGCGCAGGATGCGTCTGAGCTTGTTGTGGTGGGAGCTGCGGCTGCAGCTGCGGAGGGAGCGTTTGTTGAGCTGGGCTGGCTATCGTCCTTTCGTTGTTCAAGGTTTTCTGTTCGTTGACGGTGGGTTGAGAAGCGGCAGGGACTGGAGAGGATGTGGCGCTCACGCGACCGGCTCCTAGCACAGGCGTTGGGGGCGGCGGCATGACGCCGTTCGGAGGGCCGTACTGAAGCGTAGGGCGAGGGTTGGGAACAGGCGGCGGTGCCGGGGGTTTGGGATCCTTGACTGCATACATGGTAGCCTCGAAGACATGAGGCTCAACCGTGATCGTCACCTGGCCCAATTTCATCATGCTCTCCTTGGGAGGGTTGTCTTCCAACACGGCGCCTTTTCGTTTGGACGGCTTTGTCCAGTACTTCTCGAAAATACCTTCGCTAATCCATCTCTGACGTGATCGGGTGAGCGATTCTGCAAGGACACCACTGCTGGGCGGTTAGTATGACTCTTGCCGGCTAGTAAGGCGAAAATACAAAATGGAGTGCCAAAACCAGGGTGTGTAGATCGCCGGGGCGGCACGAACCTCTCTGACACAGACTGAAAGTCTTGTGTTGGCAAATCTTCAGCCTGCGCGGTCTCAACCGTTGGCAGCGGTTTGCCAGCCTGAATCGATTTGGGCAACGGTGGAGGAAGGTCAGCAACCGGGGCTGGCTCGGTCTCGGGCTCGGGCTCAGGTCCTGTCGCGGATGTCGGGGTCGCAGCTCGCGGTTCCGGTGGTGTCAAGTTTCTCTTCTTGGAGACATGATCAGCCCTCGCAGCGGCGCGAGCTGGTAGCTTCCTCTTCTTCTCCATTGACCTGCGCGACAGGACGAACTGGACTTTACAGAGATGGGGACGATGGCGTGATGGATGGACGTGGCCGTCGAGGCGTAAGCCGTCAAGCTCATCTGGTGCACCGGCGACGTAGGACAGGCGGAACGCTTGACTTGCAGGAAATGCGGTGTGAGAAAGTCGTCCTACAGACAGCCTCGCTTTTCGTTCCCAACGAGGGCGCGCGTTGTTGAGGTCGACACCGAGCACGATACACGGTGTTGGAGGAAAATGCGGCGCGGAAGAGCAAGGTAGGCTAGGGAAATATGGAGGCGCAAAGTAGTAAGGTGTTTCCTGCCCGGCTGGGCGACGACCCGCGAGAGCAGCTGCTGATTGGATCCAGGGCTTAGCGGCAAGGACTCATATGCCCCCACCAGAACCAGACTTGTTATGCGAGTTGAGGTGTGGCCCCCTTTCAACCTCGTCGCGCCCTGAGCCAAGTGCTTTCACCAGGATTGAGGTATATTCAACACAGCTGGCTTCCGCAATTCGGACGCCGCCTTGTTCGTCCTTTTTCATCGCACACATAACCAATGGAAATCATCATCAACGACAACGACAACAAAAAAAAGAAACTATTCGCCGATGGCACTGTCAGTAAGATTCGATGGGGCTGAGGTACGCTATCCCTTGGCGCATCCTGGGCCTAATAAGACTTTACGACCTGCTGGGTATCTCGAGTGGCGCTGCTCAGCCGACTTGCATAGCTTGCTTGTTTTTCAGCTGCCTCCATGATGCAGCAATAGCGAGATACTGTACTTACAGGCCATATCTGCATTTGAAATGTGGTTCCCGTAGTATAGACATTACTTTTCTTCAGAATGTTTGTTTTGTTGTTCTTGAGTGTGTCCCTGATACCTTAAATTTGTGACATGAGCTTAAGTACCTGATTACAAGCGTCACTCTAACCAATGTAATCAGTGACCGTACGCTACGGGACAATGAAGCCCGGGCTAGACTGGGTTGACTGGGGACTGTTTGCCTGGTTCCCACGCTATCGTTAGCAACGTCCCTGCTGTTCACCGTTCGATGCGCTAACTTTGGTTATCAACCGGCCTGGCGACGCAGATTCAGGGAAGTGGTACTGAACTGTACATAGTTGCAAGCGCGTGAGGCCGGTGACCGACCCCACCAAGGTCAGCCCCAGACTCCCTAAGCTCTGTCCTGATACGGGCTCCATTTGCAAACCCTAGGCTGGCATCCTATATAGTTGCACCCGAACAACCGTTGGATTGAAGGACGTCTGCTCGAGGTAGCATTATATTTCCCAGAAATCCGCGCATGTTTTGGATGGCATCGTTCGTCTCCTATCGGCAGGCTGCGTTGGCCGTGGCAGTCCCCTTCGGCACGTACCTGGTCTTTCTTGGTCTCTGCGCGACATCCTTTTTCCAACGCCAGTAAGGTTGGCTCAGTATATCGCCGAAAATTTCATTCAAACTGATCCCCGTCTTCTAGTTTCCTATACGCTCACCTCATCAATACCCTGTGGTGGCCGTGGCTCGACGTCAATGAGCCCGAGAGTTGGGGTTTTGCTCGTAGGTGGCACCAGTGGATTAGGACGCAGGGCCTGGTATTCCCAAGCAATGCATGATCGAATCTGGTTGACGCGGCCGCTTGTGCATGACAGAAAACCAAGTCACGCCGTTTTCTCTCTCTACCGCTGATGGCCAGTCTCTTTTCGCCTGGCACATCCTTCCACTCCCACTCTATGCACGGCATGAAGATGCTCTGGTAAGGCAGCCTGGTGGTTTCTGTGCGGATATCACCCAAACAGAAAATCTGAGGTTATTGCGTGAAGATCCTCACGCGAGACTTGTTATATACTGTTCGTCTGCCAGACTTCTCCTTCTTGTGTCCAGTGCCCTGTTCTAATGCGACTCGTCCAGTTCACGGCGTGGGTTTCTCCCTATTCATTGGCAGTAACCACCATCTATAGCACCGGTGTTTGGAGTTTGCTGATGATTCCAAGAATGCCGGCCACATTGCTCAAGCCATCCGGCCCGCTTCCTTCCACACATTGACCGATACTTCATCGTATCACGTTCTTGCTATCGACTACCGTGGATTTGGCCACAGCACGGGGAGTCCGACGGAGGCTGGGCTCATCATTGACGGATCAACAGCTGTGGAGTGGGCTATGAACGTTGCTAACGTTCCAGCCAACAGAATCGTCCTGCTTGGTCAGAGTCTTGGTACAGCCGTAGCCTCAGGTGTGGCCGAGCACTTCGCCCAGGAAGGAATTGACTTTGCCGGTATCATCCTAGTCAGCGGCTTCAGTAGCCTGCCTACTATGCTGAGCCATTACTCCATTGCGGGATATGTTCCCGTGTTACTTCCGCTTAGGAGTTGGCCCTGGCTTCTTGATCTGGTTCTGAGCAGAATTGTTGACAAATGGGCCAGTGCGGATCGATGGCGGGAGACGGCGCGTACGGTAAAGCAGCGTGGCGGCCGCCTTCGGCTTAACCTGATACACGCCGATAATGACTGGGATATTCCATCGAGGGAGGACGATAGGCTCTTCGCAGCAGCAGTACGGGGTATTGTGGGCGAAGGCGACCTTGTAGACGATGAAACGCTCGCTGTCGAGAAGGAAAGACGCACCACGACTAAGGGAAAGAATGCATTTGTAGCAACATGGAAGGAACAAGACGTCATCGTCCGGCAGGAACTTTTCCCCTACGGCGGTAAGCCTACTACCACTTCTGGGGGAGGGAAAGCAAACTCGGCACCGCTAATCTGTGTAGGTCACAACGAAATAATGATGTACGCACCTGTGACCCTCGCCGTCCTCAGGTCGTTCGACCTTGTCCCAGGGCCATAGGTTGTGCAGCTTGCGCAGGGGCAGAACTCGCACTGTATGAGGTCTTATCACCTTGAGCATTGCGGTTGGTTCTCGACAAATTCCGTCGCTATGGGCAGCAGTAATGTTATATATTCGTAGCCCTATCATATCAGCAAGCGCTATAGATGTCACTAGACTTGAATCACCCAAAGCTATGGGCGAGTGAGTTCGTACGCCGGAGTATACGGGCATTGCGGTGTTATCATTTGGGCGGGAATTCTAAGATCGCTCGTATATTGTGAGATATCGACTCGGTACCGTCTACACACTCCAGGAGCTGCTACCAGTCGTCTCGAGGCACTTCCCTTCCGTAGGTGTACAGGAGGCTAAAAAAAAAGGAGCCGCAATATCATAAAATGAAACTGCCGAAGAGAAAAGACCAACATAGAATACGCAGCTGTTGATAATTAAGACACAATCTGGCATATAATTCCGCAATCACATAGGTTCCAAGCTTAGCGAGTGGCAAGTACAAAGGGAATGAAATCCAAACGGCCAAGATGCAATTGCTCAACAGTCTTCTCCCCAACCAAGTTGCCGATTTACCTCGTTCATGGCGCCAATGCCAGCTCTGAGAAATGACATTGTTCCATCAACAACGGCGTTACCAAAGACAGGATCTGGGCTCTCGGCAGCGACAAGGTCTTGCTGATCGAGGGTACCTCTCCTTTTCTCAACGACAGCACGACCGATAGCCCGTCCCCATAAGTTGTAAAAACGGTCCTCGCTGATGCTAACGTACTCACGACGTCCGCTCTCGGCCACTCTGGAATATGACCAGTCGGCAAAAACAACCTCGAACCTCTTGGTACGAAGGAAGAGGTACGGCCAGGTGAAGACGAACATGAGGGTAAATATGCAGAGCCAAACAATCCAGTTGGTTAGGCGCCACCTGTTTGTCCTGGAGCTGTTGTATACTCGGATCACGGCGTCTTTGACGGGGAACGTGATGTGCAGATGACCACGATAGTTGGTCGACCGAACCAGCGTCTCCAACTTCTCCTTAATCCGCTCTTCATCAAAGCCGACTACGCAACGCTGCAAGGCAAAGCATTTCAGGCCAGCGTGGCTCGCGCAGTACCTGTGGCACCATTCGCTCAAAGTTGGCTTGGGGATGTTGCCCGGTTCGATATCCCGATGCCCACCTGAGGCTCGCTTGGATAGAACCGTTCCTCTTCGGACCTTTTCCCTATTCTCAGCGGTTCGTAAATGCGTCCATGATGCCCGATTGACAGGGTCAGAGTAGAGGTATGGTGTCAGCTCTACATTTACGTCGAAATCGGTTACTGTCTCGTATTTGTCTTTACCCTCCCTGCGAACACGTTGCCTATGTGTGCCGTGTAGTCGAACAAAGGGACGAGGGGGTGACTGCGCCCAGATCCGGATCTGGTTTTCAAGGTATTCTGGGTCATCGTCCAGACGCGTGTCCATATAGTACCCAGTACCATCCTTGGCGTCCTTATGGTGGAACTCCATATTTTCATGAGCGGAGTGCGGAGCGACATCTAGGGGGAGGAGAGGTGCGCTGCTGCTGCCGCCTCCGTATTCGTCGTCATCGTAGAGCGGCGGCAGATCATCGTCACCCAATTCGGGGGCATCATCGTCAACATATCGCTCTGCTTGAGTGTGGAGGGACACGGCATCGTCGCTGGGACGAAGCTTCGGAGACGGGTTTCCCATACTTCTATACAGCACGATATCTTAAAAGTACGCTGTGGGGAAGAGAAGAAGCGAAGAAAAAAAGTTTAGAGAATATTACGAGGTGCCGATGGCTCGACATTTCCATAAACGCTGGAAGAAGCCTCCAGTTTGAGCAGCCAGTGGCACAGAACGTGGCTTAGCCAGTGCCTTGCGCCTGACACCACAAGGGCCGTATTGCTCCGCCTCCCCCACTATGTACAAAGATACCGAGGAAGTGGGGTTGTAGCAAGATCGAACAAGCTGCCCCAGAGCCTGCTCGTGAAGAACGATCTAACTTCACTACCTATGCACGGTATACGCTCTTCAAACGACCTAGAAACGGAAACGAGTGTGTAGAGTGCGAGTCGCGAGTGGATGCTGATGATCGTTTTGACTTAGATCACGGCAAAACCTCGTGTACCTGGCGAAGTAGCGTTTTCCGGGAGCCTATCCCTTCTTAAGTGGGGTCTCCGAGAGAGACACGCTGTATCAGATGCAACCGCCCCGCATCACAAGAAACCGACAAAGAGACCAGCGGGGTGTGTCGGGTGAATATTTACCTGTCCGTTGGCAACATCTCCTTTGCCTAGCATCAGCACCAGGCCATACAGTCTTTCCATCCTCAACCTCCTCCGTCTCTCGCCATGCCCGAGGAATCGAAGCAGGCCGGCTCGGCCGACAAGCAAGTCGCCGATGCTGTCACCGCAGGCAAGCAACCGACGGCTGAGTCTGACATCGAGTCCGGTTCCGAAGCAGACGACGCGCCAACGAAGCCTACCGACGAAGTCCCTTCCGGACCGAAAAAGAAGAAGAAGAGGTCCAAAAAGAAGAAGAATGCAGAGGCCGCGACGGGAGCGGCGGTGGACCCAGATGAGGAAAAGAAAAAGAAGGCATTAGACGGCCTGACTCCTCAGCAAATCGTCGAGTTCATGTCACTTAACCCGGCGCTGAAGAGCGAGGTTGAGGCGCAAATTGCGTCTGGTAGCTCGACTGCCGGCAACCCAGCCGATCCGGCTACCATCCTTGAAGCCCTCAAGCAGCTCCGCCTGCAAGATATCATGACTGGCTTGGCAAGCAGTGGGAAGAACCGGAAGGATATGGCCTCATACAAGTTCTGGAGCACCCAACCAGTTCCCCAATTCGCCGAAGAGAAACCTGTTCAACTCAAAGAAGGCCCCATCAAAATTCAGGCCATCGAAGACATACCTGCTGAGCCCCAGCAGCTCGCCCTGGAGGGGTTCCGATGGGTCACGGTGGACTTGAATGACGAGCACGAGATGCAGGAGGTGTATAAACTGCTGAACGGTCATTATGTGGAGGACAACGAGGCCATGTTCCGGTTTAATTACTCTCCCTCTCTCCTCAAGTGGTGAGTGCTGAAAACTCGACCTGCTTGTTTTACTACTTACAGGTTATTGTCTAACGCAAACTATCTAGGGCTCTGATGTCCCCAGGCTGGAAAAAGCACTGGCATGTAGGCATCCGAGTCGGCGAGACATTGTGCGCCTTCATATCAGCCATACCTGTGGAAGTCCGGCTACGGGACAAGGTCCTTCACTGCTCTGAAGTCAACTTCCTCTGCGTGCACAAAAAGCTGAGGAGCAAGCGCCTCACGCCTGTTCTTATCAAGGAGATCACCCGGCTTTGCAACTTAGACGGAATCTGGCAGGCTATTTACACTGCTGGCATCGTTTTACCCCGACCGATCAGCACTTGCCGATACTTCCACCGTGCCATTAACTGGCAAAAGCTATACGAGGTTGGCTTCAGCCCGTGCCCGCCCAACAGCAAACCTCAGTTTCAGGTGCGCAAACACGCGCTGCCTTCCACGACATCTCTCCAGGGACTACGAGAACTAGAGGCGAAGGATCTCGATGCCGTCCATAGCCTCCTGAAACGCTATTTGGACCGATTCGATCTCTCTCCAGAGTTCAGCAGGGATGAAATCGACCATTGGCTCCTGGACAAGAAAGACCCGGCAGGAGAGCGGGTTATTTGGAGCTACGTCGTCGAGGTAAGTCGGACCTTTTACGACGGTCCTCACTGTTACCCGATTCCCTGACACTGACCCATCTTATAGGACAAAGAGAAGAAAATCACCGACTTCTTTTCCTTTTACTGCCTCGAGTCGTCGGTCATCAACAACCCGAAGCACAAGGTCGTCCGGGCTGCCTATCTCTTCTATTACGCCACGGAGCATGGGCTGACCACACCATTCGACAAGTCCGGCCTCAAGACGCGCCTTAACGATCTGATCCAGAACGCGTTGATTCTTGCCAAACAATATGACTTTGACGTCTTCAATGCTTTGTCGATCGCCGACAATGCATTGTTCCTGGAGCAACAGAAGTTTGGTCCAGGAGACGGACAGCTTCACTACTACCTATTCAACTACAATGCTACGCCTGTCCATGGTGGTGTTGATAGGAAAAATCGACTCGACGAGGACAATCTGAGCGGACTCGGCTTCGTTGCACTTTAAAAATATCCACCCAGCTCCTCGTCTACCCTCTGGGGAGGAATAGATCCTTATGGGCCGGCTCCTTCTGATATTGCACAATTCTGCTCCACCTATGACAGGATTTTGCTCTACCAACTTGGGCTCCTGAACATCGGTTGCCATCTCCCCATAACTCGGTGAAGTGGCGTTGAATCATCCGGCCCCTCTTCCGAAGGAGGGAAGTCTAAAAACCCATAGGTGTCTGGGGAACGGATAGCTGGCAGTAGAATCAATGACAGCGGTAGTCTTTTAAACAGCTATTTTGCTAAAAGCTAGAGCCAGAGTGGTCACTCGTTTTGACAAGCTTCGGCACACCTCTTGGTCCATAATACATGTGTAGACCGCCTTCTATGCTGGATGCGAGATATATATCTAGAATATCAGTAGTTACCCGCATTCGTGCAAGACATCGAGCCTCGGATTACCAAAACCGGTGATCCAAGGAGCCAGTTGTAAGCTGACATAGCTGAGTATGTTATCCAAAAAGATATGACATCGAGATAAACATGAGACAGGGGGCTGTTGACCTGGCGGGAAAGCGACCCCGTAGCCCAGGTCGATCGTCTCTGCACGTATACTACCGGGGCAAAAACATCAAGTCGCAGAGCAAACGATATTCCCCAATCACGCACGCCCATCCAGTTTCTCGCCCAAGGCAACCCGGCCCTCGAGCAGCTGGTTATACCAATCCACTCGTTCTATCATGGGCACATGTCCCATGCCTTCCACGAATAGGCCAACACTGGGCTGGATGTAATCAATTAGCTTCCTACCGTGTGGAGGGCTAATCATATCGTCGGCGTCTCCATGCATGACCAGGATGCGATCGCGCCCAACTCGATCCGCCATTTCTTTTAGTTGCTCAGGCGTCTTTTTATGCCAGCCCGCGGCGATGAGCTGAAGGAGAAACCCGCGCACCCCAAAGCGCAGCGGGTCCAGCCGCTTGTGCATCTCCTGGGCAACAAACCGCTCATAGTTGGTGTCAAATCGCAAGTATTCAGCATCCGGCGCCGGCGGAAGGACGTTGCGAGTCACCTTGGGGTCTGGCAAGTGGGTATTGTCCGGCCCTTGAAGGAAAGCGAGAGGAAACATCTGGCGAGCCGAGCCCGAGACGGAAGACTCAATGCTCTTGGGCAGCAGCATCGACGCGCGCTTGGCCAGGTTTTCGGTAAACGTAGTCGTGTTCTCGATGTTCGCGGCGGTGCAGCAGAGGCTCAAGGTACTGGCAGCATCAGGAATGAGGCACGCCAGCTCCTGCGCGATCATGCCGCCGAGGGAGAGGCCGATGATATGAACCTTCCGTTCCCGGGGCCCGGAGGATGCAACCCATCCGACGTGAGTCAAAACTTCAAGTACGTCCCGTGCCATCTCGCTGGTGCTATAGCGCATCAATGGCTTATCGCTGTCACCCATACCTCGGTTATCCAATATCAAGACCGAGTAGCGATCGTGATGCTCGTGGCCAAAGTGGAGTGTCTGCCTCTGCCAAGCTGACTTTATAGCGCCGAGGCCCATGATGAACTATAGCCGTAGGAGTCAACGAGAGGACCACATCCATGGGATGACCTGGGGAGCTCGTACAACCATCTTGGCTGGCCCTGTTCCGTGGATTTCCCAGCTGATCCGAAAAGGTCCCCCGCGGCCTTCGGCCACGGGCAACATGCCTTCTTGGTCTGGCTCAAGCTTCCAGACAGCCGTAGGGAATGCTGGCTGTTTAAGAGTCTCGGCAACGGTGGGCAGTTCTGCCCTATTCTCATTTACAACCCTGCTCAGTTGTCAGTGGAATCCTTGCGATGCCGCCACAAGCAACTGTGTCTGATGAAAGAGGAGCAGCCGCTAGGGCCACGTACATGTTGCGTCCTGGGTTGCTTTGGCGCAGCGCCGTAGATATGAATCAGTTTCGACGTAGCGGATAAAGGAAATTATAAATAAAACTTGAGTGGCTTATCTGGTAGGCAAATGTGAATAAGTAAGAAATGCTGAGTTGGATGCTGTCTTGTTCCCTGTAACTTGTATCACCTTGTGGTGGAATGTCGTGGCTCCCTCCCCCTGTACCGTTGCGAGCCTCGGCATCTTGGGATAACAGGGAGCAAACTAGAAAAGATTGTGCTGCCATCCAATTAGGATTTATCATTCCTTCCACTGGATCCAATGATTGGCCAGCCTTCTTGCTCCAAAGTCTCCACCACAATTAAGTGCAAATGCGTTCTTTTCGAGGCTGTTGAACCAGCGGTTCATCAGGCTATGCGATTCCTTTGTCACTCGACAATAAATAACCGCGAGTTTACCTGAACCTCTTAACGAAAAATATGGTATCAATGCATTCTCGAGTTACCTACATAGCTTCCTTGGCCAGATTGTTTTTCATACTTATCTCTAGCTGGTCTATTTCTGCCCTGCGCGGCTGCTATGCTGCGACATTCTGCCCTATAAATGGCTTCGATCTTCAAAGATGATGAGACGATCTAGGTTGGTAGGAGAGGCGTTGATGGTCTCCCTCCTCGGCCTCTGAATTTAGCTTCCTTGTTTAGCTCTGGTAGCTAAGCGTGCTAAGTTACGTAGCCCAAGGTACAGTATGTTATGTAATCGAATTGTCAAATTAAGGCTGCGCAGTGGAAGGAGATGGCAGATGCCACAGGTACCCTGAAGCATGCAAAGTAGCGCCTTTGACAATTTCGACAGATATCACGGTAAGAACGACCTGATCTCTAGCCCCGGTACTGCTTCCAGGTGAGCGACGTCGCTGTTCCAGAGACTCGCGCTGCCTCTTGTGTCCGTCCGACAGCATTCAGAAGTCTAAGTGACCGTCCCTGAGTCGCGGATGGCGTTCCCTTTGCCGAGAGCAGGCTGGAGGATGGAGCCCGCTGCTATACTGGGTTCTCAATAGACGCGCCATGCTTGTACGATTTGGCATGATATATGCCATATCTTGCCTTGGACCTGATCGCGTTTTCTGGCACGAGAGGACCACGCAACAGGTCGTCGAATGAGGAGTGCTACGTCTCAGTCACCCTGCCCCTGGTCACAGTAAGTCAGCATGACGAATAAATAACAAATGCCCGAGTTGAGGCTTGCTAGCGGAGAATTAACCCGGAGAAGTGAGCGGCCAACGAGATCAGGGAAGCCGGTAGGCTACCTCTTAAGAGGATAGGCAGCTCACGCAATCTACGGAGTGGGTGCTACGGAAAGGATGGGAATAATTGCCCCCTCAGTCTTAGACGGCCCGGGGCAGGGAGATTGCTTTCACGTACTCCGTGCTCCATCACCGAACGGCCGTGTGCCAATATCCCGACAAGAGACTTGGCTGACTGGGGCGACAATATCCCCAATCAAGATTGGATCTGACTGTACCAATGGTTCGCGGGTCCGGCGGAGCTCGCCCGCGGATTGGACTGATCTTACTTCGACACTGTACCATGGTCCTAGCCGTCTGTGAGGCTGCATCTCTTGGGGAGAGCCTGGCTTGGAGGGCTTTCTCTTGAATCTCTTCATGTCCAAGAGGGGGTTAGTAGCGCGCCAACAACACGCGTGGCCCGAGACGCGCCCGGCCATGCAGTAGCGCACGTTCTTTGGGCTCTGGCAGATAATGGGGCGAATGTTGTACAATACACACCGAACAGCTCCCTACAGGATCATGGTATGGGTGGAAAATGGGAGGACGACGCAGAACGACGCCCAACACTCTGGTATGTGGGGGTCAGACAGAGAGGCCAAAAAAGGGAGGCGAGCTCGAAAAGCAACGAGCATCACAAAACAGGAACCAACAAGAAAAAGCGTGGTCCGAGGCCAGCCAATCGGCGATATGCAATCTCTTCTGTCTCTCTCGCAGAACCAAATAGTCCATGTCATATTTTGGTCTGGCGACCTCTCTTATCAGCAGTGGCTTTGATAAGGACCGCCCACGCAAGGGCGGGCAGATGATGGATAATACACTAGCGTCATGCGTGCGGTTTGCTCGATCCCTGCTTGGTGCGTTGCTTCGCTCGTTTTTTCCAATCGTGTCGGCCTCTTTCCCACCTGCGTGTTTCTTGCTAATTCCGCAGACGCAGGCAAATGAATCGAAAAAGAAAAGAAAACAAAAGAAAACAAAAGAAAACAAAAGAAAAGAAAAGAAAAGAAAAGAAAGGAAAGGAGAGCAAAAGGAAAAAAGGGGCATCGAGCGACGCATTTACTTAGGTGTTGAATTAGAGAGTGTCCAATCCTGCATGTTACGATCTCTCCTGTTGTCAGAACAGAACGAACTGCTCCGGACTGGCACCCGTTGTCGCCATGGCCTTGGCTTATCTTGTATAGCTCGCGACATACATCCAGTACTTCTCTCTCTTTTCCGTACATGCTGCCAAGCTATTGTATGTACGTATATGTACCTACTTCGTAAGCGAAAGACCAAGGCTAAGCAGAATAGGTACAGTACGCTATGCAGGTGGGCTGGCTTCATTCCCCGTTAAAACCAGGACATATTAGCACACGGCACTGGAGCAATGCGTGGTAGGGACGTGCGATGCTACATAAGAGATGGAAAGCTATCGCCCAAAATCTCCACAAAGTCCGTGTGGCACGCCGTTGCTGCCGGAAGGACGGCCAAGCAAGAGAAGATTGGGAGTATCCCATGTAATTACCAGAGATCGGAAATGCAAACTTAGCTCCATAGGGCTGGCTCCTTCAGAAAACAAAGCTTTTGCTTGCTTCGGCGTATCATATATAAACCTTGTTGCCAGCAAAGCGCAGACCAACCTTCGCCAGCAATTCGAACGGGCCTTTGAAGGCTGATAAAGAAACCCGGCAGTTCCAAATGAATAGCAGGCGTGGAATATGGGTGCGAGCAGGGTAAGCACCGACCGCCCTTAGCAGGGTCTCAGTGGATAGTTACCTTGTGGTAGTACTCTATAGTTATAGTTAGGTCCCTTTCCCCTTGCCCCTCCCTACTACGCCTACCCACTCGCTCCCCTCCACTTACCCCTTGCCACCTACAGCATGTTTGTACCAACCTCATGCTTATCTGCGGCGCCCAATCGCCAGATCTTAATGCAGTCAGATGTGATTTCTTCTCGCTGCACTCCGTAAATTGCAACTGACCTGCTGGGCCGCCCAATTTGGTTCTCCAATGAGCGATTAACTTTGGCCGTCCGCCTTGCGCGAGCCTGCCGCCAAGCTCTGCTTCTCACGGGAATGGTACGACCCAGTCTTCTAAGGCCTCAGGGACGTAGGAGATTCACCAGGGACCTGTTTCCCGCTAAAGGCCTGTCTCTTACCGTCCACGACGCGGAGGTAAGGGGCGAGAGGGAGGAGAGGAGAGGAGAACGATACAGAGAGGCGGAGAGAGAAGAGTCTAAGTGTGTATTTGTGGGGGGAGGAGAGCGAGGTGTGTTCTGTGAGGAGGGAAGCAAGAAAACCCAGACAAGCATGGTAACAAAGCCTAGGTAGGGCGGTGGTAGCAATACAGGCAGGAAGGAAAAAGCAATAAGTGAACAAAGTCGACACGGTTGTTTTGACTCTGCGCAATTGGCCGGATCAGCCTGCAAGCTCCCCTATCACACTGTACGCTCTTGCGACTATCACAACTTTTCGCGGCGAAATCGCTTCGACGCCGAGACCTATTCACTCCGTTGACGCAGTCTCGATTTCGATCATCAATACAAATAGCGAACGCCCACCACTCGCAGATTTGGCAGTCACCATATAAGTACAAACCCCTGGCTTAAACTTGTCCGCCCCCTCCCCCCGCGCGCCTTGATCACAAACAGCTCTGTTCTCTGGAGTTCCTTGCGTTAGGGTCGCGTGTTACTTCTCCCGCCCCGGTCCCTCCAAACACGAATCAGCACTAGGGCGGTGCTCCGGACAGTCGACACCGTTAAGCAGGCTACAGGGAAGGTTCCAATAAAAGGTCTGGCTCGGGACGAGTACACACGTTAACGGCATTTATTGG
>FTLB01815354.1_pt1 | contig 20145 bp, 7 predicted proteins | sample 1658291 | NCBI WGS metagenome assembly FTLB01 (sample SAMEA3914812, study PRJEB12502) | metagenome | biome: forest; material: soil | place: Canada | collected 2011-07-07 | depth 0.1 m
AACACCTGGACCTTGTCGAAATCGAGCAGGGCATACGGCATGTACTTGGTGGAGATTCGACCGTGGTTGGTGGGAATGCCATTAAATCCCCCGGCAGTCTGCGGTCGCGCGCCGTTGCTCATAAAGTTGGCGGTCCGTTGGGACGAGCCCGGCCGTACCGACCCCGCAACGCTTGTTGATAGCGAGTTTGCCGAATGCTGCGAGGTGAAGACATTTCGGTACTGCTCTGGCGGTGAAAACCCCGAGCCTTCGTGGATCGTAACAACGAGGATGCCGGGTTTGGGGGTCGTAACGACGGGGGCTTGTGTGAGCGCTTCCGAGGCCGCTGGGGAGGTTGTATAGTTAGCAAAGAGGTTCCAGGTATGATGAGAGGGTTAGAGGGGGGGGAAGGGGGCAGGCTGGTTGTGTCCAACGTACCAATAGTATTCTCATTTGTAGGAGTAACAGCGCCAGAGACACTCCCTTGGCTCTTCTCTTCTTTGTCTGTGATAGTTGATGTAGAGGGAGAGCGGCCGAACGAACTCGCGAGGGGTCCCAAATGGGTCTCCTTCAGTTCTACGCAAGAACAGACAGGTTAGAGCCTTACAATCTCATAACAAAGGGCGCTTCCGCCTGGCCCTTGGAACATACGGCGGCAGAGACCAGGTGCGACAGGAATGGAATTCCAAGCCGGGCGAGTAACTCTGTGGTATGTCCGTAGGCGGGAGAGTGAGAGGGGGGGGGGAAAGGACAGAACATACTCTTGGTGAGTTTCCACGTCGACATCTTGAAGGCGAGCCGAGGGTGGAAGAAGCAAACTGAGAAGAGGCCACGCCGACAAAACAGATACTGGAATCGCTATACAACCTTCTCGGTAAGGGGGATCGTCGAGAGAGTAAGGCTAGAGAATAAACAGGGTAGGAGGATCACACGATGATGTCGTCGGCGATCCAAGTCGACCGCTGAACAATTCCAAGGTTGCTGGTCGTCAGTGGTGCGGAGGAGGTGTGGTGGGTGTGGGTTAGGCTTGATTCGATAAGACAGAAGAACGACCGGGGGGTAAATTGACCGCCCGCACTGAGGAAGCCCCGCAATTTATTTCGCCGACTCCTATCTTGGAAACTCAAGACATGCGCGCTCGCCAGGCTAGGGTCGTTGGTTAGGGGGTTTCCAGGAGATTTGGTCCTGGAGTCAGGCTGGTCTTGTCGTCCCAAGGTGCGACCAGAACCTGGCTGACCTGCTGAGCCTGCCTAAGCTTGCCAAGGTATATTTGGCTGAGAGAAAAGTGAGATTTTTGCCTTCAGATCTGTCAGGGTGGGGAGAGGCAAAAATGGGAGGTTTGTCAAGGCGTTATATCGCGCACCGGAGAAAAATAAACGTCTACGCAAACGCGTTTACGTAGGAAACGTGGGAAACAAGGTTACAAGCCACTTCTTAGAATTCTTAGAAGGAGAAAGAAGGCGGTAGGTTTTTACAGAGGGAGAGAAATTTTAATAATGAAACAGTGAGGCGCTTGTGCATGCACAGTGTGCGTGAGGATATGTGTATTGTTGTGTCTGGGTGTGTCTAAGTCTATGTCAATGATTTCCAGGTTCGTTCAGATCGTCGTGTCGTGGAGGCGCAGAGGTCATGTTTGCCCCTTAAATCCAGCCTCTGCCTGCTATTAATAAGCCAACGCTCTAGTTGAATCTCTCTGTTTGTAAGAGATGGGGAATCGCGAACTAGGGATCATGACACGAGGGGCATTACTCCATAATCTCGGTCCAATTCTACAGTAGTATCTTTTTTTGGTGTTTAAACTGCACACCTACCTAAGAAACCGTATCTTTGTCTTGCTTGTCTACCTGACTGTTGCGAACCAGCTTGGCAAGGCTTTTGTCAAAATACGAGAGCAGAGGGCAGATACGCAGCCGAAGTCCGTCATCGTATTGAAAGGGGATTCAGCAAGATCCCAACCCCCCACTGGGAAGCCCAAGGTCAAGGACAAAGGACTGCTACCCACCACCACTGTCTTCCCCCCTCCCCCTCCATCCCCTCTCCTGAGCAACTCGCATGGCGAGTAAGGCAGGGCATGGCCAGGCCTGCGCCGCCCTGTACCCCTCCTCCTCTCCGGGTACCAATGACGGGAGCTAGGGGAAACGCCCCATACCCATCCGAGCCATCGCCCCCGTTCTGCATCGGTTCGGATTTTAGCCGTGAGAGACCATCGGAGCACAGCCTCAGCAATGGCAAATTCAAGAGTCCACTTTTCAGCTTTCATGAGATCTGTACCGGGGAGAGCGAGGCAGGCCATGGGTGAGAGCAACGCACGGAAGAAGGAAAATCGGCGCTAGAACTCGTATATTCATTGCTGCCATCGCCCGGCATGGTCAGAAGCTAGGCCACAGGCGTCTCTCTGCTCCAACTGCCACGTGCACTGTATTCCAGAGTAGGCAAGGTAGCTACGGGGGTGCAGCTGGTTGGATTAGCGCTGCGCAGCCCGTCCTGTTGAAAGCTGATAGGTAGAGTATCCCTACGATAGGTACTGCCTTGCGCAAATATAGCGAGCTACTATAACTTGGGCGTAGGTGACGGAGAGCCTCAGATGCAAGTACGTTAGCCTTAGATGACCCAGGCACGCCACGCAAAGCCAGCTACCCTGGTCGAGGTCAGGCAGAGAATAATATAGCTAAAAAATTCAGGATGCTAGCTATCTAGCTATATGCTGCAGCTAGTAAAAGATATGATTTCTTGTGGGCATGAATAAGATGCTCAATTCCCCCTTTTTTTAAGCACCATGCCGCCATCTCCCAGCTTCTTCCTCCGTCAACCTAGGTAGGCACCCTGCCTCGGACCCAAGCACAACGAATCATGTAAGGCCCGAATCCCTGACTGCCTCAAGCTGTGAATTGAGAAGATTGCCCATTCAAAACATGGCAAAATATGGCATTTAGTTGTTCTTCTTGGCCACGGCACCTTTAGGAGCTTTGAGACCGATGCCGCGCACCATCAACACCCTAACGATGACGAAAGGGATAGTTGTCAAAAAGACGACCCAATCATTCGAAGTCCAGTCGGAGAGGACGACAAAGTTTTGCCAGCCACCCACAGCCTGTGCCGTGCTGTGAATGTAGGCGATGTCGCTCAGGAGCATTCCCAAGCAAACCATGCGCCAGAGGCGCCTGTCATCGAAGGTCCGGAGAAGCACGGCCTCGATGAAGGCAAAGTAGACGAATCCGCCGCTGAGTTGGGTATAGAGAAATTGAGTATCCTGGGAGAAAGTAATGGATTCCCGAGTCATCGTCGCGAGATAATTCGCCGGCTTGCGGTAGCACAAGAAGGCACCGCCAAGGGCGAACAGCGGCTCGACGATGGTGAGGAGGATCTGGTAGACCAGAGGCACCGTCTCCTTCGCCGACACGAAGAGCGGGCCGGTCCGGTGAGCCTGAGATGACATGGCGGTAGTTTATGGAAGGCTTTTCGGTAATTACAATGAAGCGAGGCCTTGTGCAGTGCCTGTTTGAGATTCGGCTTCTGGCGAGGTCGGTTGGAATAGATGTTGAAAGCTGACCTTTTTTTCCTTTGATGTATTTTTTTCCTCCTTCTTACTCCTGTCGTTCTCCTGAAAGTGGGACACTAGCCCCAGTGAGGAAGCTGCTAGTGAGCACCAGAACAACTCTAATCTGGGAGGTGCGCAGGGACGACTTGGACAGATGAGAGATGGATAAGGCTCTGATAATTAAAAATCCAATAACACTGTAAAATATTCGTCTGAAGCCTGTCGCAACGACCGCAGCAAGCTAGCCAGCGCAAGTTGCAAGCCGCATGTCGAGCTCCTTTTTTCCAGAAATGAAACCAGTGACGACATTGAGGGGTTGATTTAGCCACCCGACTCTAAAGGGTTTGGTGACTAAAAGTTCAGAACCTTTTGGCCATAAACTCGTCTTTTGGAACGGTTGATACTCGTGTACAGAGTTTTGTATATCGGAAGAGATTTCCTTTGACGGGAACCTGGCGATGCAACCGAGCAGAGTTGTGGTGCTCCGCGTTCATCTCGACTTACCACGGCCACGGGAGATGAGCCGCGATAGTGGTTCTCCTTGATAACGCGCTTAGATGAATCTCATCGTCCATCCCAGAACTTTCATCTCCAAATGACACCATGGCGAACACAATCCCGGTAATAGACTTCAGTCGATGGAGTAAAGGTAGCGAGGAAGATAAAAGATGCGTTGCTCGAGATTTAGCGGACGCATGTCGCCGAGTCGGATTCGTCTACGTCGTCAATCACTTGGTCCAGGATCATCTACTCGATGAAGCATTCCAGTGGTCAAAAAAACTTTTTGCTCTACCTCAGGACAAAAAGATGTTAGCTCCTCATCCACCAGGTACTCTCGCGGACCTAGGTTAGAGAAGGGACGATGCTTGTATGACTGACTTGATGCGATAGGGCCGAGCGTGCACAGAGGCTACTCATGGCCTGGCCTGGAGAAGGTGTCGCAGTATATACATACTGAAGGCGAAGACGCAGCTGCAGCAGATGCAGAACTGAGAAAAGTACAGGACTACAAGGCAAGGCATCCGATGATCGTCTCGGGAGCAGGGCTCGAGCGGTTCCGCAACTGACGGCCTCCCAGGAGAGCTACGAAATCGGCAGCGAGGAGCTCCTCGACCAGCCCAATGTGTGGCTGCCTGAGAACATCTTGCCAGGATTCCGAGATTTCATGACGAGGTTTTACTGGCATTGTTTCGGGATGGCCAAAGAGCTCCTCCGGGCCATGGCCGTGGGCCTCGGGCTGGAAGATGTGGACCATTTTTTGCATTTCCACAGCGGAATCAGCAACCAACTCCGTCTTCTTCACTACCCCCCGGTGGAGACGGAAAAGCTGTCTAGCAATCAGCTCGCACGCATGCCGGCACACTCGGACTGGGGCTCCATCACCATGCTCTTCCAAGACAGCTGCGGCGGCTTACAGGTGGAAGACCCAGCCTCCCCCGGCACATTCGTGGACGCGACACCGATGAAAGGCACTTTGGTGATGAATGTTGGTGATCTGATGATGCGATGGAGCAATGATTATTTGAGGTCGACTCTCCATCGAGTAACCGTGCCGTCTTTGCCGCTTGATAGGCGCGCCGATGCCCGAGAGATGGGAGCAAGATATTCCATCCCTTACTTCGTCAGCCCCGACCCTCAGTCTGTAATCGAATGCCTTCCTGCTTGTTCCAGTGAAGAGAACCCGGCGAAGTATAGGCCAGTCAAACAGGACGATTACCGGAAGATGCGAGCCAAGCTACAGTATACAGCCGTGTAGAGCGTCTCGGCTTCCTGAGAGAGGTTCGAATAGAGCTTAGAAGAAGCAAGCCCGCGGTGCTCCTGGATTTGACGGTTTCCACAAGTTCAGACATGGACTTGTTTGTAGCGTCAGGAGTCATGCCCCACGAGCTTCTATTCCTTCTGCGGCTTATGTAGCTCGTTGGCCCGTTATACATATATAAGGTACCTGAGCCTTGGTGTACACTCCAATGTCCGTCTTCTCTTACGTACTCATGGCATGTAGTTTGGTTATTAGGTATACAACATCAAACAATATTGCGAAGAACCTCCTCAGCCTCCCTATATTAGACCTTCTTCTTACCTACTCGGCCTCAGTATGCAAAGTCTTCTCTGGCCGGGTCGCAGAGCTTCAGCCGATGGCAATTTTGATTTCAACGATGTCCGCACTTTTCACACCTATCTCTACACCTCCGGTGATGAGTTGTCCTCTGTGTAATGGAAAGTGCTATCCGCTTGGACGGGCAGGAAAATGTGAAGACTAGGTTGGACGAAGACGCTATAGAGATAATGAATTCAACGTTCGGGGCTGGAATCGGATAATATAATGAGACATACCGAGCTAACTAGTGTAGACTACTTAGTATAGCGCAAACGCTCTGATTTCCCCAGGAGATTTGGTCGCGGTCCGGCGCTCAGTCTGGGTCGCTTCCAAACCAGCTCTTAATTCCATGGGAGAAGTGGCGTCAGGTTAATACTGACGTTCTGAATAGTACACCCCATCGTCTGGTACAGCTGGCCGTACGTCCCGTCCAAGATGCTGCTCAAGAATGCAAATGCCCTCGGCCTACCGTTCACCAACTCCATGTAATGCCCGCCGACGAAGTTTCGATGATATAGTATGTTGGCTCCCACTTTGCAGTACCTTGCCACCAAATCGTCGGTATCGACAACACTGCTCAGCTGATCGTAGACAGATTTATAGATAAAGACCGGCATCTTCGGCACGCCGTGATAGCCCATATACCCGTCCGTGTCGAAGGCGACTCTCATTACCCCTGTGTGCAGGTCCGAGTAGCCTCCCACAAAGTAGTCGTAGATGTTCTGGCCCTTGAACAAAGCCATCGACTGCAAGGCGTTCAGATACTTCGCCGAGAGGAACGTCGCCGCGCTGTGCGCTCCGCTCGTCTTCAGCCGGCTCATCATCCACTGGTACGCGTCTGGATGCTGCGTAGTGATCCCGATCAGCGCCGAGGGCAGCAGGCCCGCGCATTCGCCGCCGTTGATGTAGTTCGCGACACTGGTGATGTTCGGCGTCAGCCCCCCGAGCGCCATGCCGGCGATCTGAAGCCTCGGAGCGTACTGGACCGCCAGCTCGGACGCCCACTCGCTCGCAAGAGCGCCGCCGCTATAGCCCCAGAGCGCCACCTTAGCCGCCTGGAGTCGGAGCCCAAAGTACCCCCCAACATCCAACACCGCGCGGACGCTGTCGAGCGTCGCGTGACCCGCCTGCACTCCTGCTCCGTAGCTGGCTAGCGGTCCTTCGTAGTCCGGTACGTTGACAAACCAGCCGAGACTGAGTGTATCTGATATTTCGCCAAAGGGCTCGCCGGCCAGCAAGGCGTAGCTTGGCGAGGCATCTACGTTGGCGCTGTCATAGGGCAGCTGGTAGGAGAGCACCGCGTGGGCGCAGAGAGTGGGAGAAACGGCCGTACATCGATACTGCCACCACGGGATAAACAGTGTTGTGACAGCCCACGACGGATTGTATTCGCTGTCGGTCGACCGGTACATGATATGGTATGCTACCATGGCATTTCCAACTGTGAGGTTGAGGAGCGGCGCCAGCCGAATCTTGAGCACATCGCCCGGGTCGGTCTGATCCCAGTCAAAGGGTGCGCGGTACCATGGGTCCAAACTTGGGGGTAAGGGGATGGGATACGGCCAGGATGGGTTCGCTGCGTCGGCTTCCTTGAGGAGTTCCTGGGTCGCTGTGAGAGGGGCTCCGGCAACATTGGGGCTAAGCAATGCCCAGAGAGAGCAGAAACGGAAAAGTCGCATCTTGACATCTGCGTATCTGCGTTGTCTCCGGTCCCACGCAGTATCCAGCGTCAGTAAAGGGCAGGACGTAAGAGCACTCTGCCATTCGTGAGAGACTGCGCCGATGTGGCGTATCAAAGGAAGAGTCCTTCGGGATGATCGCATTGACTTGAAAGGGAGCTGGCTGCTCTTATGTCTATATGATTGTATGATATAATACTTCCCTCACTATGCCTTGTTAAGTCTCCTTCCGTGGCAGCCTCTCGTGAATCTGGGGTGCAGGTTCATTAAATTAGCCGCGGGATGCACCACGGTTCGGCTCACACAAGAAGCTGTACTAATTTGACAGAGACTTCAAGGGTTCTATTTGTGTAAATGTCGACTAAGGAAAATCTCCGAAATATTAATTGGTGGTCCTCCGTCACATTACCCTTGTGCGAAGGAACCGCTCATATTATATCTGGATCTCTTAGACTCTCAACCGCCAAGCAGATCGGCATTGCTGCACCGATGCACCCCACGTTCTTAGATCCAATAGGCAGTACTGTTCTTAATAGTGCGGAGCAGCAGACTCTTGGACAGGTTTCAAAAATGGGTTGACAAGTTATGAGCTGCGCGGCTGGTTGAGGAACGCCAATATTTTTGGCCAAACCGCATCGCAGATGACTCAGGATCAGGATCCTTCCTCCTGTAACTGCTTCAAAGCTGCTCAGATATGCTCCGTTCAGATCAGCATCCTTCACTATCATGTCAGAAGCCCGTTACTTTTACTTGTAAAGAGAGATATCACGACAAGGCGATCACTTGAAAAGATATCTTTTTGGCAGTCACTCTTCTAACTTCTCTAATCCCGCCGTATTTGAATGCGAACTCCAGAAAATACCGCCTCGCAATGAACCCATTCATTTGACAAATCAAGTTTAGAAAATAGCTTTCTAGTCCATCCTGACGCCTTCTCTATGCAAGTTGATGTCCGTACTACTCTAGTTTGCAACAGCTCTGCGGCTCTTAAACTCCTCACTGAAATGCTGATCGATGTAGCCCCTGGGTTCCTTCGGCGTGTAGAATGTAGTTCGGTCATAGGCATTGAACGGGAGCTTTTCCTTCACCCTGAAGACCAGATCGGGGGTCGAGACGAAGCTGCGGCCGAACGCGACGATGAGGTCATTGTTGGGATGCTCGTCGAGATAGTTTTGCGCATTTTCAGCGGTGAAGCCGCCAGCGACGACGATAGGGCCGTTCCAGACGTTGTAGATGAAATTCAGAGATCCGGTCGGGTCCACATCGGCATGTCCCGACACCCGGGGCTCAACCAGATGCACGTAAGCCAGGCCGAGCGAGTTCAGCTTGCCGACGAGGTCGGTGTATTGCGGTACCGGGTCCTTCATGTGCATGCTCTGGAACTTGGAGAAGGGACTGAGGCGGATGGCCGTCCGGTCGGCGCCGATAGCCCCGGCGATGCTTGTGGCGATCTCGACCGCAAAGCGCGATCGGTTCTCGATACTACCACCGTACTCGTCCGTCCTCTGGTTGCTCACGTCCTGGATGAACTCGTCGATCAGGTAGCCGTTCGCGCCGTGCAGCTCCACACCGTCGAAGCCGGCGCGAATCGCGTTCTTGGCAGCATTGACAAACTCCTGGACAGTCTCCTTGATCTCCTCGATCGTCAGCGCTTCGGGCACGGCGTGGTCAGGGCTAATCGCGATGGGGCTAGGTCCCTTGACGGCAAAGCCATTCTTCTCGGCGTGCTTGGGGTTTGTCGCTCGTCCTGTCCCCCACATCTGCAGGAAGATGTAGCTGCCCTGGGCGTGGACGGCATCAGTTACGCGGCGCCACGCCTCGACTTGTGCGTCGTTATAGATACCCGGGGCATTAGGGTTACCGCTGTGCCGGAGCGACACGGCGGTGGCCTCGGTGATGAGGAGTGTTCCGGGAGTGGAAGCGCGTTGAGCATAGTACTCGGCCACCATCTGGGTCGGTGCATAGTCGTCCCCAGCTCGGTAGCGTGTCAACGGTGCCATCGCGATGCGGTGCAGCAGCTCGGCCTTGCCCACCTTGAGCGGTGTGAAAAGACGACCGGTCGACATTGTTGGATGAAGTGGTCTGATTTTGTTGTGTAGATCTGGACAGATAGATATGTATGTGCAGATATTCGTGAGGCTTGCTATGGAAGCTTGGCCGAGAGTCGTGATTTTGAGATTTAACTTAGCTACTACTACTAACAGGAATCCTAGTAGCAGAAAACCAAAAGAGTAACCGAGTCTCCAGTGCATACAGCAATGCTCAAAGTCGTTATCGAATTCGTTGAGTATAAGTATTCTCTTGGGATGACCTTCTCATGATCTACAACATCACTCGGTGCTCTCTCTATATATACTCTTTGCATATGGGACCTGATTACCCATCAAAAGCTGGGTTGGTTTGAAATAGGGGCGGAGACTAAGGGTTAACATGACAACAATGAATGGCGCAAGGCAATCTTCCCGAGTCGGGGCAGGAAGAGCTTGCTGCCATCCGATTTGCTGCGGAATCTAGAAATGAGAGATACAGTCTCTGTTTTGTCATCAACAAGCCACTCCCCCACCCATTGACACTAGCTCACGCATGTTGCCATCCAATTCTTGCCCAATCTCATCGACCTTTTGTAATCAACCCGAGCCCACCTCTGCAGAAAGGAGTAGGCGATAAAAAATTCGAAACTTGACGTCACCCCACTAAATGTCTTAAAGCCGATCGAGGGGAAGATAGTACTGCCAAGGTGCACTAATTGCCGACGCGGTTCAAGCCACTATTCGCGATCGCGATGTTATCCTGCAGGGTTTTGTAAAGTTTTGGTTAGCTGGGGTGCCAGGAGGTTTTGTCAGGTCCGCCGTTTCTCGGCAGGCCAAGGTGTATCCGCTTGCTCACCTGCATAGAGGAGGGAAAATAGGTAGACAGTAGCTTCGTGAACGTCGAATACTTCCCTCTGAATACTTTCCCAGTTGCTCCCCTCAACACATCGCCCGCCAGTTCGCGAGCCAGATCCTCCGGCTTACCCAGCCGTCCTTCCACGCCCCGCCCCTGCTGCCGGTCAGAGATCTCCTTCTCTGCCGGGGCGTAAATGGAATTGTCGGGAAGATTCGGCGGTGTGTTGACAAAAGTGTTGGTTTGCGTCGCGCCGGTGATGACAGTCACGACCTTGACACCGAAGGGCTTCAGCTCGAGTCTCATTGACTCGCTGATGGCCTCCAATGCGGCTTTGGACCCTGCATACAGTCCTGTTTTGGAACTCGTCAGTTCCCGCCAAGTGGTGACAAGCCTAGATCGGGGCTCATAGACCGAGCCGACTTACCCATATACGGCTGGCTGACCAACGTCCCGATCGATGATAGATTGACGATCGATCCTTGCGCAGCGATGATGAGTGGTGCAAATGCCTTTGACATGGACACGACGCCCCATACATTGACATCGTACATGTCCTTTGCGTACTGGATGTCGGCGTCGACCAGGGGCATGAGATAGACGACCCCCGAGTTGTTGACAAGATAGTCTAGCTTTCCCCCGGTTTCTGCAGACACTGCGTCCACGGCGGCGGAGATGGATTCGGCGGATGTCACATTCAAAGCTAGAAGCGTCACGCCAGGGAAGCCTTCGAGTGCGGCCATCTTTGACGGAGAGCGCGCAGTGGCGAAGACACGAAGGCCGCGAGACTGGAACTCCTTCGCCAATGCAAATCCAATGCCTCCCTCAGAGCAGCCTGTGATGAGAACGGATTTTTGAGCGTCCATTTTTTTTGGGTTCCCCTGAAGTGAGTGCGTGATACGAGGCCGGCGGTGATACCAGGTACGTGGACAAGACTTATCAAGAAGTGTTAGTTTTGGGAAGACGGTAGCTTCAGGTTAAGAAAAAAAATCAGTTAAGGGTTCTTTTCATTCATTTATTTATTTTCAGGTCATATAGTTAACCTCCAGTCATCCCCCGTGTGCCTGGTGTGCTGGCGGAGCTCCGCCGTGTTTAGATGAGGACATTTCGGAGTACCACGTTTTATTGCCCTCCATGAGATATATCGACCTGTAGCATCTGACCAGTGGCGATAAACCGGGGAATGAGGTACAGGGAACCTGTCGTGGTCAAAAGGGACTACGCCTACTGTGTTGGTAACAAGTTTGCTGTGTAAGTATTCCCGAAGATTCATTTCCATTTCTGCGCACATTCCCACTGGCTTAAGTCTACAACAATACCCTAGACACCGAAACACCCTATTTCGGCCGCCATAACCATCCCAATGGTCCCGCGTTAGGCCTTGTCCCAGTTAGACTTGACAAAATCCGTCACGTCCTCAACCAGTTCCTCCGCACGCTCCCATGCCGCGAAGTGACCTCGCGACGTGTGTTCCTTCCAGAAGACGACATTGTTCTCCTTCTCGACCTATGCCCGCGGGGCAAACAGCACCTCCTTGGGGAACGCTCTCAAGCCCGTCGGCACTTTTGACGTAGTTTCCTTGCATCAGCTCGGGCGGGGGTACGCACAGAGGGGGCAAGTTCTCGCGGTAGAACTCGGGTGGCCGTGATGGGACCTGGGAAGTACTGTAGCAGAGTCCAGGTGATGACCTCGGAGGGTGTCCATGGATAGTCATCCGCCCATGCGAAGAGCTTATCGGCAATCTAGACCAGAAGAGCAACGGGGGAGTCGTGTACGGCAAAAACCAGAGGTATGCGTCTTGCTGGGCTGTACCCCCTGGTAGGCCAGCTGCGCGTCAGAAACCACTTGGTTCTCCCCAGCATCCCCTTGTCGAATTCAGAGTACGTGAACTTGCTGGGATACTCGCGTAGCATGACTTGGACCTGAGGATGGGTAAGTGAAGAATCTCTAGGGCAAGCACGCACCCGGCGAGAAGGGGAGATATATCTCATACCATGTTCAAGTCCAGGGCTTTTGCGTCTTCAGGTTAGCGCAACGCCATGTCCCGCCCGCCGGCAAGTCCATTTCACGACACCCTGCACTACCAGTTACTGCGTAAGGAGAAGGTTGCGTTCCTTCAAGACATAAAGTGTAAGGAAACGAACGAAAATTGGGACTGGGGTGAATAATAGGGGCGAATAATCGCGCGCCTAAATTCTCTCTTATAAATCCAACGTCTAGTCCGCGAGGCCGCGAGCATCATTCTATATAAGTCTCGTCTCGTGGGAGATGATATCTGACACCAAGCACCTGAGTAGATTCACATCTTGAGCCTCGTAAGCTGGGAAAGATTGATGGGTCAAGTCAAGGCTCGAGAGCCAAGGATATGTGGGAAATAGCAAGTAGGAAAGTAAGGAGGCGAGCGAGAGGATGCCGTCCTCCGGCCGCGGCCAAGGCATCTACAGTGTGCCAGTTCGGTGAAGGCACCGAGATTCATTCTGAGTGAGGCTGTATATCTTATGTAATCCACACATAGAGTTCTTATACGACGTGATGCACGCTCCCCATAGTATCCGGCAAGCCTTTTTGTCGCTATTGGTGGGCTCATCTCTCCTCCGATAAACGTCACGAAGACTTTCTATAAGAGGAAACAAGCAGGCAATGAGGCAGCTGACGGTCGGCAAACAGCCATGGCATAATGAGGCATGCAAGAAACTACCTTACCTATCCTTACCAAGAAGGAACAGTCCAACAATTCCTTCATTAGGCGCCCTCTGGAGCCGCCTCGGGTGCAGGCAGGCAAGATCCCTGAGGGACCCCGCACCTGACCCTAGTAGAGGGATGTGTGTCTGCTCCCGGGCGGGTTTGATGCTAATTTTAGAGGCACGAGTGCCTATTTTCCAGCTGGTTACCTAATCCACAAGGAGAACAAATGCCAGAGATGTGCCGAAAAACATCGGAAGATGCAGAGTGCTAAACGCAGGGAGGTGAATCTCCAGCGCAGGAGGGCCCAGATGCATGCAGATAAAAATGTCGTCAAGAGTTGTTGGTTTTTGATGTGGTATTGAGTACGGGGAGCGAAGTCCCTCAACGGTACCTAAAATAAGTTGCGATAGGTAATGCGAAAGTCTGGGTCTGTGGATTTTCGCATTTAACTTGACCATTGATACCAAATCTGCCCTGACATGGAAATTTTATAACGTATCTTTATAAGCGGACACCCTGTTGATACATAACTGAGTAAAAGCAAAGTTGAATACGTGCTTAAAATCTAAGCGGGCCATACAGCTATTCTGCCTCACGAAGCTTGTGTTGGGCCGCATGCTTCAGCCCCAAACCATGGGGGCGCCTCCCAGATCCCACCGTAACGTCTAAATCATCCGTGTCCAACCAACTGCTGAAGGCTCTCGGGACTCATCGCCGCATCCGGCAAGGACAAAGTCCATCGTTGTCATGAACTTCGTCTTGCGCTCTGAGAAGGATTCGCTCCAACCAACACTTGCCGCGATGATATCGCTCGTCTTGGGGTGTCGCTCCACCCCTCTCTCCGTTGGTTGAGGTCGGCAGCCAGGCAGTTCAGATATGGGATACTGGCTGCGCGCGGTGTGCCATCACTGCAATGGAAGCGCCGGAGAACGAGTCTCTTAAGAATTGGAAGATGCCTAGAAAACTAAAAACGTGCGACCAAACTACTCTCACTCGCTTTTCTAGGAGGGCTATCGCGTCGCCTGAGAGCATCTTGCGCTCGGGGTTTATATTGCTGTCGCGCAAGTGTTCCGCACTTGGATTTTCCCCCACGTCGCTTTACGCCGCCTCACACTATGTACGCCAGGAGGTGCCTCATACTTCTAACGGCTCTTACGGTTCTTCTTCTTACCGACACTTCTCACGCCCGGGCCCAGATCAATATCTCTCTGTATCCCAAGAACTCCCTGCCATGTCTGAACAAGATCGCAGAGTCGTCGGGATGCACTGGGGATACCGAGCAGGCCATGAATTCATGCCTATGTAGCAATGGAGGGGGTTTTGTGACCAAGACGGCCAGGTGTGTCGGGATTCAGACCCCAGGAGACGTATCGGCGGTCTATAGCGCGATGGAAGGCGTGTGCAGTTCATCAAATACACCGCTCATCGTCCAGAGAGCCGTTTTCTTCTCAGCAGCGGGCCCATCCAGCATCACTTCGACTATATCCTTGAGTTTTCCTTCTACGTCGCCGAGCAGCGGCGGTGCAGGAGCGCGGATTATTCCAGGGTCGACCACGACAGCGGTCGCTACGAAATCGATGGGCTCGACGACCATGGGAGGAGGGACGAGTGCGGTATCACAAGTAGAAAGCGGAGCTAGCACTGGTCAGTCCACTGCAGATTTTGGCGGAAAGGCCAGAGCCGCCGCAATAGCAGGAGCTACCTGCGGAGGGCTGCTTCTCATTATAGCGGCCGTGTTCTTTCTTGTGCGTCATAGGAAGAAAAGAGAGAATCCAGAATCGCAGAGTGCAGCCCTGAGCAAAGGTGCTGGGCTCTTCGGCGGATGGTTCTCCAAGACCAGGATCTCGCGAACGACCGGCGAGATGCCGACGCCGAAACTAGCTCATAGGGCACAGAGTCTGCTGAGAGGCCCGAGATGGAGACCGACAGCGAAAGCCAACCATTCTCCGATGCCAGGCGGTATGAATTGGGAGATGGTGCCAGGCGACGCTGTTCGGCCGGCGGAGTGGGGAAAGACGAGGGCGCCGGAGGGTCAGGTCGAACGGGACGCACACGCATTTCAAGCCGTTTTATCGGCAGCGCTACCCACCGCGCCAGATAGATGTTCGGTAGTCGATCCACCTCAACTTTTCGAACTGGAAGGCCCTCAACGACCGGTTGAGATTGCCGGGAGGCCGATTCACGCCGAATATGTGCTTCCCAGGTATGCTGAGGACGATGGGGAGCCTACTCTGGGGTACCATCAGTACCGACCATAGCATATTTATAATTATCACCAATTCTGCATTTCCTCGTTGCTAGACGATGCTCGTTAATTGGACAGGCCCAGCTTCGGCCAGGAAACGATTGGAACATAACAGGGAAGGAGCGTTGCATGAGACATCGACTCCATCGCAGCTGCCTCAAGCGGATATAAGCAGGAGAAAACTCTCTCACTCGGATGTACGGCAATTTTCTTCTCCCCTTCGTGCTTGCCTTATCAAACAAGACATGTGCGTTCTTTTGGTCTCTCAAGGCAGACGACAAACAGTGGGGGATGTCGTGGCTCTTTTTGTATCTTTTTCTCCAATGCATCTTGCTGGCCTCTGCGATATGGGGTTTTTGGTCTTAGCTTCATTTGAGCCTCGATCGTCTGATGGTGTTTCCATTCGCGGAAATAAAGGTCAGACGTAACGTTCCGTGCGAGTCCCTTTTTCTCTCTCTCTCTTTTGGCGTCGCTAGGGGATTAAGAACACCCTCGAACAAGTGCCCGTCGGAAGTTTCGTCTCAAGGCGCCAGGAAGCCACGAAATCATGGTGATTCGTATTCTTTTCTGACCGGCACCAGGATCCCCGAAAATGTTCGCCCCCGCTCCCTCCTCCCCCGAGGGGCCGAAAACTGCCCTGATGAGACCGCTGCGTCTCTGCCATATCTCCGCAGCTCCAGCCAAGATTCTACCCTGCCGTGTTTTTGAGGGCGCCACTTCTTCTATGACCCGGTCCCGCTCGTCGATCTGGGTGGATTGCAGCAATCTTTAAGGTTCCTAGTCCGAAAACGACTCACCTAGCAGCGACAAACCTGAAGAGATGATCTTGTTGACCCCGCGTGTCAGGGGCCCTTCGGGGGCGTTACGGTGGAGCTGTTCTCCATCTCTCCATCCCTTTAGCCCCGTCGCGGATATGCGGTACAATTTATCAAAATCTTTCCCCACGGTTGGCGGCTCTCCCTATGTGAGGACCTTGATAATTCAAGACATCCTAGGCACCGGGCATTATTGAGCCTCGTTACCTTCTCCTCCCCGATAGAAAAGGCCCAATCGATACATATACCCGGCCACCACGGCTGGTGCCGACAGGTCTCGGTCTTTTCTTTACTCGTTTTGCCATTGTGGTTATCCTTCCTTTCCTCACCGCTGGAAGGCCGTATCTTTGGTCCTCCGACCACCTGCCGGGTCGTCATTGGAGTCGGGTCGAGCTAAGGCCGAGGAGACAGAAAGATCAAGATGGCGTCCCCATCCACGCCGTGGACGTGTCTGTCATGTTGTAGAGAGTTTTGGGTACGTTCCTGGTCACTTGCAGTTGCTGCTGCTACTGTTGGCCCTGTCTCCCGTCCCTGAAGCGTTTTACTGGTGTAATACTTGTAACCTTTGGGCTGGGGCTCGTAAGTATATGTCACTAACAGATTATCCGGTCTCAGATACCTACACCGGGGGCTTCCGGTCCTCATTGTTTGGGCATCTTGGGCTATATCCCGACGGCGGTTGCCTTGATCGTATTTATTCTACGCTATGCCCTACGTTCTGCGTGGCACCATCGGCCCCTTTGGCTGCGCAATTTCGCCGCGGAGGCGGTCTCCAAAGATGAGGAAGATTCAGAGTCCCCGCTGCGGAAGAAGGAGTTCACCGCGTGGTCAATTACACTCTTCCTCTTGGCCCTGGCGAGCACCTTCATCAGTATGGCCGGGGTCGTGCTCTTCCGAAGCCCTCTTCATTCCATATCGCTGATCCCGGATTTGTTGTCCGCCGTGATGCTCTTGGCGGAACGGCCACAGTCCACGCCTGCCTCAGTGCTCACTCTCAATGCATTCGTCTTCTTCGACGAGCTTGCTGCGGTTGCCCTGGCTCCTCCTTCCTTCCACTCCGGCCTCGGCATCACTTGGCAGGTCAAGATGGTAATCCGGCTGGTGACGATTGCTGCGATTCTCAACATGCCCCTTCGCGACCGCCGGCTGCAAAACGAGGGCATCTCGAAACCTTTTACCACGCCGACCTCTCAGCTCCGCAGCCCCGAGGACAATGTCACCCTCTGGCAATGGATGTCCGTATCTTGGATGGCGCCACTGATCTCGATCGGGATCGAGAGGCAGATTCACGATGAAGATGTGTGGCTGCTCCCGTATGTGTTCCAGCATGACCGATTGCATCATCTCTTCCGAGAGTTGAAAGGCTCCGTCATCGGACGTCTCCTTATGGCCAACGCCGTGGATCTCATGATCACGACCGGCCTCGGCATCCTGGAGACAACGTTGGAGGTGGGCGAAGTACTTTTCCTGAAGCAACTTCTCGCGGCGCTCGCGGGTGAAAACCCGAACCCGAGACTCGCAATGCTCTGGGCCCTTGTTATTCTCTTTGGCCGACTCGTCAGGGGCCAATCCGGTGTCTTCTCTCTCTGGTTCTGCCGACGGACCTACGAGAGATCGAGAGGAGAGATGGTTACAATGATTTACGAAAAGACCCTTCGTAGAAAAGCGTTCACATTCGGCAGCAGCGGAGCCGAGAAGGCCATTGAGGCAGCAGACGCACGCATGTCGGGGGCCACTACCCTTGCTGACAGCTCCTCTGAGGGCGAAGACGACGACGATCTAGCTATCAATAAACGAAAACGGTCGCCATTTAAGTGGCTGACCTCCTCCGTGCGGCGGATTTACGCCAAAGTCAGTGCTAAGCGGTCACCACCACCTCCAGCACAAGCCGAAGGAAGCGGGCCGGCTTCCACCGGCAAGATTCTCAATCTGATGCGTAACGACGTTTACGAAGTCGCCCAGCGATTCTGGGAGTTCCCATCGCTCTTCACCAAGCCCCTGAACTTCATCCTATCGCTGGTCCTTGTATGGCAGATTCTCGGACCGGCCGCCCTTCTGGGTATCTTTATTCTTGTCGCATGCCAGCTGCTCAATGTCTACCTCATGCGCCTGCTTCTCCAAGTCGAGCGATCACGCCGCGCCATCACCGATACCAAGCTCCAGCGAACCAGTCAGTTCGTCGAATCCATCCGTCACCTACGCTGGTACGACTGGCAGGACAAGTGGCTCACCGGCATCCTGGAGAGCCGAGACGCGGAGCTCCGGAAGCGTGTCATCAGCAATATCCTAACCAAGACGATAGCCACCGTCAACCAGATCGCCGCCTTCATGTTTCCCGTCGCCGGGTTTGTTGCCTATACGCTCATTGCTGGACGGCAGCTTACCGTCGATATTGCGTTTCCCGCGCTCGATCTCTTCAGCATGCTGCAGAATAGTTTGCGAGAACTTCCCGATCTCCTGACGGTCCTGCTGAACTCCCGGGTGGCCATGGGACGTATCCAATCGTTCGTGGACGAGCCAAATAAGGAGGACGCAGACGACGACGACAACGCAAGCCCGCCGGGGAAGCTGGAGGTCGACATGGATGATGCGTCCTTCTCCTGGCCCGGCTCGAAGAGGAAGGTGCTTCGCCATGTCTCGATACGATGCCAGCCCGGCCTGACCGTTATCTGCGGCAAGGTCGGCATTGGCAAGACCGCTCTGCTGCATGCCATCCTCGGCGAACTCGACCAGCACGGCGGTGAGAAATACGTCCCTCGCGAGATGATAGGGTATAGCAACCAGTCACCTTGGCTGCAAAGCATGAGTATCCGACAGAATATCCTGTTCTCCTCCGCGTACGACGAAGTCCGATATCGACAGACACTCGACGCGTGCTGCCTGACGGCCGATCTCGCCAACTTCAAGGCCGGAGATCTGAATGAGGTAGGCGAGAACGGCATCGGCCTCTCCGGCGGCCAAAGAGCGCGGGTCGCGCTGGCTCGAGCTCTGTATAGTCCGGCCAGGATCCTGCTCCTGGATGATCCCATTGCCGCTCTCGATCACCAAACGGCCGATACCATCCTCCGGAAGCTATTCAGCAAGAAAAACTCGCCCCTCACAGCCGGCCGCTTGGTTATATTTGTCACCCACAGAGTGGATCTCATCACCCGCTACGCCGATCAGGTGTTGGATATTGTCCATGGCGGAATGGTCAAGACCATTAGTCGCGAGGAACTGGATACCAGCGAGGAGCTCCAACACCTCGCCGCCAGGGCTGCGATCCAGCAGGATGTGGCCGAGGAAGAAATAGAACAAGTCGAATCCAAGGCCATACCAGACAAGTTTATCGAAGAAGAGTACCGTGCGCACGGTGGTGTCATGGCTTCTGTCTACTGGAAATACGTCAAGGCTGGCGGGCTCTGGTGGTGGATTGCTCTTATTGCCTTCTTCGTTGCCTTCCGCGTAGCACGCATCGTCTACCTATGGTTCCTGAAGGTCTGGGGCGAGGCTTATGGGCCTGTCACCGGCCTGAGCGTCTTCCTCGTTCAGGATCCCAACTCATTCCACGCTCCAGTTCACGTCATGGGTGCCTCGTTCTGGGACCAGTTCGACTTCAGCAGGGACCTTCCGTCTCCGGCCGACGACGTCCACCCCTGGCTTATTTGGTTCTTCGTCATCTCCATGGCTCAAGTTGTGACCCAGTCCATCTCTGATTTCGTGCTCGTCGTCATCATCTACAATGCTGGAAAGAATCTCTTCCAGCAGGCCATGCGCCGGGTCACGAATGCCACGTTCCGCTTCTACGACGTGACACCTGTCGGCCGGCTGATGAACCGTCTTACCTCGGACATCGGGACTGTAGACGGCCAAATTGCCTACCAGCTGATGACCGTAGCGTGGTTCTTCCTCTCCTGGGTCTCATCTGTTTTTGTCATCGCGTCGACGACACCGCTCTTCCTCCTCCTCACCATCGGCATGACGGTGGTGTTCGTCTACATCTTCATGCGATTCCTCCCCGCCTCGCAGTCGCTGCGACGGCTGGAGATGGTCTCGCTCTCGCCGCTCATGACCAATTTCGGTACATTGGTTGAAGGCCTGACAACCGTGCGTGCTTTCAAGGCGCAACCCCACTTCCAGACCCGTATCATCGAGACCACGGACGATTTCCAGAAGATGGACCACTACTATTGGTCCCTCCAGTCCTGGCTCCAGTACCGATTCGACATGCTCTCGGCACTGAC
>FTLB01020562.1_pt1 | contig 20121 bp, 17 predicted proteins | sample 1658291 | NCBI WGS metagenome assembly FTLB01 (sample SAMEA3914812, study PRJEB12502) | metagenome | biome: forest; material: soil | place: Canada | collected 2011-07-07 | depth 0.1 m
TGACGTCCCCATTGATCCGTTACACATAACAGGGTGTCATTTGGCAGTACCGCACCAGTCGGGACATTGCTACAGATCGGGGCCATTGCCGGATAGCGCGCCACGCTGCTGTTGTTCGTGGTGCCGTTACTATAGGTGAGTTGTTGTGTGCTGCCGCCTAATGCGCTGATCGATAACAAGACTCCGTTGCCATCATACGTTTCGGTGTGGCTGTCGGCATCGGTAAAGGTATAACCGGTAACGGTGAGCCCATCGCTGGCCAGGGTTGCACTCAGTTGACCTGTCACGCCAGCATCAGCCACCCAGGTTACGGTGTTACCTGTTTGTGTCGGCGCAGTGAAGTAGAGTACTTTGCCGTCTCCACGAACCACCGACAAATAGGGCTGCACAACACCCGATGTTGGCGGTGCCCCTTCTTCACACCAGATATAACCATTGTCCGTGCGTTCCCAACAGATACCACCTAAACTAAAAGACATCCCCGAAGTCGTCTGGATGGTAAATGGCGTAATACGCGCATCGTATGGATTGGTCCAGCGCGTACCGAACCCGCGCAAAGTACTCGAGTCGGGACTGTACGGCAAGCTGTTGTATGTTCTGATTACCGACAGTCCGGATAACGGTAACACCGAATGATAATCGACCTGGGTGGCCGCGTTATTACCCGTCCCGACATCAATCGGATCACCGGCCGACACACAGTTGATTGTGCACAGGCCATTGTTCGTTGGCTTCGCTTGCGCTGGGGGGGGAACTGGGACTACCAGTACACATTGTTTTACATCGTTAAAATATAAGTCTTTATCGGGTGCAGTGGCATTCGGCGGACATTGGCAATACGCTTGGTTGACCTGAGTTATACCGTTGGGTTCGATTAACATCATCCCAGGGGGGCAAGACAATCCTAAGTCAACTACTCCTTCGTAGACAATTGATGGTGCATTTGGAACACCCCAAGTGGACGACACTACGTAAACTCGACAATTAAAAATATCCCAAGCTTGAAAAGCATCCACCTCCGTCGCGGAGTAACTAGTAATAGACCCGACTGGTTGCCAGTTCAAATCAGCAGCATCAAGGATCGCGCAGCCTGCTGCGAACGAGTTTACATACCCAGATAAAGCGGGAGTACCGTCCGGCCCCCATGAACTTGCATAGCTATAACTATAGGTCGGCGTTGTCGGCGATGGCGTAAATTGACTTTGGGCATTTGCGTTAGAAAAAATTCCACATATCAGCACCACAACATATAAAAATGGAGTGACAAGCAATCGCTTTAATACGCTTGCTTTATGGTGATTCATTGCAAACTTTATCATTTTCACTTTCTTAATAGTTCAAACATCTACTAAGTAATTCAACATGCGAATTACTGCGCGCTTGCCGCTTTTTTGTAGACAACTTATCGCACCGACCACGCTGCTAAACAAACGACTCGAATTCCCGCTAATGCTCATTTCTCATTGCCCTATACAATATTTCATCGCGTAGGGCGTTAAATTCAATCTTCAATCATTTCTCGCAAAAATAGCATCAGCGTCACTCACCCCATCCAAGCATAGATCATTAAATTTTTTCTCTATTTCAAATACAAAAAGATTGCGCAGAATACTTGGCAAAGCAAACAGTGTCTATGCCCTAAATAGGGCATTTTTTGTCATTTAGCTCAGAAAAACAACAATATAAAAAATAAAGTTTGCGTTTCGAAAATCACTCAATCATTCGATTCATTGCACCTTATAATCCCGCGACTTCAACTCATATTTGACTGTATCCACCAACATTACTTCGACCAATGATCAATACGACACACAGAAAACACTCGACATCCGGATTCACCCTTTTGGAATTATTAGTCGTCATCGTCATCATCGGATTATTAGCGGCCTATGTCGGCCCCAAGTATTTTGCGCAACTCGGCAAATCAGAAGTCACCGTAGCCAAATCACAGATTGAAGCATTTGACAGAGCAGTGGATACATTCCGTTTAGACGTGGGGCGTTTTCCGACGGCCGAAGAGGGACTAACCGCACTGAATGTCAAGCCGGCAGATGCGGACAAATGGAACGGGCCTTATCTAAAAAAAGATATTCCGCTTGATCCATGGGGGCATGCCTACGTTTATAAAATTCCCGGCACTAAAGGTGATTTTGAGATTCTGTCCTATGGCAAAGATGGTCAACCCGGCGGTGTTGGTGAAGATGCCGACATCAGTAACCAACAATAGCATTGGCCAATTATGCAGTTTGATGTACTCGCCCTTTCCGCCAACCAGATCGTAACCTCGCTCACCATCGATGCATTGGATGAGCAGGATGCACGCCATCTAATTGAAGCTCAAGGTTTGTATGTTGCTGAGATCACGCCTAAACGCAAGCTGGGCAAAGCATTTTTTACAACAGGTCAGCTATCGCTGATTTTATTTAGCCAGGAGTTATTGGCATTGCTAAATGCAGGACTTTCTATTGTTGAAAGTCTGGATGCCTTGCTTGAAAAAGAATCAAATCTAAATACACGGGCGATATTGACTCGCTTATTGACTGGACTACGCGAAGGCAAACGTTTTTCCGGCGTACTCGCCGAACAACCTGATTTATTTACGCCACTGTATATAGGCATTATTAAAGCCGCCGAAGGGACCAGCGATTTACCACGCTCTCTGGCACGCTTTATCGATTATCAGCAACGTATCAACACCGTGCGCAATAAAATCATCAGTTCGGCTATTTATCCGCTGATTTTGCTCATCGTCGGTTCGGGCGTTGCGCTATTTTTAATCGCTTATGTAGTGCCACGCTTTGCACAGGTGTATCGCAGTGCAGGACGTAACATGCCGTGGATGTCCCAGCTGTTACTCGATTGGGGTAACTTTGCCGCAACCAGAACATGGACGGTTGTGCTAGGCGCCGCAGCAATTATTGCGACACTGATTTTATCTGTTCGATATTTTTTAAAAACAGGTGGCATTGCACGTGCGGCGTATCGCATCCCCGGTCTAGGCGAGCGCGTTCGGATTTACGAACTAGCGAGGCTCTATTTGACGTTGGGTATGTTACTGGAGGGCGGCATTCCTATCGTCACCGCTATGCACACCGTGCAAGGGATAGTCTCGTCTGCCATGCAGCGCCAATTACAAAGCGCGATGCTATTGATTCAATCCGGCATCCCACTATCGAATGCATTTGAAGATCATCAATTAACTACCTCAATATCGTTGCGTATGTTACGAGTGGGCGAACGGTCCGGAGAATTAGGTTCCATGCTGACTCAGTCCGCTACGTTTTACGATGGTGAGATCAGCCGCTGGATCGATCGTTTTACACGCATGTTTGAACCGATTTTAATGGCGATCATCGGCATTGTGGTGGGTGGAATTGTAGTGCTGTTATATATGCCGATATTTGATTTGGCGGGGAGTCTATCGTAATGACGTCCTATATAAATTCCAATAAGCTTGATCCAACTCTGATCCAACAGGCACGTCAAAACGTAGCGCAGACAAGTCGTAGCATCTTAAGCGAACTGGAAACGCTAACACAGTGGGATGCGCGCCGGGTAGCACAAGCGGTAGCACAGGCGTTTGGATTGCCCATCATTGAAACTGCAGAGATGCTGGCGCTCAGCCCCGAATTCGATTTACTGCCTTTATCGCGCGCCATGCAGCATGACAGTGTAATTTTGCGCAGCATTGAAGGCAATTTGATCGGTATTATCCCCGACCCTTTTGATGCAGATATTCAAACTTGGTTGGAAGCTCAGGCGACTGGCGCGCTGGAAATTCGTTTTGCGTTGCAAACCGACATCCGTGCTTATCTGAACAAATTGGAGGAAACCACCAGCGCTGTAGATACTATAGTTCACAACAACGATGATTCACGCCGCGAATCAAAAACCGCCACTGTATTATCTTTTACGTCAGTCAGTGAAGCGTCCAGCCCAGCAGTCAAATTAATTAATTCGACTTTATATGATGCGCTGAAAGCAGGTGCATCGGATATACATTTAGAAAGTACGGCGCGCGGACTTGCTGTCAAATATCGTGTAGATGGCGTATTGGATCAGGCGACAACTGCCAATGGCATAGAAGCAGCAGAGCAAGTCATTTCGCGGTTAAAAGTATTGGCCGAACTGGACATCGCAGAACGCCGCATTCCACAAGATGGTAGCTTCAGGGTCGAATCCGGCGGACGTGAAATCGATTTGCGGGTGTCGATTATGCCCAGCATTCATGGCGAAGATGCGGTGATTCGTATTCTGGATAAGCGCGCCATGGTTGAAGCTTATGGCTCATTGACTCTGGAAGCATTGGGATTTGATGCGCCCTCGCTGGTCACACTACGGGAACTCGCCGAAGAAGCGTATGGTATGTTGCTGGTGACTGGACCGACAGGTTCCGGAAAAACTACCACGTTATATGCTGCGCTAACTGAAATCGATAACGGGCGCGACAAAATTATTACGATTGAGGACCCGGTGGAATATCAACTTCCCGGCATTTTGCAAATTCCTGTGAATGAAAAAAAGGGGCTGACATTTGCTAAAGGTTTGCGTTCTATCTTGCGTCACGATCCCGATAAAATCATGGTTGGTGAAATTCGCGACAAAGAGACGGCGGAAATCGCTGTGCAGTCGGCATTGACCGGTCATCTGGTTTTAACGACAGTCCATGCCAACAATGTATTTGACGTGTTCGGCCGTTTCACTCACATGGGGATAGATCCATATGCGTTTGTTTCTGCTCTAAACGGCATTTGGGCGCAGCGGTTGATACGGTTAAATTGCCCCCATTGTGCAACCAGCTATATTCCTTCCGATACAGAGCTTGGGCGCGTGCACCTGCAAAGGATCGAATGTCATCACTACAATTTCAAACAAGGCAATGGCTGTGGTGATTGTCGTGGCACCGGATACAAAGGCCGACGTGCAATTGCAGAAATATTGACGCTCACGGATGAAATTCGTGAGATGGTGATTGAAAAGCGACCTATCCGCCAGATCAAAGATGCTGCCCGAAAAAACGGCACGCGCAGTTTGCGTGAAGCGGCGCTGGAATTAGTTAAAAACGGTGAAACGACTTTATCCGAAATCAAACGGGTGACATTGCATGCCTAATCCGTTGCTCAATTTAAGAAGCCGTTTAACTGGTGGTCGACTACATTTGGCAATCGCCACACATGGCATCGCTTTAACACGCTCGTCTTCGGCCTGGAGTAAAAATAAGCAAGCGATTGCAGAAATCGCTTGTACGCAAGATCAGTTGCAGCCTGCTTGCCTGAGCCTGCTCGCACATCCTTCCTGCCGGGGCCTGCCTTTGATGATCACTTTAGGGCATGGTTGGGGACGGCTTTTTATGGTCACGCCACCACCGCGTGTCGAACAACATTCCGTGTTAGTCGCTGCCGCAGGCATGCGCTTTCAATCGCTATTTGGTAAAAATAAAACTGAATGGCATATCGAAGCGGATTGGCAAATCGATCGTCCATTTTTAGCATGCGCTTATCCCAAATCTTTATTGACAACATTGCGCGACATCGCGCAACAACACTCGACACCTTTACTGTCGATTACACCGTATTTTGTGGCGGAGTGGAACAATTGGTGCGAAAAACTTCCGTCCAATGCCTGGTTTGGTGTCATGCACGACGAGGTACTGATCCTTGGCATGACATCAGCCGCGCAACCGCTTGAGTTAGTCGGGGTTCGATCCATACCTATACCGGAGCATGGCCACAGTTCGGCGTGGATAGAAGAACAATTGCATCGAACCGCATTGCAAAATGATCTGGCCATTCCTCAGCAAGTACACGTGCTGGGTAATCGTGCTCATTATTGGCAACAAAAGAATATCGATGCTACAGAGCAGCGCGTCGTTAATTTGCCTGATAACACGAGCTATGCGAACACGGCTTCTTCTGCCATACAGATGCTGGTTGGCGGGGATGTCTCATGAAAAAAGTCCAACTTGATTTTGCGCCTAACAGTCTGACACGCTCTGTGTTTCGCGCCACATGGCTAACCTGGCTATTGATTTGCGTTGGGCTGTTTTTTTGTACTTGCTCGTTAGTCGTTGGATTGAAGTACAAACGTGAGATCGATAGTCAATTGGCCGCGCTGCAAAGCCTGAATCAAAAAATAGCGCAGCACAATGAAGTGAAACATGTCACGCATATGAAGGCTATTACTGAGGCACAGGCCAATGCAGTGAATGCCGCGATCGCTCAATTAAATTTACCGTGGAACACGGTATTCGATGCGGTAGAAGCTGCTACACCGCAGACAATTGCATTGCTGTCTCTCGAACCCGATGCCCGACGCAATGTCGTTAAAGGCATTGCAGAGGCCAAAGACAGTGAAAATATGGTGCTCTATATTGAGCAGCTAAAAAAACAGGTTTTTTTTAGCAACGTGTTTATCACCATGCACGATATCAACCAATTGGATCCGAACAAACCGATGCGATTCCAGTTTGAAGCGTACTGGCAAGGTGCTGCATTATGACACGCCCAACATTCGGACAAGTGATATTGAAAGCTCGGCTGCAATGGCGCGCCATCACATCGGTTCAACTATGGGCAATGATTTTATGTGCTATCGGAATCAGCGCGTGGTTGTGGGGAATACCGTATTTAAAACATCAACACAGCAATGTTCAAAAACAGGTACAGCAATTACAGGCACGCCTGAATCATCTACCTGTCACTGTTGACGTCAATGTATTGACGACATCTGAACAACGATTGCACGATTTTTATGCAGCGTTAGGTGAGACGCATTATGCAGAACAACAAGTCGCCACGGTGATTGCTTTGATCAATAAAAACGGCCTTAGCATGGCGCAGACCGATTACAAATTAGCTGATAACAAGAGTGGCAATTTCCGCACTTATACGGTAACCATACCGATTAAAGGGCAGTACGCCATGATACGCAGCTTCTGCAATCAGCTTCTATTGGCAGTCCCTTTTGCAGCGTTAGATGAATTGACTTTTAAGCGTGCTTCAATTTCCAATCAAATCATAGAAACGCGAGTACGTTTTACTTTGTATCTGGATGATGTAGATGGCAAAGAAGGACTTACCTTTAAGGCGCCGCACAAACAGGAGAAAGCTGAATGAAGTCGAGACATCTCCTTATGACTGCAGGGCTGCTCGTATCTGCTGCTTTAGTGATTTTTGCTGATAAAACACCTGCCGGTCAAGTTGTGGAATCCGTTACTCGTGAAGTCACTACCACAGCGGTTTTACCGAATTCGACGCCAAACAAATCAAGTCCTCATGACGAGCCGGCTATCTACAAGTTGCTGCCGCGAGTTGATGAGTCACGTACAAACTCAACAGAGAGTTCATTGTTTGGCAACCAGAACTGGATGCCGCCCGCACCGCCACCACCTGCTCCACCGCCGCCTCCGGCACCAACAGTACCTGCCATACCATTTACCTATGCAGGTAAAAGATTGGTTGACGGTTCTTGGGAAGTGTTCTTGTCACGCGGTGACAATATCATTTATGTTCATAACAGCAGCGTGATTGAATCGACATATCGCGTTGAATCGATTTCACCACCAACGTTGACGATGACGTATATACCGTTAAATCAACGACAAACCATTTCTATCGGAGACGCCGAATAATGCGTATCGAAACATTACTACCCTTTACTTCCGCATTACTTCGACAGCGATGGAAGGCAGCCGTTGCGACTTTCTGCGCTTTGGTTTTATTGGTCGGATGTGCCGGTCAAATGGCCTATCGCGATGGCACAAAATTGGTGGAGCAGGGAAAACCTGAAGAAGGCTTATCGAAATTCAAGGAAGCCCTCGCTGCTGATCCGCACGACGCTAAATATCGTCAGGCATATTTAGAAACGCAGGAACGGTCTTTATATCATTATCTGGATCAAGGCGATCAATATCTGAACGCGGCCCTCTATGATGAATCCAATTTCGATAAAGCGAGAACTGCGTATTTACAGGCTTTGAATATATTTCCGGGTAATGAAAAAGCACTGACAGGACTGGCGACGATAACCTCTATCCAGCGTCAGGTCAGTTTGCTTAATGAAGCGGAGATGGACCTCAATCAAAAGAACATTGATGGAGCACGCAAAAAAGTGGCGGAAGTACTGGTTGAAAACCCCAAAAATGCGAGGGCATTGACGATCAAGCAAACGATGGATGCCAACACTGGATCAACGACGACTGAAGCGAATTTAAGCAAAACGCTAAAAAAAGAAATTACGATTGAATTCAAGGACGTTGCGATCAAGCAGGTGTTTGATGTAATTTCTCATACCTCTGGCTTAAATTTCATTTTCGATAAAGAAGTGAAAACCGATCAAAAAACGTCGATCTTTTTAAAACATAGCACAATCGATTCGGCAATTCATTTTGCCTTAATGACTAACCAGCTCGACAGGCAAATTTTAGATAACAATACGATGTTGATTTACCCAAATACGGCGGCAAAACAAAAGGAATATCAAGAACAGGCAGTGCGTGTTTTTATGTTGACCAATGCTGATGCAAAAAACGTCGCCAGCATGCTCAAAACCATTGTGAAATCGCACGATATCTATGTCGACGAAAAATTAAACATGATCATAGTGCGTGACAGCCCGGATGCGATTAAATTTGCAGAAAAGCTGGTTGCCCTGCAAGACGTGGCAGAACCGGAAGTGATGCTTGAGGTGGAGGTACTGGAAGTTCAGCGCACTCTATTACAAAATCTTGGCATTCAATGGCCAGCTTCATTGGGACTGACACCACAGCCACTGTCGGTGCTTCAAACAAATAACGCTTCTACTACTTCATCTAGCGCATCCGGACTGACTTTAAACGATTTGCTTCACCAAAGTAAATACACCTTAGGCGCCACCATTGGCGGCGCAACAGCCAATGCAAATGCGCAAGACTCCAATGCAAAATTGCTCACCAACCCGCGCATACGGGTACGTAATCATGAAAAAGCAAAAATATTAATCGGGGAGCGTGTGCCGAACATTACGTCAACCGCAACAGCAACTGGTTTTGTTTCGCAATCGATTAACTATATCGATATCGGATTGACCTTGAATGTCGAGCCTACCATCTACCTGGATGATAATGTCGGTATAAAAGTCTCTTTGGAAGTGAGCAGCATATTAAGCCAGATTACTACGCAATCCGGAACAAATGCGTATGAAATCGGTACCCGTACCGCATCCACTGTATTACGTTTGAAAAATGGTGAGACTGATGTTTTGGCGGGTTTAATCGATTCGCAAGAACGTACTTCCGGCAATAAAATCCCGGGAGTGGGCGACATGCCTATAGTGGGTCGTTTGTTTGGATCGACGACTGATAATGATGAGAACACCGAAATCGTACTTTCAATCACACCGCATTTGATTCGTAATATCCAGCGCCTCGACGCCGCTGATGCCTATTTCCTTTCTGGCACAGAAAATAATATGCAGATGCATGCAAGCGGCAATGAGAGTATGGAAGTTACGTCACTGCCCACCCCGGCAGCTACCAATATCAAGTCGGCGCAACTGCCGACACCACGTTCATCGAATGCATTGAACGGCTTAATCAATGCAGATCCGTCTTCAACCAACACGCCAACCAGCCTTGATACAGGAGCCAATGCAAACGGACCTGGTGCAGCAGTTGGCGCTGGCATTGCCGGTGCCGCATCTGGGAACGCACCGGTCGCAGATGCTTCGGGTGCTGGCTTGGTGAATAGCGTAGGCCAGGTACAGTTCAGTTGGCAAAGCCAGCCGCAAGTTAGCCCGGGCGGAACCGTAACAGTTGCTTTGATGATGCAATCCAGTCAGGCTATTAGCAGCATTCCGCTGACGCTTGGTTTTGATAGCACTAAACTACAAGTGGTTGGAGTCAATGAAGGTACCTATTTAAAACAAAGCGCTTCACCAACCTCCTTTAGTAGTCGCGTCAATCCAAATGGACAGATCGTGGTCAGTGATAGCACGTCTAACAGCAGTGGTATAACCAATACCGCAGTAATCGCATCCGTCACGTTCCGCGCGCTATCAGTAGCAGGCCCAACTACAATACAATTGATCAGCGCTACGCCTACAGGCCCGGCAAATACCCCCATTCCCGTCGCGATTCCCACACCTTTAGTATTGCAGGTATCGCAATAATGTCCTCACTAAATCCGCTCAAACACACAGACGGTTTTACGTTAATTGAATTATTGGTGACTCTGGCCATACTGGGTGTGTTGACAACCATGACAGTGCCGATTGCACAGGTGGCACGTCAACGAAGTCAGGAACAAGAATTACACTCGGCCTTAAAAGAAATCCGACTGGCGCTGGATGCTTATCAACGCGCCAGTAACGACGGACGTATTTCCAAACCCATTGGCGGAAGTGGCTACCCGAAAGAATTGGATGTATTGGTCGAAGGTGTTCCCGATCAGCGTGACCCGAAACGCAATAAAATTTTTTTCATTCGCCGCATTCCGCGTGATCCGATGAATCCTGATACCAGCGTTTCTGAATCTGATTCATGGGGCTTACGCAGTTATGCGAGTGAAGCTGACGATCCCAGGCCCGGCGATGATGTGTATGATATTTACTCTACGTCAAAAAAAATTGGGTTGAATGGCGTACCCTATAATAAATGGTGACCGGAATGAAACGTCGTGGATTTACTCTGATCGAATTATTGGTGGTGTTAGCCATCATCGCGCTTCTGCTCACGATAGCTGTACCGCGCTATTTCCAGACTATAGATTCGTCCAAGGAAACCATCTTAATCAAGAACCTTCAAATCACCCGTGACGCGATTGATAAGTACTATGGCGACACAGGCAAATATCCCAATTCGTTATCGGATTTAGTCGATAAAAAATATTTACGCGCGTTGCCCATTGATCCGATTACAGACAGTACTTCGACCTGGATTATTGTTGCGCCTGACGACAATGAGAAAGGCAGTGTGTTTAATATTAAAAGCGGCGCACAGGGGCAAACCCATCTGGGAAAATCTTTTATCAGCCTATGATCACAGCAAATAAAAATCTATCTCCTCACGCCAGATTCTGCAAACGGGAGGGTGGGATTACTTATTTAGTGTTATTGGTCGCTATCGCAATTATCGGCATAGCTGCCGTTGCAACGACACAATTCGGCGTGATCGTCCAACGTCGCGATACCGAGGAACAGCTCCTTACGATAGGTGCTGAATTTCAAGCTGCGCTAATTAGTTACGCTAACGCGACGCCACCTGGACTATCTCCAAATCCTTCATCGATTCAAGATTTATTAAAGGACCCACGATACCCGACTGTGCTACGCCGTCATTTACGCAAGCTGTATTCAGATCCGCTTACTGGCAAGTCGGAATGGGGAACGGTAGCGTCAATTGATGGCAGAGGCATTGTTGGGTTCTATAGTTTATCCGCGGCTGAGCCGATTAAAATTGGCAACTTTGAACCGCCGTTTGAATCGTTCGCGGGAAAAAGCACATATCGTGATTGGGTGTTCGCTGTTCCGACGACGACTTCATCAAACTATATTTCACATATATAAAAAATTGGGTTAGAGACTAAACATAGCCAAGCGGGAGTTTGGCATGGTAGTGTCCGACTCCAACGAGACCGAAGGAGAACCCCTGGACGCAGCTTGATATTCGGTAGACTGGCACGCTTCGCAGGTTGAGCTGCGCGTCGTAGTCGTAGGTTGGGCTACGCTTCATCAGCCCAACATTCAACATCAAAAAAATGAAAACATTTGATTCATACGCTTCTTCAATTCATACAGGCGTGTTGGATCATCGGGTTATGTTGGGCTGGTAAAGCGCAGCCCAACCTACAAAGCCCAGCCCAACCGACGAAGCATAGTCCAAGCTACATCCTACGCCCCCCAGCCACCACCCAAAGAACGGATCAGCGCTACGGTGGTCACCGCACGACTACCACGCAATTGCACCGCATTCCGCTCAACCGTGGCCAGATTACGCTGCGCGTCGAGCAAATCCAGATAACTGGAACGACCCGCTGCATACAGCTGCTCTGCCAGCGTGACTGAACGTCTTGCCGACAATACCGCGGCATCGATCTGTTCTGCCTGACCGGCCAGAATGCGCAGACCGGCCAGGTTATCTTCTACCTCGGCAAAGGCGACCAGCACATTTTGACGGTAAGTCGCCACAGATTCCTCCAGCACTGCCTCGCTCTGCGCCACGGCGGCCTTGTTACGTCCACCATCTATTACCGGCATCGACAACAGCGCGCCCAGCAGCCATGAGCTGTTGGTCCATTTGAATACATCCGGCATCGTGGTGGCCATACCGCCAACTCCACCGCTTAACGTCAGCGCAGGAAACATCGCCGCTCTGGCTACACCGGTACGCGCGTTCGATGCCTGCATGGCGCGTTCAGCCGCTGCGATATCGGGTCGGCGTTCCAGCAAGGAAGACGGCATACCCGCCGGAATTTGCGGGAGTTGCACGCCCTCTTCCAGCGGATTGACACCCGCCGTAAACTCCGCCGCCGGTTTGCCGATCAACACCGCCATGGCGTGTTCATTGGTAGCGCGCTGGCGTTGCAGACCTATCGCTTCGGCCCGCGCAGTCGCGAGTTCCGTTTTGGCCCGGGTTAAATCGAATTCACCCAGGTCGCCGAGATCGTAACGCCGTTGATTAACATGCACGCTCTCCTCACGCAATTTGACGGTCTGATTCAGTGTCGCCAGTTCGGCGTCCGTTTCACGCAATCGAAAATAGGTCTGTGCCACATCGGCCTGCAGGGACAGCAACACCGATCTATATGTTGCTTCAGACGCCGCAGCATCGGCTCTGGCTGCGTCTACACTGGAGGCAACACGGCCAAACAGATCGACTTCATAACTGGCGGTCAGATTGGCCTGATAAATATTACCTGTAGCAACCGGCGTACCTTGCGGCAGATTCATCGACAATGCCGATTCACGTCCGCGCTCGCCGCCGGCATTCACGCCGATTTGCGGAATGCGGTCGGCCTCGGCAATACCGGCAATCGCCCTCGCCTGCTTAACGCGGGCTGCCGCCACAGCCAGATTCGCATTGGCTTTGGTCGCGTCCGCTATCAGCTGATTCAGCGCAGGATCATTGAATACCAGCCACCATTCACCACGCAACTGCACTTCGGCTGGCTTTGCCGGCTGCCAACGCGTACCATCCGCAGCGGTCAGCAATTGGGAAGATTCCTTGAACGCGACAGGCACCTCGATTTGCGGATGTTTGTATTCCGGCGCTCCGCAAGCTGTCAGCAATAATGCGATCAACAACGGCGAAATATGTTTATTTAATTTAAGCGACTTCATTAATGGGTTCCTTCCAACTTGGGCGCAGTAGCGCTAGCTACGCTGGCTTTTGCGCCAAGACGTATCGCCAGCGTACGCAATAAAACATAAAATACCGGCGTCAAAAACAGGCCGAAGAAGGTGACGCCCAGCATACCGGCAAACACCGCCACACCCATCGCATGACGCATTTCAGAACCGGCTCCATGTGAAAACACCAGCGGTACCACGCCCATGATGAACGCAATCGACGTCATCAAAATCGGACGCAAACGCAAGCGGCAGGATTCCAACGCCGCCTGTAAGACGGTACGGCCATGTTCTTCCAACTCACGGGCAAATTCGACGATCAGAATCGCATTTTTCGATGCCAGCCCCACCAGTACAAACAACGCAATCTGTGTAAAGACATTGTTATCACCATGAGTCAACTTAACGCCGATCAGTGCACACAATATCGACATCGGCACGATCAGAATCACAGCCAGCGGCAAGGTCCAGCTTTCATATTGCGCAGCCAGCACCAGGAACACCAGCAACACGCATAGCGGGAACACATAGATCATGGTATTGCCGGACAAAATATCCTGATAGGTCAACTCGGTCCACTCATAGCTGATCCCCTTCGGTAATACTTCGCGGGCAATCTTTTCCAGAGCGGCTTGCGCCTGACCACTTGACACACCGGGTGCCGGTCCACCGTTCAGATCGGCCGTCACATAACCGTTATAGTGCTGCACACGGTCCGGACCGTAGCTGTCCTTGACGCGCATCAGCGACGACAGCGGAATCATCTCGCCCTTGTCGTTGCGCACCTTGAGTTGTGCAATATCTTCAGCATGTGAGCGGAATGGCGCATCGGCCTGTACGCGTACCTGATAGGTGCGGCCGAACTGGTTGAAATCGTTGACATACAGCGAACCGAGATTGATTTGCAGAGTCTGGTATATCGTCGTCAACGGCACACCCAGCTGTTTGGCCTTGGTACGATCTACATCGGCAAATAATTGCGGTACGTTGATCTGGAAGCTGGAGAATACACCAGCCAGTTCCGGTGTCTGCCAGGCCTTCATCTGCATGGCCTGAACCGCTTTGTACAGTTCGTCGTAACCGAGATTGCCGCGATCTTCGATCATCATCTTGAAGCCGCCGATAGTACCCAGACCGTTGACCGGTGGAGGTGGGAACACCATGATGAACGCATCTTGTATGCTGCCCATGCGCTTGTTGATTTCAGCGGCAATCGCAGGTCCGGATTCTTCTGGCTTGGTGCGTTGATCAAACGGCTTCAGGGTAGTAAAAACAATACCGGCATTTGGCGCGTTGGTAAAACCGTTGATCGACAGACCCGGGAAAGCGACTGACGATTCCACACCGGGTATCTGCATGGCGGTATCCGACATGCGGCGTATCACTGATGTGGTGCGTTCCAGCGACGCCGCATCCGGCAATTGCGCAAAGCCGACCAGATACTGTTTATCTTGCGCAGGCACGAAACCCGCAGGCACCAGTTTGAACATAAAACCGGCTGCCACAGCCAGCAACAGATACACAGCAACCGCGGCAGACTTGCGTCCGAGCACACCTTTAACGCCGCTTTCGTAGCGGTTAGATGCGCGACCGAAGAAACGATTAAACCAGGCAAAGAAGCGCCCGAAGACTGAGTCCATCACGCGCGTCAATCCGTCTTTAGGTGCGTCGTGCGGCTTCAATAATGTTGCAGCCAAAGCCGGCGCCAGTGTCAGCGAACTGAAGGCTGATATCACTGTCGAGATCGCAATCGTCAATGCAAACTGGCGATAGAATTGCCCGGACAAGCCGGACAAAAAGGCAATCGGCACAAACACTGCGCACAATACCAAGGCGATTGCAATAATCGGTCCGCTGACTTCTTTCATCGCCTGGATGGTTGCAGCGCGCGGTGTTAATCCGGTTGCGATATTGCGTTCGACGTTTTCTACCACGACAATCGCATCGTCGACCACAATACCTATCGCCAGTACCAATCCAAACAGCGACAGCGTGTTAATCGAAAAGCCAAAGCCCAGCATCACCGCAAACGTACCGACGATAGATACCGGCACTGCCAGCAACGGAATGATAGAGGCACGCCAGGTTTGCAAAAAGATGATAACCACCAGCACCACCAGCGCAATCGCTTCGAGCAGCGTGTGAATTACCGCCTTGATCGATTCACGCACAAACTGGGTTGGGTCATACACGACTTTGTAATCGACACCTTCAGGAAAATCTTTTTTCAGCTCTTCCATCTTGGCGCGCACGTCCGCCGACAATTGCAGATCATTGGCGTTCGGTGCTTCGAAAATACCGATAGCCACCGCTGATTTATTGTTCAGCAATGAGCGCAAATCGTAGGAGCTGGAACCGAGTTCAACCCGTGCCACGTCTTTCAACAACGTCGTTGCGCCGTCAGGTCCGGTGCGAACAATAATGCCACCGAATTGTTCTACGGTTTTGAGTCTGCCCTGGGTGTTAACGGTGAGCTGATATTCGGCATCTTTGGAGGGCGTTGCACCGATTACACCGGCAGCGACCTGCACATTCTGTTCGCGGATGGCGTCGACTACATCATTGGCAGTCAGACCGCGCGCTGCCACCTTTTGCGGATCCAGCCAGACGCGCATTGCGTAGTCGCCGGAGCCGAACAGATTCACTTCGCCCATACCGGAAATACGTGCCAGCTGATCCTTGATATTCAACACCGCGTAGTTGCGCAGATACAGATCATCGTAACGACCGTTAGGCGAAACCAGATGCACCACCATCGTCAGATTGGGTGAACTTTTTACGGTGGTTACGCCGATCTGGCGCACTTCATCGGGCAGACGCGGCAAGGCACGCTGCACCCGATTCTGCACCTGGGTTTCAGCCTGTTCCACGTTGGTGCCAACCTTGAATGTAACGGTCAGAGCCAAAGCGCCATCGGAGGTATTTTGTGAGGTCATGTACAGCATGTTCTCGACCCCGTTGATTTGCTCTTCCAGCGGAGCCGCGACCGTTTCGGCGATGATCTTGGGATCGGCGCCGGGATACTGGGCACGCACCACAACCGATGGCGGCACCACATCCGGATATTCGGAAATCGGCAGCTGAAAAATAGCGATCAGGCCAGCGACGAAAATAATGATCGACAGTACCGCCGCAAAAATCGGCTTGTCGACAAAGAAGCGTGAAAAATTCATCTTGTTATCCCTTAGTATTTGTAGCGTTCGGCGCAGTGGTCTGATCGAAATCCATCGGTACCATCTCAGCTGTGATCGGTGCGCCCGGGTGTACGCGCTGCAATCCATTCACCACTACTTTTTCGCCGACAGTCAAACCGGTTTTAACGATCCGCAATCCGGCAACATTCTGTCCCAGCGTAACGGGACGATATTCGGCCTTGTTGCCGGCATCCACCACATACACAAATTTACGATTTTGATCGGTGCCGACTGCCAGGTCGTTGATCAACAGCGCCTTGGTCAAATCTTTACCGCCGCCTAGTTGTACCCTTGCGAACAGTCCGGGCACCAGCACTTTGTCGGCATTCACAAACGTGGCCCGCATGCGCACGCTGCCGGTTTGCGGATCGAGCTGGTTGTCAACGAATTCCAGTTTGCCTTCATGGGGGAAACCGGTTTCATTGGCCAGCCCGACCCTGACCGTTACCGGCTGGCCCTGATGCGATAAGGCACCGACACGCAAATAGGTATCTTCGTCACCGTCAAAGCTGGCGTAGATACGATCGGTCGATACCACGGAAGTCAGTTTGGCGGACGCGTCGATCAGATTGCCGATGGTGATTTCTGCCTTGCTGACCCGACCATCGATAGGCGATCTGACCTGGGTGTAACTCAGGTTTAATTTGGCCGCTTCATACGAGGCTGCTGCGGCGCGCGCATTGGCGTCCAGTTCTTTCATGCTGGATGCGCTCTCGTCGTATTCACGTTGCGCGATGGCTTTTTCGCCCAGCAGTTTTTCAGAACGGGCCAACTCCAGTTTCGCCAGTTCCGCTTTGGCACTGGCTGATGAGGCGGCGGCCTGCGCTCTGTCCATTTCGGCCTGATACGGACGCGGATCGATTACGAACAGTACGTCACCTTTTTTGACTTCACTGCCCGGCTTGAAATTAACCTCTGTGATGAATCCGCCGACACGCGAACGGATATCCACATGTTCAATGGCTTCCAGACGACCGGAAAATTCCTGTGTTTGTTCAATCTGTTTTTCAATAACGCTGGCGGCTGAAATGGGCGGACCACCCGCCGCTGCCGGCGCTTCGGCAGTTTTGCCGCTGGCGAAATTACAGCCGGAGAGGCCCAGCACTGCAAATCCGACCAGTCCTGCCAGGGCCATTGCGGCTACCAGCGGTCGGCCTGAGGACATCAATTTTTTATTTGAATTCATGGTAATTTCCTGTGGTTGAAAAATTTTGGCGTAAAGAATCCCCTGCATCGATAAATCGATGCCTGGAACGGTTACGCCGTTAAGTAAGTCTAAAGATGAAATTCCAGGTGAGTGATGTTCGTAGCTTGGGCTACGCATCGTAGGTTGGGCTACGCTTCATCAGCCCAACACTCACCATCAAAACAAATGAAACCCTAAGTTATACGTTGCTATACGTTGGACTAATTCCTAAAAACGCCCCGAGTCCGCGACCCATGTTGGGCTGATGAAGCGTAGCCCAACCTACCGGTTGACCACCTGCAAGCCAGCGAGAAATACCGCAATAGCACCCAACACATGCACACGGCAGGCACATTCGTTACGCGCACCGGGTTCCTGCAATGGTGCGGGCGGCACGCGATGCACCGTGGTCTTGACTCCGGCATTGATTAACTTTGTGCCGTACTGTTCCGCCTCGTCACACAAGGGATCGTCTTCTGCCGACATGATTAACGCCGGCGGTAAATCTTTTAGTCGACTCGACTGTAGCGGTGACGCATACGGATGGATCCGGTCAGCCGCATTCGGCAAATAGCCGCGATACGCCGCCGCACAGGCATCCGCCACTTCCACCAGTTCCGGCGCCGGCATGGCGCGCATCGAGCAGCTGTTCAAGCCCGGATCAAGCATAGGCATAATCAGAATCTGACCATCCAGAATCGGCACCCCGCGATCACGCGCCATCAATGTACATACGGCGGCCAGATTGGCACCGGCCTCAATACCCGCAACGATTAACTGTTTGCCGCTCCAGCCTAACCTGACCTTATTTTTTTTAGCCCACATCAACACCGCATATGCATCTTCAACCGCGGCAGGAAATGGACTGACGGTCGCCAGCGTGTAACTCGCCGACAGCACTATCTGATCCGGATTGCCCAGTGCCAGATGCGTCAAAAATTCATCGGCCTCATCCAGACTTCCGGTATCGAATCCACCACCGTGAAAGAACACGATCAGGCTATCCCGTTTGCCGTTGACTGATTTCGCTGTCTCCGTTGCCGTATACACCCGCGCATCGAGTGCCCCCGCTGCGCCCTGTACGGCGATGTCGCGCACTTTGACGCGCGATGCAACTTCAGCGCCCTCGCTCATTGCTGCACCGTCGCATGATCATGACCATCAGCGTTGTTATTGCCCGCCGCGTCAGCGTCGCCAAGCGACAACTGCATCAGCGGATCTCCGCTGGCCTGTGCCTGCGCCGCAATTGAATAAGAGTCGGTTGAGGCAACGCCAGCCAATATCAATAAAAATGCCAGCAGCGCACCGATCAGCGCGATGGCGCCCCATATTTTATGGACCTGATCTTTATTGAAGTGAAGTTTATTGATGTAATGCATGGCAACCCCCTGACACAAATCCTGCAACTAATGGTGCAGTACAGCAATCATAGGCTTGTTATACAATCGAATAAATAGGCTAATTGCGAATTGATTGTTCGGTATTTTGAACAATAAGGGAAAAGATGAATAAATTACAAGCCATGGAAGTATTTGTCAGCGTGGTCGATGCAGGCGGCTTTACCAAGGCGGCGGAACATCTGCATTTACCGAAGGCCACGGTTACCACGCTGATCCAATCGCTGGAAAAAGAGCTGACCGTCAAACTCCTGCACCGCACGACGCGCCAGATCAGCGTCACTGCGGATGGAGCTGCGTATTATGAACGATGTCTGCGAATTTTGTCGGACGTGCGCGAAGCCGAGGAATCACTATCGCGCAACCGTGCCAGTCCCAGCGGCAGATTACGGGTAGACGTATCCACCGGCATGGCCAGCAACGTCATCATTCCGGCACTGCCCGATTTTTTCGAGCGCTACCCGGATATCACGTTGGAGCTGGGTTGTAGTGACCGGCCGGTTGACTTGATTGAGGAAGGAGTCGATTGTGCGGTGCGCGGCGGGAATCTGGAAGATTCGACCCTGATCGCGCGCCGTATCGGGGTGTTAAATTTTGCCATCTGCGCTTCGGTCGCTTATCTGGATAAATTCGGGCGTCCCTTGCATCCGCTTGATCTTGAGCGACATCAGTGCATCAATTATTTTTCGTCCAAAACCGGCAAAATTTTTGATTGGGATTTCAGTCGCGACGGTGAGCGAATTCAGATACCGATGCGGGGAAAAATTGCCGTCAACGATTCGAATGCGTATGTCAGTGCAGCCTTGGCCGGACTCGGAGTTGTCCAGATGACGGAATTTCAGATGGCGCCGCATGTCGCCAATGGCCGCCTTGAATTGCTGCTTTTGGATTGGAGCATCGATCCTTTGCCGGTGCATGTGGTGTATCCGCAAAATCGCCACCTGTCGGCCAAGGTGCGCGTGTTTGTGGAGTGGATTGCGGAGCTGTTTGCGACGTAGGTTGGGCTACATCGTAGGTTGGG
>FTLB01001956.1_pt2 | contig 20007 bp, 22 predicted proteins | sample 1658291 | NCBI WGS metagenome assembly FTLB01 (sample SAMEA3914812, study PRJEB12502) | metagenome | biome: forest; material: soil | place: Canada | collected 2011-07-07 | depth 0.1 m
CCCCCCGCCGGTCCCGACGTTCGTAGCCTGGCTCGTTCAATATCCCGATGTGGAGTTGGAGGCATTACCTCTACGAGTGCCGCTGGCTCGAGGAGCGCAGACGGTCAGCTCGCTGGCTGCTCAGTTCCACATTCGAATCCGTGAAGCTGTTATGTTGCTTTTGATCTAATTTCAGGGGGCCTGCAGGCGAGCGTCAGATAAACTATTCTTGGTCCTCCAACCCCATCGGGCATCATGCTCCGTACTTGAGTTGTCAGGCAGCTGTTGCTTCAAAATTGCACCCAACTTTTCTTTGGGGAAAAGATGCGAACATGGGTAATGGATGAGAAGACACCCTCATAGAATACGGGTTAGGTCAAGTTCGTCCTTGCCAATGCGGCAACCCCTCGTTCAGCCCAGCTGCGCGTGTCCCAGTTGACAAAGCCGGAGCAATTTTAACGCCAGAGGATGGGGGTGGATGCTACCTAGGGCCTTCGAGACATTTCGCCCAACATAGCATATGTACGTTGGAAAATCGGGGGGCATTGCTTCTTTTCACGCCAATCTGGCGTGCTTTTCCCAATGGGATCTGCACGCCTGAACCCGTACTCATCTCCTGGAGCACGCCTGCAGCTCACTGTGCTTCTTTCTTCCCAACCTCTGCGATGGTATCTCGTTCTCGGAACCCGGGGTAATCCTTCCTCCTCAGCTCGACCGCGACGGGAAGACGGAGGAAAACACCCCACACGTGCTTGTAAGAGCTGATGGCGGTGGCGGACACAGGCAGACAGCCAGCTGAAGGCTGGGGTTGCTGCGTATGATGTGAACGCCACCTGCGGCTCTACTGCACCGTAAATCCTCTGGGGGTGAGACATGACTGGCGTGGCGTTCCCAGCCAGAAGAGATCGGCATCCTTTCGCAGACCGAGGAGGCATTCTTCTTACCTCACGTCGCCATTCATCGACATCCTCTGGCAATGGCGATACCAGCGATACGTCTATCGTCCCTCCCTCACATCGTGTCCTCGCGAGATGCCTCGCCAACGCATTCTCGATCCGGCTAGGCTGGCTGAGTGGGAGGAGAACAACCACGTCGGATTTCGCAAACGCGAGTTAGACTGGCCAGCGCCTAGAGAAGACATCCCGCGACCGCCCGCGCTCGGGAGTGGGAGCTATCTACTGACTAGCCACTCGGGCAGCCAAAAGAAGGCGCACATCTAACTACACTTGGCCCTCCCCTGATTTCGGGGTTTTGCTTCTTCATCCGCATTCTCGACATCCCACTGGGCATTGCACCGTGCCCGCTACCAAGAGCTAGGGCCCCTCCGACTCCCGCCGAGCATAAGATGAACCTCTTTTTGACTCATCCCGCCATGTATCACCTGTCGTCTATGAGATCCCTAGTCTCTCCGCTGAAAAGAGATCTTGGTCCGGCTCTGCTACGTGCAGCCCGGCGGGGTAGGGGAAGGACCCAACCTGCGGTACGAAAGGGGAAAAAAAAGAAAAGACAGAGCAATCTGCGATGTTCACTTTGCTTTTGTAGAACCTGGTGATCGGCTGCATCGGGAAAGCCCCTGGCCCTGGGTAAGAGGATTGTATCCCAGGAGGGATTAAACCGCACCCGACACCCTGCTTCCAAAATCCCACTAATGTGTGTATGTACGTATATCACGCGTATGGCCATCTGGGCTGCCTCTGCGCTTTCGCTAGTCAAGCCTCATACGCCCAAGCCTAGGGAGTGATGATGGGTGACGACCCCCGCCCGATGTGGCGCCTTATTTCGCAGCTCTGAGGAATCCAGCACGGTACCGTGGCTCCAGGGGCAGCTATCATCACCCGGGCGCCGACCTGAAAGCTGCCTCTATCTGGTGGCGTACGGGGACCAGCTCGCGCAGCGCTAGCTTCGCACACAGTATACTCGGTAGTTGGGAACGGAAAATAGCAGCAAGGGCCTTTTGGTCCTCCCCTGATCCCTGAGCCGTCACCAAGAAATGGATCGAGCGGCAGTTAGGATACCGCAACTCATTGACCAACTTACGAGTGAGCCCTGGTGTGATAGCCAGGTAGGCGCCGGTGGCTTTCCGTCCGGTGTGGTTTCACACGACAAGCCACTGAGCGCCATTTGCAGAGTGAACTTCCGTACCAGATGTGTAAACTCCCTCTGTTGTACTTCAACCCCGGGCACGTGGGCCAGTAGTACGAAGTCGACGTTTCGTTACCAGGGCAGCTCGACGACAGAGACCAGGGAAACAAGGGTCTCTCGTCCAGCCCATCTGAGCTATGATTAGGAGCAGCAATCCGCACATAGCCATGATTCAAGGAGTGCTCGAAAGCCCACCCCCTGGTAACTATTAATTCCAAGGATACGCCTATCCGAAGACCACGCCGCAGAGCCCAAGGGGCGCCCGTGGGGGTCCAGAAGGTACGCGGAATGCCAAGCCCTCTCAGCGAGAGCGGGAAGAAGCCAGCCAACAGGGTTGCTTGCTTGGTTGTATCGGGAAGTATCTCTCACAATCACCTATCACCAATAGAGCCCAGTCTTGGAGACGGTACTGTGCTGATCTGGGTGCGACGGAGTGGCGGATGAGAAGGGCATGCAGTCGTCGAGGCGCTCACCTCGCAAGCTCCCTACGGATTCGGCCCCTTGAGCCGCAGCGGAACAGCTTGCATACGGCCTTCACGAAGAAACGTCATCATGGGCTCATGTAGCTCAGAGGAAGAAGGAACGATGCTGTCCAGCCCGCGCTGGACCAAGGCAGCGAATAACGGAGAGAGACGTGCTCGACTTCGGATGAGACGTGGCTTCACCGACTCTGCGCCACAAATATAGCTCCGATGAAAAAGAATAACGCCATGTTACGACTGCTGGGTCTCCCGTTCCGACGTGGGCCGCCATCGTTGGGATGTCAACATCACGAAGAAAAGCCTGTCCCGGATTGGGATCGGTCACGACAACCTCGCGAGCGAAGCTCGATGCTGCTTGGCTGAACTGGTAGAGGAGTGGCTTCTTGGGCAGGACTGCTGTACCACCTGCGAGGGTCCTCTCCTATAGGGTTGGGCGTCACTGGCCAGACAAGGCAGGGCCTATCAAAGATGCAGGAGTATCTGTGTAACCGCTCAGGTTGAAGAGGCTGCTAGCTGTACTTGGCAATCGGTCGCCGTTTTCACATCGGTAGGTGGATGAGGAGGCTCGAGGATATCTCGCTTTGCTTCGTATGGCGTCGTGCCGAGATGCCTTGAGGCCCTCGCTGTCTGCACGCCCATTGCTTATTGGAGTGATATTTATACGACATGCACCGGCCTGACCCAGCTACAGCGTCCGCATTACGAAATGAACAAGCTGGCCAAGGCGTAGGTGTTCGAACTTAAGCTCTTGTTCATTATAATTCTCTTTCACGTCTTGATTGGATGTCAAGGTGTCCCCGTCACCCCTTGGGGTGTAGTTCTTATCGCGGCACAGTGTGGCGGGAAAGGGGTAAAAACATCGACCGCCGTGCATCGAGGTTAACAGTTGCTCGGATCCCCTAACGTGGTATAGACGCTCAGAATAGGTTCATGGATACTTAGACTAGGATACTCTAGGTAGTTATGCTACTTTTCCTGACCCTTAGGCACATATCTTGAAATTGAGCTCGAGTAGTAGAGAAGCAACTTCCGCTGCTCTCCGGAGACGCGGAGACGTAGGCCATCCAGACCCATCCCTAGTATAGTTTGTCTATATCTGCCTCTACTCCTGTGCAGAGGGTAGGATGAGAGGCTCATGGCTTGTTTTCAGCGCTTAGTCTGATATTCCAGCTCCGATCTGACCCTATCCATGGCCGTTCCAATAGTAGATCTACGAGTGGTTGGGTAAACCACGAGGTCCGAATGAGCTACCAATACCCCATCTGTTCAGAGGGGATTATACGCTGCCTCAAGATGCAGGTAACATCTATCTAGGATGTACAGTGAGGAATGGAATGAAGCTGGGATCATTCAGCCTTCTGGTCCTGCTTCTCGCCTCGTGGCTAGGGAGAGATTCTCATGGTTTTCGCATCAACAATTATCTTTATGGTCTCAGAGGGCAGCCCCATCCACGCGAGTTGATCACAGGCAGATATAAAATATATTACGATAATCAAGATCTTTTACTATCTTTTAATCTCATTTTGTGAAGAAGTTAAACATCGAACACCCGAGGCATCATGCGCGGTGAAGAGTCTAGTGACGTCAACAAAACATTGCCCCTATCCGAGTAATCAGGTTCTGGAGTCTGATTAGATCCAATCTGAGTAATTAAACTACATTCACATCAAATTTTCTGCTAACGTATTATTATACCGGTTGTTCTCAGCAAGACAATGTCTGCGTATATAGGTAGTTTAAAGTGATACAGAGCCCAACTGACGGACTGGCGGAGGCCAGAATCTGGACAATCTTCTTCGAGGCACTCTGGAACAAGAGCCTCACATGAAAGAAATTCGAGTGAAAAGGAGCTCCTTTATGACAAGCTCAGTGTTCATCTGCTTCGTCTCGATGATGTCGCCGTAGTTACTAGGCTGGAGGCATGTACTTCATGTCTAGATTTTCCACGTAGAATTTGACATTTTAAATATGAGAGTAGTTGTTTTAATCTCAACCAGTAACGAACATGAGCACAATTACCCTAGTATCCTCCTGCATCTACGTACATATCAGGACCTTACTACTTCCTCCCTGAAAGCTGGCACGGTCTTTATCTATCACTCTCGTCGAGCTACTAAGGAGAGTACGTAGTTCTGATATCGACTCCAAGTAGACCTTGAGGGAATTAACGCGTGCGGAAGTTTCGGTGCCAGTAGAAAAGAACAGCTCGGGTCCCCTCCACAAAATCGTGATTGTCTAAGTTACTGGTGTCTCTGCTTCGTCAATGATGGAGGCTGCTCTTGCCATGCCCTGTTGAGAGTCCACCATTGCCACTGCATTCTATACCAAGACTGTCTATATTTTGCCGGCTATTTCGAGGATCGTGGCCATGAGACATCTCTCTCTCTTGCTCTTCTGAAGTCGTTATCGGATCTGCCTCTGACTTGAGCCGAGAAGGCAACAATGCCTTCGCCGCGGCATTCTGAGCCTGATAGGTCATCCTTCGGCCTCAGATCAGCGGCCTGCTATGTCCCCTAAATTTAGACGAGAAAGCATCTAGGGGGAAGTGTTATGCGTCTGGTTAGATGCCTGGGAGCTTACGTGTAGTGGCTTCGAGAACGGAGATACGCAGAACTTCGCTGCTGATTTAGCACATCGATCTAGGGATCAAGCCTGTGCGATAACCTCTGTGTCCCTCGTGAGACGATCCGAGAATATTCTCGGACCCCAAAGCTGCTTTGTAAACGAATTTCCAACTCTGGAGCGATTTCCGTCTTATTTCTGCAATACAAGTTTGGAGCGTAGAATATCAGAAGAGAGAGGGCCACCTAATTGACCCCCTCTCCCCCGGCACTGCGCCGAAGAGATGAGGATACTGTATTACAGCGATTCTCAATTGATAGATTCAACAAGCCAACTGCTCGCCCTGACATCACGCTTCTCTTAGACTTACTAGCGGCGAGCAGGCCAGTAAATGGGTGTGTATCCGCCCAATCAACGGGACTTGCCAACGATAACAGTATCGCTGAGAACCAAAGGCCAGAGACATCCTATCTGTCAATTATTTTCTGATTGAAGAAGCCGTCTGCGATCCAGAGCTCTAGGAGCTTAGACTCTTCCGGATAGGAGCACTATGTCAGGAACGGACCCGAGACGAGGATCCTCGGCGATGAAACGCCAGGGCATGGCTCCGGGGTGCCCAACCCCCCACTCCCCAGCTACCGGAGCCTCGCGCAAGACCAGCAACCAAAACCCCTTTGACCCGGCTGTGCTCGATTCCGAGGGACGTCGTGCGGCCTGCGCATCTATAATGTAAGCCGCTTAGTGTCTCGTCCGAACCCTGAGGAACCCCTAGATAAGAGTTTCGCCAAGCCAAAACGTTTCACGGCAACGAGAACCTGGCCGAGGCAACACTGAGCAGAGGTTCCGATAAGCTCATCCACGGCGGTGCTGAGGTAGGCTCCATAGGTGCTCCGTACGTCGTAACCTCGTAGAGATCCCTGCTGCTCCACTGAGATCTTGAAGGAGAATGCCGACGCGATCTTCCTTCTCCAGGATCGCCGCAAGGGACGGCGACGCAGGCAAGCCAAAACCTAGGCCAAAGCTGCAAGGGAGGGCCTCGTGGGTTGCCCATCTGCGCTATATGGATCGCCTATTTGGATAAAATGAATTTCTTGTATCTTTTCTGGGTAGGATTTTGTGCAGATTACTCACCCGCGACAGTCTACCTGGTTCGGATCAGTGGCCGAGACCAGATAGATGGAGGATGCCTGGGGACTCGCCACCATCACTCAAGAAAAAGCCTCAGTCACCAATAGATCCTCACGTGCATGATGGGAATTCTGTTTGTAAACTTTTTATGATTCTAGAAGAGCAAATTCACCGTGGTATCAACTCTCTACCGACCAGGTATGAAGAAAGCGCCGCATAGCAAAGTCCGCACTCTCCGTAGCCCACCACCCTTCCTCCCCCTTGCTGGACACGTCCGGTCGACTTCATTATAGCCATCTGCAACGTTTACCTAGGCCAGATTCCCGAGAGCACGGTAAGCTCAAGGCCAAGCTTTTTTAGGCGGTCCAGCGAGAGAGACTTGCATTAATCCAGGGGGGCCACGCAAGCAGGGGATTGGGAGTCGGGGTTGGAAACCCCTGACAGATTCATGCCGAACGCCCAAAAAAAACAAGGAACCGTGCCCAAGACGGGCCAGAATCATCCATAGAGAAGAGAAAGTGACGGTATTGGTCCGTCTGCACACCTTATCGTCCATACCGAGTTGGACGCGCCTCCTGGTAATGTCGGGATCTTCTGTTAACGGCTTCAGAGCGCCAACATGATCGCCGCCGCGAACGCGAGCACTGCAGTGGCACCGCCTGCGAGATGGTGCCGGGAGCCCGCGGAGACAGTAATCGCTGACACCGTAGGCCGCGCAACAGTAGATGTGAAGCCTGAGGTGAAAATGCCCAAGCCCGAGGAAGTCGGGGTTGCTTGGCCAGTGAAGTTGTTGACGCAGCTTGACGTGGCAGGAGCGGTGAAGTTGGTGGCGCTTCCGGCGACCTGCTGGAAGTTGGCGCACGAGATACGGGTCTTGTTGCTAAAGTGCACAACGAAGCTGCGGTTGCCGAAGAAGGCTCCGATGCCCTCGACGGTCGATGCGTACAGCTCAGTGTAGGTAGCCTCGTAGGGATCCCTATCGATCTTGCCATGCTTGCCTGCCAAATCTCCAACCTGGCAGGTCTGGGTGAGGTTTCCATCGCAGGGCGGGTCCTCTCCGCGGATGTAGGGATCCAGATGAGCCAGCGTCTCGGTGCAGTTTCCGTCACCGGAAACGGGATTCACGTGGATGTGGTATGCTGAGAAAAATTGCTGTCAGCTCTTGGTTCTGCTTCTTGTCTTTTCTCAAGTGCTCAAGCAGAGGCTGTAACCGGGCCCTGAACTTACGGAATGGACCACCCTCCTTAGGCAGATTGCTGAACCTGACCTTGAACAGAACGCCGATTCCGTCCGGAGAGGCCGTGGCGAGAATCTCGCCCTTTATGTTTCCTCCAAAGGGATAGGCGTCTTGGGCAAAGGCCTGCTGAGGCAGGACAGCCCGATACACCACGCCAGGCGGGTTGTTCTCAACGATGGTGGCATTTCCAAGCGTCTGCGGAAGAGGTCAGTGACATTTGAGCATGCGAGAAGGGGAAGCGTGGGATCATCAACATACTCCTGTGACAATTTGATCATCGGAAGCGACGCCAGTGATGGCTACGGCACCGAGAAGTGCGATGATACCGTGAACACGCATTTTCGCGGAGGCTTGGATGTTCCGACAAGCTGTTTGTTACTCGATGGAAGACGCGTAGTGGTATGCGCACAGAAGTGATGTTGGAGAGGCAAAGAAGAAAGAGAGAGGAGAAAAGCACAGTATGCTCGTTGCTTGTTGGTCTGGCGGCGGGTGGTAAGGTGGCTTGACAGTGAACTGCTCTTTTCAAACGAGTGAAATTCTTTTCTTGGGGGACGTTTGGTGACTACCTCAAGGTAGAGACACTGCCAAGTTGACGACGCCACGAAAGAAAAGTGTTGTATCTGTCTAGACAAGTCGATGCCCCGTCAGCAGCTCGGAATGTGTCTAGTTGGTGGGTAGGAGGGGGTACGACGATGTTATAAGTATTGCGGAGGACAAAGGCAAGGTAAGTAAGTAGGTAGGTAGGGATGGGCAAACCACGCTTAGGCAAGGGTGGCAAGGCTCAGGTGCAAGTGAAGGAGACGAACAGGACACACCGGTGACTTACTATCCGGCCCTCTCTGCGGCAGGGGCACGGGAAGCTAAGGTAGCCGATGCAAAATGACGGTACCTTGCAGAAGATTCAATCAGAAGGGAGGGGGGACGGGGAGGAGAAGGGGGGGGACGGGCACGGCTTGAGGTCAATGTGAAATGAATATGTAGGACAGCGAGCGAAGAGAGAGTTCCACATCCGTGCTGTACAGACCCGGCCCGTGCTGCCAAGCATTCTTCTCCCGCGCAAAAGAGGCGTGACTGAGCTTCTCTTGGGTGGAGGTTTGCCTTGTAATATATTATTTATAAATAAACCCCAATCTTTGTACATTGACCGACCTGAGCTGTCACAGTTCGACTCTTCCAGCTCTCACGCCTGGAATCGCACTATCTCTTTCTTTTTCCACTCGCCCAATTTTAGCTCACAATATTTGTCGTCCGTATATTCTACGGGCATCCAAAGGAGCCCTAAAGGAGCCGCCAAACGAACTTTGCCTCTGCTAGCCAGATAGCCAGGATGTAAATTGAGGATCCGGACCATCGTCAGTTGGTGGGCCGGGATGATGATGCTGCAGCTGCAGGGTGCTTTAGGTACCTTACTTATGCAAGGTACGTACATACGGTACATACGATGTTGCCGGTGGGGGACTTTCCCACCACCAGAGAAAGAGGCGACGAATCTGTCTCATCGTTGGTCAATCGAGCTTCTAAGCGCGGGCCTCGTCTGGTTGGATCTGCAACAAGGGCAATTGAGGTGCAGTACGGAGTAACGCTACGTGCTAAGCTAGGGCTGTTCCTTAGACCATACTGTACTGTAGACCACCTAAGTATAAGTCGCACGTGGCTATTGGTTTGGTCCTACGGCTGGCTACATACTTTTTACTAGCTTAGTTGGACCTGAGACTTGCGCGCAGCCAGGCCGTAATCTGTAACTTGGCTTCATTCACCCTTGCACAGCCTCTTGTTTCCGCTATCCTGGGCTGCATACGCTTGCTTCATCGGGTTGTCCATCTTCCATTCCCCGACATGTTTCTGTTCGCCTTTCTTTCCTTCCATTTTTGCCAAGACATTGAAAATGCTCCAAAAAGGGAAGAAGAATTTGCTCAGTGATCGACCGGGTAAAAGACTCAGCGATATTATCAGAGATTGAACAGTCCTGTCTCCCACGTACAGACGTCTCCCGCATGACGAGCATGGAACCTCATTGTAATGGCAAGATGACTGTCTAAGGCGAGCTTTCTACACACGGTACCTTCTCTCCCAGGCGCATTCCCATGCGCGGCTTGCGCCTTAGACGCCGGGGGCCTGCGACCGTGCGGCCCAAGACACGGCCCCAGCGAGAATTCGTGGCCCAATTGATTCCACCAACTTTCGGTGGAAGGATCATATGCAAAGGCTAGCTAGTTAGTTCTGTTGGCTCATCCGCCTCGAACAACCGCCAGGCTTCTCAGGTGGGATGGCGACTGTACGCCCTGCTCGTAAGCTGCAGCTCGGCGCTCTTTCGCGGGGGCCTATGCGCGCCCATGCAAGGACACAGATTTCATCACCATTTTGGAGAAGAGGAGGACAGCCCTGGATCAGGAAACCTGCCTGGCGCTTTGATGCCGACCGCGCCGTTCTCGACAAGTCCATCTCAGCAACTGCCCTTGGGCTCGCAAAATGAAGCACGCGTAGGGAGGCCGTAAACAACCTCGTATCCATCTGATCTTCAGCAGCCTGCCTGCAGATTCCTAAACCTTAGAGCTTTGACGTCTAGTCACCTGGGGCTACCTTGAACCATGGTTACGGTTCCGGCCATCAGCCGCCCGAGAGACCCCGATGGGAGGTCCAGGCACATGCTACGACGCTACGAAGTCTAGGTGCTTGAGACTGTAGCCCCTTGCGGTGATCTCTGGCGCTACTGTAGGTAGAGAGGGTGCGTGTTTCGTTTCGTTTCCTTCCTTCTGTTTCACCATCCCCATTTTGGACATATGATGCCATTTCGTTTGAGTCCCAGCGCAGAGCTGCACAGGCACCATATTGTATGGACATGGGGCTGCGAGGGGAAAAGGGCTTAGTCTAAACTCCTCTCGCGGATGCCTTCAGTAAGCCCAAGACTATCATGTCCCGTGCTAGAAGCTACGAATGCGATTCATCAATGATCCGTTTGGTCTGTCGTTTCGGGCAATGTTATACGACAACAAAAACCTCATTCGCAGACGGATGATGCCGTCTGGGAACAGCCACTTCAGAGGATCTCTTCGGAACCAATTGCCTTACCATTCTGCCGTTCCAGTGCAATGATATGAGACTATAAGCTTTCCTAATTGATGGCGAGGCGAGATCGTCCAATCGCTCAACGTCGCTGGGAGAAAGCTGGCAGACGGATAGCTTTTAAGAGCGACCTGGACAGACAATAATAAGTAACCGTCAAACTATATCAGATCCCCCACGACCCAACGACTTGGGCATGCGTAGATAGGCATGCATGATCTTGGCACTTGGCATCTGATCCAAGATGCCCGTCAGGCTATGAGGGGCAGTAATCCGGAGAAGATCTCTTGCTTTCATATTCCGAGCCACTGGCGATCTTTTCGTCGCACAGGATGCAACGCAGTACGGATACTACATTTGCCCCGCAGATGAGGTTGATTGAGGACAGAAGCGTGAGGAGGACGGTAGATGCTACTGTAGGAGCCTCGCATTCCTACAAGAGAGGGGAGACCGCAGCAAGATATTGACGAGCAACGGCTGCGCTGGGTAATCCAAGTCATCAAAATGTCGTATTTTACTGCGCACCGAAAAACACAGACTCAAGCTTGAATCAATTATTATCATAGCAGCGACAACGCTTATTCTTTTGAATGTCTCGGTTTAGTACCTGTTTTGCGGTGTCAAGAACATAGGCCATTTACTCAGTACTTCGTAGGCTCGCTTTCGATGCTGGGGCTAATCTCCGATCGCAGCCTGAAAATTCAGGCGCAAGCGTGATGCGTCGCTGTCTCCACCTCCAACTTCATCATCGCTCGTATCATCGAAGCTCTACGTTTGACGTCGACCTCTACTTTATGACGCAACCATATAGCATCGGGGTTCCTGTCTGCTTTGAAAGCTCTTACTGCTGAGCTCGAGATTCAACCAAATTTCCCATCACGACCGAGTCCTCCTCAAGCACCATGAAGCCGATCGTTAGCCCCATGCAAGCATGGTCTTGGTAAAGCCACCACCTCGACACCCGGATTTCAGCGTGCGCTTGAATACTGACTTTTGTAGCGTCGTCATATCCATATTTGCCATCTTAATCCTCTCCATCCTCGGCCTGCTCTTCCGCAGTAACCATCACGAGCTGGTTGGCGGCGACGACGACCCGAAGGACGGCCCCGAGGTTGCGGCGACCATTTTCATCGCGGTGCTCATATATGCTGTGAGTCGGCCATCCCCACCACCTATTGCACATTCAAAGGACTTTCTTGCGCTGATCGCTAACTTGATTCCCATCGCAGGGCTTCCTCGTTTTCTGCGGCATACAAGGCCTCTTGCACCTGCGACAGAGCCGACGCGGCCAGATCCACCTCTAAGGGAACTGCGAAGGGCGAACAAGACACGGATGGTTTACGGCGTTTGGGATGCTCGTCCGAAGACATTGCATTGCACTCTTTGGCTTTCGAACTCATCAATCAGCGATTCAGACTTTGCTGCGTCGCGATTGTCTCTGGATGTACCACAAACCGCGGAGGATGCCGATATTCACCTACAGCACGGACGGCCCCCGCCACGGCGAGAACGCCCCTGTACCATAATGAAGCTTGAGGGATGCCCAAGAGATTCCGGACGGAGCATGCTAGAGGTGTGTTGGGATCTGAAGAGCTGCTGAAGGAATACTCCAGTGCCTCCCTTAAGAGTCGAGAGGTTGTATCTAGAGCAAGGCGACATCGAGTCGCCTGTGGAACATGGGGTGCGGTGGCTACTATGAGTAGACGAGTACGACCAGCGTTGTCATCGAATATACTTACTCAACAATGCACGGACACTGTTGGCTACCTTAGCTACCTATTCAAGAATGGGGCCTAGGCTCGCTCCGATATTGATATCGCTGAGAAGCGAGTTAGCCGTTGATATTCAACAAGAATCGCCCAAAATGACCAAGGGATCATTGGTCTATGGCGTATTTTTGAATACACGTATAGCCTGGTTGATCGCGGTCCAGGAACATGACCCTGTGTTTTGACGACTGCCGGTCCAGAGCTTAGAACGATTAGCTACAACTACTTGATGTAAGGTACCCCAATCCATGTTGATGCCAGTTCGGCATCTGACCGCGAAATGTACACCCGCTGAAGGCCGCGGAATCATTCTCTATCTAGTCGTCGCATACGATGCGGCGCTCCATGCCATCCGCTTTCGAGACTTTGGCAATCCGATAATGGTGAAGGCTATGATCCGTCTTGTCCGTATATAGACACAGCCTCGCCTCGACTGGTGTGGCGGGGGTTGTCCCGAGTTTCCGCCGAGAGCCCAACTTTGTACGCGGCTGCGGCTGAGGTGCCTGCTGAATGCTGAAATGGCAAGACCTCATTAGGAATCAAGCCATTTCTTCCCCTCCTGGGAGCCTATCTGCGCCATGCAAGCCTCGTTGCTGTGATATCTATCTGTGATGTCTGTTCAGCAGGGATGAGTATACAGAGTTACGAGAGCTTGCAGTCGAATAAGGTAGCTCGAGGGTAGCTAAGGAAACGCCCCGGTAGCTCCATGAGCTCTAGTGAACTTGACCCACCGACCCGGCGCTACTTCGCCGAGGATGGAGACATTGTCCGACCTCGTCCGTGATTGGAAGCTGGAAAGCGTTGTGGAGGACGATATCACCCTTCAAATACGGCACGTCTCCAACGCGGCGGCAGGCCTCTGGCGACAACGAGTGGAAGAGAGATGGAAGCGTACGCGGGAGCTGGGGAGAGGATCCTTCGGGGTCGTCTGGCTCGAGGAATGCACCTCGGGCCCGAGCAACGGCCAGCTCCGTGCTGTCAAAGAGCTCCGCAAAACGCGACGGTCCATGCCGCCGGCCTATTATTCGAAGGAGCTCGAGGCGATTGCCAAGTTCTCCCACGAAAGGGTAGGCTCTTTGATTCGGGATCGCTTGTCCTGGTATATCGCGGCATGCGCTGACGCGATCTAGTATCATGACTGTTTTGTTCGGTCCTTTGGGTGGTTCGATGACGACTTGTCGATCTTCATTGCCATGGAGTATCTTCCTCTAGGAGACCTCGAGCACTATCTTGAAGCACCTCTTCCCGAGTCCCAGGCCTGCATAATATCCAGGCAGATATTGCAAGGCTTGGTGTTTATGCATGAGAACAAATTTGCTCATCGAGATATGAAACCTGCTGTGAGTACCAAACCCATCTATCACCTTTGTACAACTCCGCGCCGCGCCCGGCTCACCCGATCTCATTCTGCGGCTTAGAATATTTTGGTCTTCCACGAGGGTCCCAACTGGTGGGTAAAGATATCCGACTTCGGCATCAGCAAGCGAGTCGAGGGGACATCCCTTCGAACTATGATAGGAACCGAAAGCTACCTCGCGCCAGAAGTCAGGGGATTCTTCTGCGACGATGGAGTCGAAGACGAACCATTCTCGCTCGCAGTCGATATATGGGCCGTAGGGGCCATTGTTTTCCGCATGATTACCGGCCAGCTAGCCTTCCGGAGCCCCAGAGACCTCTCCCGATATGTTGCCTCTAAAGAACCATTCCCAGTCGACAGCTCCATGAGCCCCGACTGTACGCAGTTCGTCCAAGCTGCCATGGATGCGTCGCCCCGCAGGCGGCCAACAGCGGAGCAAGCCTTGGGAACGTCTTGGGTGGAGGTACGGCCGATCGAGCCACCTGGTGCCTCTCCCCTACCTGAGCTAGGAGCTAGTCCACCACCTGTAGACCTGCTCGATCAAGAAAATCCAACAGCCACATCCTCCATTGGCCCAGTCGAGGCAGGTTTCCAATCTCCTGATGCAGGGTCAAGCGCGTCGCCGCCTATAGACTGGTCCAAGCAGAAGCCGCCGAGCTCTCTCGTTTCTCCCGGCCCACCTCTTCCAGTTGTTCAGGCGAGTAGAGACGGAGCCGCCAGGCCTTCTAGCTTGCCAAAGCAAGGGGAACAAACGCTGCCGTACTATCCAGCCTCGGCACGGTGGTCTGATACCCGCCCAAACTTTGATGTCGGTTTAAGCAACGGGGTCAACTTAGATACTCATATAGGTTCGGGGCATGCTGTCCACCCTGATGCAGCTCCCCACTTGGAAACTGCGTTTGCCTCAGACACTGCTGTCGCCCAGGACGAAGGTTTTAGCCCAGATCTGGCTGTCGCCTCAGAAACTACCGTCACGGATCAATCCACGACTGCTCCGTAAGTGCGTTCCCATCAACTGGGCCGAGCCTCGCTAATATGTTAACAGAGCAGTCCCCTCAAGTTCTGAGGGAATCCAGCCCGAGCCCCTTGGTGAATCCCCAGCCCTTGCTTCACGCATGACGATTGGTGATGCATCCACGGCAGTGTCGACGCTTCGAGGCATGCCTTATATTCTTTCAGTCGCCTTCTCGCCCAATAGCAAGTTCTTCGCTGTGGGCTCAAAGGATTCATTTCGTCTTTATAAGGTTGAAGGCAACGGTCAACTCCGGCTTACTCAGACGCTTGGGGAAAAGCTTGGCTTTGGTCAACTGGTCGTCTTTTCGCGCGATGGCCGGCTTCTCGCGTCGAGCTCCCCTAAGACAATTTATATTTGGCAAGCTGATAAACAGGGCCAATTTACGGTGTCCCAGAAGCTAGACACGCGTGTCGTCGCTGTTTCCTCCATCGTGTTTTCGCCCGATGGTCGGTATCTCGCCTCGGCCAGTTCCGCTGGTGAGGTGAAACTCTGGCAGGCTGGAAAGGATGGCAAGTTCCGTGCGGCCCAACCCGTTGACGACCGTTGTTCCTACCGTAGCGCGATCGCATTTTCCCCCGACGGCCAGTGGTTCGCCTTTGGTGCTGACCAAGGGGGCATCCGTCTTTGGCAGCGAGACTATGCAAGCAACTTTCATTTCAGGCGGCGCCTCCAATTCAATGACCGTCCTCTCTCGCTCGTCTTCTCGCCCAACAGCCAATTGCTTGCCTCGGGTTCCTTAAATGAGATCGTCCTCTGGCGGTTCGATGAGCACGAAAATCTCCAGCTAGTTCAGAGGCTCGTGGGAATTCACGAAGGTTGGATTGACTCACTCGTGTTCTCTCCTGGTGGTGGGCGTCTCGCTTCAGCTTGCAGTCGCAAGTCTATTATCTGGGAGCGAAGCGAAGATGGCGAGTTTCGCCAGATTTGGGAGTTTCAAAGTCCTAATCGTGACATTCCGAATCTTGCCTTCTCGCCCAATGGCAAATGGTACGCCCTCGGCACCGGCGATATAGTCTTCATCTGGGAGGGAGACAGCCGAGATCGTCCCCTGGCCCAAAGGATAGCTGGTCACGTACGAAGGTTGGTAAAGCAGCAATGAATGACCTTATAGATATGTAGACGAGGTGCAAGATCTGAACTCGCTTACCTCTGCCCGGTTTCCTCCTTCGCTCTGTCTCTCGCACCTCTGTCTGCGCTGCTTTTTGAAAGATCCCGGGCTGGCTTTCTAACAACGAATGGGTGCTCGAGCTATATTGCCCCCGGGAAGGATTAAAGCTTTAGGACTGTAGGCTCCCGTTCCCGGCGTTTAACAGGAGGGATGAGGTATTTACCTAGTAGCACATTGACATAGTTGGCGTAGTATAGCGGAACCACTTGATCAAATTTCAAGATATCCACTGCCAGTTGTTCACTAACATGAAGAAAATCTACCTGTAACTACGTAAGGTAGTTTCTAAGCAAGACCAGGGCACGTCGCCTAGACCCCGAGGATACATTGTAGATATCAATTGTCGTTGCCGTTCGTAAGCAACCTAATATTCGAATGTGCGGCAGCATGTTGACTACCTTATATTAGGTAGGTGCCTGGCCTACCTTGAATTTTCGTACAAGACTTTCCAGTATAGACCAGTCCCAGATGGTGCGTCATGGCGACAGGTGTTTTGCCGTCAATTTAGTAAGCTACAGTAAGGCAATCAAGGTGTCTTAGCTACCTTAGTGTAACTAAATGCTGGACATGCTGTTGCTACATATCTGTTTAAGCTTGGAACGGCAGGGGTTTTAGCTCAAACCGTCTCTACAGTTTTCAACCCGCCAACCAAATAGATTTCCTCGATCTGCCCAGTCAAACCCTCGAAACTACCTACTCTTTTACAGTGGAAAGGACGCTTTTCAAGACCTAGCATCAATTTCCTGTTTTCTGTAAAAGTTCATCAACGTCGTCTTCTGAATGGCCATTTCATTCCTGGAGGCAGCGGGAGCTAAAGTCCCCCCTGATCCGAGCTTAAGCAGATATCACAGCAGCCACTAACGCTGCTGCACAGACGTCCCTTAGCATAGGTGGTGACGGTGCTGCTCAACCCAAGCAGTAAAACCTTCGCCGATTCAACGAATATCGTCGTCTCTCTCGTCTTTCACTCTTCAGTCATTTGACTCCCAGGCAGCACCGGCCCAACACCGTGTAAAATTGATGTTGCGAGCCGTTGTATGACTCGGGTCACAAGACTTGGCGTCGATCTCGCGCGGCATATCCTAGCACAAGCTAGGCAACATCGCGCCGCCCCATTTAAGCTCAGCCGCATCTAGAGCTACAGTAAGGGATCAAGAGCTTCACCTGCCTGCCGAGAAACGGTTTGCTCCTAGGAGGTTCTCGAAACGAGCGCTGCTGCCTTCTGCATCTGCATACGGAGTCCAATTCCATCTCAAGGAGCAGTGCTATAAGAGGAAAGCACACCTGCCATCTTTTATGCTCGCTTCGGATCTTGCCAGCACCTTCTTCACCTCAGATGCAAATCGTTCCTTCTCTTTACCATCACCTCCTTGAGCACGTAAGAGGTAATTTCGCATATTTATTGTCAGCCGTTTCCCCCAAATCTATCTTCTGCCTCCAGATCTCTTCCATCTTGTCTTCCATCCAATTACTATGTCTTCTGTCCAGACCTTCACGGACCTCCCAGCGCCTCCTTCGGGGCTTGCCCGTTATGTTTCGGAGCATCCAGCGACGCCCATTGCCCAACTCATCGAGCCGTATCGCAGACACGAAGCCCACTTACGCAAGATCTATGCCCAGGAGCCGGACCATGAAGCTCTTAAAGAGCCTCTGGCCAACGCCATGCCTCTATTCACCGATGGCTCTTGTGACTTCAGAATTCAAGCTCGTGACCTAGTCACCGAATCCGAAGAGCAGAAGTCTAAGTTCATCATGCCCTTGCCTCAAGAGTATCGCAGAGCCAACGGTTCGCGTGCCACAGTTGGGACCTTCAAGGAGTTTCAGCGTAACTTCAACATCTTCTCCGAGTCATCGCTGGCCGAGCTCGACTGGAACAACGTCATTGCTGCCGGGTCGTCTGTCGTCAACTGCCTGTTGCCCGTGCCTGAGGAGTACAACACCTCCAAGCGTCGTCTCCGGGAGTTCTACCACGACAAGTTCTCCCCGGCCTCAGATGTTGATTTGTTCCTCTACGGCCTCACCGAGGAGGAGGCGATCGAAAAGATCAAGCAGATCGAATCGCACGTCCGGGACGTCCTACTCACCGAGGTCGTCTCCGTAAGAACCAAGCATGCAATCACCATCTGTATGTTCCCGTGCCGCCTAAGGGATGTTAAAACATAGCAACGCTGCGATCACTAACAACCTTCTGCGAACAGGCAGCCAATACCCAACTCGTCACATTCAGGTATAGCCCATCAGCGAGATCGCCTCTCTGATTCAGCCCCACTAATGAAAGCGTAGATTGTTCTCCGTATCTATAAGTCTCTCTCTGAAGTTCTCACAGGATTCGATGTAGACTGCTCCTGCGCCGCGTACGACGGTAAAAATGTTTACTGCAGCCCTCGCGCTCTGCAGTCGTATATCACGCAGGCCAACCATATTGATCTTTCTCGTCGGAGTCCATCTTATGAGAGCCGCTTGTCCAAGTATAGCCGTCGTGGCTTCGAGGTCTACTGGCCCGAGCTTGATCGCTCGCGCATCGATCCGACCATCTTTGAACGCAGTCTGCAACGAACGCTCGGCCTCGCCCGTCTACTAGTACTTGAGCGCTTTCCAAGTACCAACGCTCGAACTACTTATCTCAATCAGCGTCGCGAGGAAAGGGGCCGCCCTCAAATTAACCAATACCATCGTTCTAGATCCCTATTTGGGAACGTGAAGGAGCAGCACGAAGATGAAATTGCCGAATGGGTCAACGAAGAGGAAGTCTCAAACTACCATACATTTACCATCCCGTACGGTCACAGGTTTGGTGCCAAGAAGATTGAGAAGCTATGCTACACGAGGGACTTGTTATTGAACGCAGAATGTGAGTTAGCTGCACCTACCACTGCCTTTCCCCGGCACTTAGACCCTGTGCTCATTCCATTTGATCATGCGTGGCTGACACGCCTACTCTATCTCAGGGAACCAGCCGGACGATAGAGACGTCTATTTGCATCGTCATCCTGCCTTTTTCGGTCGAGTCGAAGACGTTGTCAATGATTGCTGTGGCTACTGCCCCGTCCCGGCAACGCAGGAGGAGCTTGACATTGCCGAAGAGGAAAGCAAGATTTATGTTTCCGGCGCCGTGTCGTTTATTAAAGACGACCCCGGCCGACAGGTGAGTCCGATTCTAAGTCGGGGGAACTGCGTGATGTCAATGCTGACATTGGTGACAGCAAATTGGCTCGTTCAACCCTCTCACGGAGAATGATTGGACAGAGATGGCCTACGTTGGGGACACCACGCGTCTCTGTCAGGCCATCGTTGACGGCAACGTCAAAGAGGTGGACAGTTGGCTTAGCCGAGAAGGGGCTGATCCAAACACACGGGACTACACTGGCCGGACGCCGCTCCATCTGGCAGTCATCTCGTCAACTCCAGAGATTGTCCGCCGTCTCGTAGATGCTGGGGCACGCCTCATCGCTCGTATTGCAGATGGACGCACTGCATTGCACCTCGCAGCCGAGCGTGGTGACACCGAGATTGTGAGGATTCTCATGGACAAGAGCATAGATAACGAGGCCAAGGAAGAGGAGAAGCAGGACCAGCGCCGCAAGGCGAAGGCGGCGGCACGCACAGATAGCCATGCTTCTGAAGAGGAAACCGATGACAGCGGCCTCGACGACGAGTCGGATGCGGAGATGATAGACGGAGAAGAATCCGATGCCGACGATCAGAGCATTGCCACGGGATCGTTCGTTCGCGTTGGCACCCGGAACAACAACTCAACCTCCGAGAGCCAAGGAGATGCCGACGAGGACGAGGACGAGCCTGACTTCTTCGACGTTGATGCGCTGGCGTGGGACACCCCGTGCTCGGCTCTGCAGTTGGCTATTCTGGCAGGCAATGAAGAAGTTGTCAAGCTCCTCTGCGAAGAATATGTCGCCGATATACTTCAGCCCGTCAAGGTTGGAGCACAGGACCACTGGGACAACACGACTTGGGTGCTCCTCGGACCAACTCTAGCATTGTCTCTTACTGGAGAGAAAGCGAGATCTATGGTGAAAACCCTATTCAGTCTCAATTCGAGCTCGGCACAGGCGGACACTGCGGGTATGACAGTCCTCCATCGTTTCGT
>FTLB01843307.1_pt1 | contig 19898 bp, 13 predicted proteins | sample 1658291 | NCBI WGS metagenome assembly FTLB01 (sample SAMEA3914812, study PRJEB12502) | metagenome | biome: forest; material: soil | place: Canada | collected 2011-07-07 | depth 0.1 m
CGCTCTTGACGCAGAGGGAGAAGGACTGGCTGAACGCGTATAGCAAGGACATTCTGGAGAAGACAAAGAGCTTCTTCAAGGACGACCCACTATCCATGGCATGGCTCGAGAAGGAGACGCAGCCATTCTAGATTGGAAGCCGTCTGCAATCGGATTTGATCGTGTAATATGTTACAAGAGCTTGGATGACCACGGCGATACCTTTCTCCGCTTGCTATTCAGAGATATCCGGCGTTTAGAATGACATGAAGGCCGAGAGGAAGAGCGTGGCTCCAAACGATAGCTTGAACACGGGCTTATTCCTCAACGACGACAGGATGCGTGATGATGCAACCAGCCTCTTCAGCCTCAATAATTCGACCAGATCGATGCCGTACCTGGAAGCAACCTTGTCGATTGATGAGCCGCGCTCTCCAGCCAATTAGGACCTTGTAGAGACGTACCTGTGTAGCAATGATGCCAATGCCAGCCAGCAAGACTAGTGTTTTCGAAAACACGCTCACTATGAGCCCAATGAGAAAGCCTGGATATAAGAGACATGGGGATTTAGTAGCAGCCAAAGACAGGGGTAGCCGTTGGGCGAGAAGGAGTCTTGCGAACCGGATACGCTGCCACTGGACAACTGCTTGATCATGTCCGGGTCTAGGCCGTCTCGTCTCCTAGGTCCCTTCTGGGACATGTCCCGATGCTGCGTGGGAAGTGAGTCGAGGCGGAGCGGCCGCGTCCTACTCGCCATCAACATCCCGGCCGTCGCGGCGAACGAGACGGGGACGACATGACGGCGGAGCAGAGAGCGACAAAGAGCAAGGGAGGCCATTTGGGAGTTCGGGAAACTTGGCCGATGGGTATTTCCGTGCTTGCAATTTTGCGAAGGTGCTAAAAAGTGTGTGCGCCTTGAGTAACACCATATGTGTGTCTTGTATGCCTGCAGTACGGAGTACTGTATATCGATTCAAGTTTAAATAACTGTTCAGAGCTCCCCCCCGCTGAGCTCCTCCCGCCAATGACGCAACAACGGCGCGGCGAGGAGCCAATCAAGTGCCTGGCTTCACAACCAAAGCTTTCGCTCCATTGGAAATCAACTACACTTAAAGGTACTCAGCCATGGGTCGCGGTAAGGAGCTGTCGCCACAGACGCGTCCAGAGCTCTGCAAGCTACGGTCTCTTGGGTTTGATCACAGTCGCATCTACAACCTAAGCTCGCACCCCCCAAGTTCCCATCTTTAAGCGGCTGACTTGAGATGGGAAGAAAGGAAGTAGCGCCAGTCGCAACGCCAATAATCCCAGAGAGTACCTTATACAAGCAAGATGTGACCTGCCTGGGACGGCTGCACAAACACTGTAAGAACGAGAACCAGAAGAGGCACGGGCAACTTGACCAATATATACATGGAAATAAAATGGGCTGCTCTATGTATAAGAGTAGGCTTAGAATTCGCGTTGCTCAAGCCGAGAGATAATAAACAAAGCACTCAGGTCCTATGGTAGAGAAAAGGCTGTTGCGTCTGTCTGTACCTGGGCGTGGTGCATCAGGTAATTTTCAGGGCGCGGCTGTGCCTGTAGAGATTGGGAAGAAAACAGCTACAGAGTACTTCGTACAGGGTTGGCCATCCATCTCGGTCGTGGGGCGGCCCCACATACGCCAAACACGCGTCTAAGTCACGACTTCCCTGTTTGTTCCCAATGCGCGTCTTCTCCCCCCACACAATCTCAGGCTTGAGCACGACGGTCTCTTCATGATTCAAAACATCTCGATTTGATTGCCATGCCTTGGATCTGACAAACTGGATCATACAACCATCGCCAGTGTCACGTAACCGATTTATCCGCAGCTATGCCTCGACCCAAGCGGTCGCGTGTCGCGACCTCGCAAGCTGTAACTACAAGACAGCGCCAGACTTCCGCCCTCGAGGCCGATCGACCTCCTCTGGCCACGAAATCAAATATGCCCAATTCCTCGGCCCCCGCTGGTACGAGCAGCGATGGCGGCGAAATCAACGACGACGAAAACTTGCGGGGACGAAAAAAGCGCGCCACTGGCGGAGATCCTCTTGGACAGAACAACATCGCGCAGGACCAGACTAGAACCCTGCGCGCCGACGCCATTTCACGGCTCGACACTTCTATGGCCCTCGCGTCAGACGACGCTTCAGATAGGGCCAGCCCGCCTGTTGAGCGAGGACGCAGACAGTCATCCCTCAGTGTGCGGCGCACTCGCAGAGCCACTGACGCATCCGGACTGGAGCTGGACGACGACCTCTTTGCGGCCCTCGATGATGAGTTAGATGACCGCGAAGATAACGATGACACAGAGGCACGCACAGGCCACTACTCCACGGATACCTCCTCCTTCAACGTCGCCCTGTTCAAACGACGTCCACGTCAGTCAAGTGTCGCAAGGGATGTGTCCATCCGACCAAGCAGCAGAGGAGGCGCAGCGACACCTTTGAGCTCCACATTCAGTTTCAGCACTTTCAGGCGCAGGGCTCGGGAACCCAGTATCTTGGGAACCACGCAGAAGGAGCGATCATATCGAAGGGCAGCTTCTTCGCAAGCCTCAGAAGCATCCGTGGACGGCGAAGCACTGGCTCCCGATGCTGCTGGAACGCCGCTCACCACATACAGGCAAGGATCAAAGGCACCGAGCGAACTTGATAGTTCGCGAGAACCATCGCCTGTGGCATTGACCCGCAAGAGAAAGTCCGAGGGTGAACATGCCGGTGAGAAGAGACGCAGTATCGAGAACGACGAGGTCCGCCCGTCGATCGAGAGCGAGAGCTCACCCCTCAGTTCCGCCCGAGAATGCGCCACTCCAGAGCGGACTGTAGCTGCTGATGAAGAGGACCCCGATTTAGCACCTCCCCTCAGTAGCGGTTCGTCGGATGGGAGCCCTATCCTTTGGCCCTCGCTCGACAATGTCGCACACCGGGTTAATCCGCCAAGGAGGGCGGCGCTAGCCCGAGCCCGGAGAACCCCTGATCTGGAGGACGACGACATGTCGGATATGTCGTCCCCTCCTTCCTTGACTCATTCTCCCAATGGTGGAGCATCGCGAACCCGATCTAGACAGAGACCAGCCGTTGTGGATGTCTCACCGAAGTGGTCCACCAAAGATCTTGCGTCTCTTCTTCCCAAGCGACGTCGCCGGGCGCGAAGCGAGAACCCTTTCGAGCTTGGAGGCTCCGACGACGAAGTCGACACCCGGGGGCTCGATAATGACGAGGATGAGTTGACGTACATTGATACCGGAGCCGTGCGGAAGAGAGTAGCTCGCGGCCGAGCAACCGCTTCGACAAGACCCACGCGACGCACCTACGGACGCTCGGCCCAGGAGGACGAAGAGGACGAGGTAGATGAAGGTGCTCAAACGGATCGCGAGGGCAGAGCACAGAATCGTACGGCAACCCCAAAGAGAGCCTCAGAGCCCTCTGAAGAGCTTATCAAGGCAGCTGCAAAGTTTAAGGAAGTGGACAAGTGGGATCTGTCTTTCGAGGAGGTTGCGGAGGATCCTTCGCCTGTGAAGGACGCTAGATAAGAGCCGGGTGTAATGGAGTTTCCTATCCTACCCGGGATGGCCAGGGATGTATGTCAGGGACAAAACGAAAGAGTTTGGGCACGGTCGAATGCTGCGCATGTGCTAGGCTAAGAGAGCATGGTGTACGGAGAAACGGAAGGTCGCTCATCGTAGGCTCGGGAAAGATGTCGCTCGGTTTTTTTTTTACTTTACGAAGCGGTTCCATCGTGGACACGATAGAAGTTGAACGAGCAGCTATTTTGATACCTCTCCAGCCCAACTTCCAAGGTTCTGTGCACAGGCAAGACTTCAAGCCCCAAAAACGCCAGGCTCCAATGCCAACTTGACCCCCCAAATCCAGTGTTCGTTTTCTCGCTCTTCGGCGGGTGGGCAGCGAGCTGCTCTCTAGGTAGAAGATGCAGCCAAGGAAACGCTCTCCAAGTCTTGCTCTACCACGGGTATCAAATTCGCGATCTGATTAGCGTCCCTCATCGCCACCGTAATGGCATCCGGCGTGAGCCCGGACATGAGCAGGCTCTGCGGGGTTGTCAGTAACGCTCACGGAGCCAGGGAGGACCGGACTCACCCTCTTCACATTGTCAAACCTATCCTCCTTGGCCGTATACTCTCGGATGACCAGGTCGCGCTCAAAGTCGACATAGAGCCGCGTATCACGCACGCGGACCACGACGTCGTCGATGCGCATGAAGAAGCGGCAGAGCAGCAGCATGCGCTTCTCCATGACACGAACCTTGACGTTCAGCATGCTGATTCCGTTGTCGTCCAGCTCGCTCTCGTACAGCATGACCTCGTCGAAGAAGAGGATCGGATCGCGCCGCTTCAGCAGCTCCAGCGGGATCGGATCCCGGCCGGGTGCCAAGGGGTGTGCCGCGACCGCCTCCTCGGGGCCGAGCGTTCCCCGGTACGCCGTGCTGTAGCTCCAGTCGTATGGCTTCACCACCTCGCGGATGTTGGCCGCGCTGGTCTGCTCGCGGCTGCTGCTCCACGAGGTCGCGTGCGCGACCTGCAGCATGTCGGTGCCGGTCTTGTCGACCAGGTCCAAGGCCGGCTCGGCGGCGAAGGTCACGGTCCATCCCGTGGGCACATGCGTGACCGAGACGAGATTGTCCCCGAATATCATCTCCGGGATGGGGATGCCGATGCGGGATCCCATGGCGTCAATGGGCCCGGCCTTGGAGATGGGCAGCTTCCGCGAGGCAATGCGGAAGTTGCCCTGCGCATGCACGGTGGTAGCCTGGGCAACAGCCGCCGGCGACGGGTAGGGTTCGTTAATGGAGGTAATATGATTCATCTTGGGCGGTTGGCCTGTCGCCCAGCTAGATCAAATCTTAGTCTGCTGCACTTGGCTCCTTCTCTGGTCGTCTTGTTTCCTCCCCCCACCGTCTTCGTCGCCTGATTGATGGTCTAGCTCTGCCTGTAGGCCTCAATGAGAGATTCTGCGGTACCCAGGGAATCTCTGCGGAGAATATTCACTCTGGGGTTCTCCTTGCTTCAGGATCCTTGACGTTTGCGTGAGTGCGCCGTTGAGATTGACCGATGCTATGTAGGTGAACTCGAAGTTAGTGAGGCGGGATGTTCTAGTGGGGCTTGCACCAAGTAGCAGACGGGAAGCTGTGGTGGACCAGATGCTGCGGCTCCGTCTAGACACTTCGGAGATACGTTGGCGTCAGGAGCGGATCGTTCCGAGCATTGCTCGACGACGTTTAAGCTCGAGGTGGCTAAGGTGTCACATCCGTTGAGACTCGGCCCTTGTAACAAAACAGTCCGTGGACACCGTTGATACAAGCCCAAGCCATTATGTTGGCGCTGCTTACAGGCTCTATTAGTATACGTTCCGCATAACGTGCTCTTCAGAGATTGACGTGTCGCTCTAGTACTAATAACATAACGACGGTCTAGCCAACTCCTGATATCTATATTTTCTTTCTTTTGGAAACGAGCACTCCAGTTTTCTAAAGGACTCTATTTCAATCCAAGTTCCTTTTTAGGAGAAAACAATCACGCAAAAGTTGACGGGATACCGGTATATGTAGCCCGTTGATCTTTAGATACACCCTATATTCTTTCCTTCGAACATGGACAATGATGATCGCGGCCTCGTTACAGATCCTAACAAGCCAATGCTATCTCACTGGAGAAGCCACTGTTTCCAAACTGATTCAAGCCTGCTTGGATTCTGTGTCGTAGTCTCAGATTTGTCGAACTTGCCTTGGTGATCTCATGCGTAACAGGGACTCAGTTCGGAAGCCCATACTGCGACCACTAGACAACTAACTCCTTAGTGAAGCTGTAATCCGAGAGACTATCGTCTACTACCGCAACTATGGCTTGGCGTATGGTTGAACTGCGACTGAGCCGGGTCCGGCGAACCTGAACGGGGACCCTTGAGTGCATGGAGATGGATTCAACCAACATGTGCTCGCAAGAAACAGCTATGCGATCAGGCAAGCAGGCGCGCCACTCGCGCTCAGGGCCACCGCATCACTGAGATCATGATGATCGAGATGGATTATCTCTAGCTCCAGCATGTAAGCTAGCCGACTAGTATTTGGGTTGGTTGTAGTCTCCCGCTGAGAATGAGCTGCAGACCCTGTGAGCTCAGGCACTCGGACCCCAAGTTCTGCGACAGGGCACTACTTAGAAACCGAGCCAAGATGTTTTCATCCAGGTCGATACTCGTCGCGGAAGGGCATTGCAGCTTGTGTGGTTGGAATTGAAATCTTTTACCATTTGCACCTAAATCGGCGACCGAGCGTGGTACATCGCATCCATAGTTGGCTGGATTCCTTCCGTCTTTCCTTACTGAGTACTTCCTGCTAGAAAAAGGAAACGAACAGCCAGTCTCAAAATCGGCAAACAACGCCGCGAGACTACTTGGCCGCTATTTATCGATATGGTAAGCTTTACTCCGTAAGCTGCATTAGAATGCAATCGCTCAATAGCGATGAAGAGACTTGAATCCCGTGTCTGGTCTCAGTGGACGCAGAAGCATGCGCGAGGGGAAGTGGGGGCTGTTGCCGGGACAACACCACCGAGCAGCGCTAAAGCAATGCCCCAAATATTTGGTCTAGCAACCGCCCCCATCCCACATTGCTCTCCTCAGTCGGAGGAATTCATTAACTCGACCACCAACCCGCCCAACGACCACTGCTAAAAAACAGCCGGGGCAAAATAATACTAAACAAAGGAAAGTATTAGCAGGTCTTTTCTGTCTTTCTGGCTATCCTTCCTTCCCTCCTGTCCTCTTCTTCAGCATCGTCGCCTTCTATCCACAATACACATACGATGGCCACCAGGACAATAGAATCCCGCTTCGAGCGCATGTCGGTGAATGATGAGAATGACCCTGGTGATGGAAGCCGGATGTATCACAAGGCAAAGGTTTGTTGTCCCACGAGAGGGCGAAAACCCAGCCAGATCAGCGCAAGTTCTAACATGCCGGATGCAGGGGATTGCCTCGTCGACCACAACAGCCATTTCGCACAGCTCCAGCAGGCCAAATCTCTTCAAGGTTGCCCTCCAATCACAGAATGCAAACACCACCGTCGCGACCGTTACCCTCCCATCGCAGGCAGCGCAATGGAAAGGAAACCAGTCTAGTGCGAACCCGTCGTCACCGGGCAGGAAGGATAAGATGGCCTCCCGAGGCTCGGATGAGGCCTCGGCTCTTGCTGAGCGCAAGTCCGTGGCCTACGTTGACCAACCGCTGGTGCCGAAGCAATTCCACCTGGGCATGTTCGAGATCGGACGGCCGTTGGGCAAGGGTAAGTTCGGGCGAGTCTACCTGGCTCGCGAGCGCAACAGCAGCTTCATCTGCGCGCTCAAGGTGCTCTACAAGGCCGAGCTGCAGCACGGATCCGGTGTGGAGAAGCAAGTGCGGCGCGAGGTGGAGATTCAGAGCAACCTGCGACACCCCAACATCCTCAAGCTGTACGGCCACTTCCACGACAGCAAGCGCATCTTCCTGATCCTCGAGTTCGCGGGCAAGGGCGAGCTGTACAAGCATCTCCGCCGCGAGAACCGATTCCCCGAGTGGAAGGCCGCGCAGTACATTGCGCAGATGGCCTCGGCGCTGCGCTACCTCCACCGCAAGCACGTCATCCACCGCGACATCAAACCCGAGAACATCCTCATGGGCGTCCACGGCGAGATCAAGATCTCCGACTTTGGCTGGAGCGTACACGCCCCCAACAACCGTCGAGCTACCCTGTGCGGCACACTGGACTACCTGCCGCCAGAGATGGTCCGCTCAGGGAGCAAGGACAACTGGTACACCGAGAAGGTGGATCTCTGGAGCCTGGGCGTCCTGACGTACGAGTTCTTGGTGGGCGAGGCGCCTTTTGAAGACGCGCCGGTCATGACGCAGAAGAGGATCGCCAGGGCGGATATGACCATCCCGGCTTTTGTCAGTCCCGAGGCCAGGGACCTCATCAAGAAGGTAAGCAGCTTATCCACTCCCACATCAGCCATTCTTTCACAACTCCCTACCGGACTTGCGGCCAGCTAACATATGCAAAGTTGCTCGTCCTCGATCCTGAGAAGAGACTGCCGCTCGAAGAGGTCCAGACTCATCCCTGGATCGTGAAGCACTGCGTCAAGGGGGAGCGGGCGTCCAATCGAGAGAAGGTGTCGAGCAAGGGCAGCGTCTGAGCTGCACGAGCCCGTGACGACTGACGAAAATAGCTGGCGTGCTTGAGGGACAACGTGTAGTATAATTGAATTAAGGCGTTTTTTTTTTTCAGGGAAGGTCGGGAGGTCTATGGAAAGGGCGGAAGATATGAGAATGGAGATTATTTGGGATTTCGCATTTGCACCCGAGGACGGCTTTTCCTTTTCCTATATCTACATCTTTACATGGTTCCGTAGGCGCCAGGAGCCCGCTGGCCACGAATCATTATTTTTTTCCTGGTATCACTGGTACCCGGGGAGTTTCTTCTAGTAATACACGGGAACCAACCACAAAAGTGGCCGGCGGCGTAAGGTCGTTCTCCATAACTCATCGGTAAACCTCGTTGAACGGCCTGGTGTCGCTGAAGCACGAGTCCCATACCTCGTTTACGACCTTGACGGCGTGTACATCGTCTTTGCACGCCGGCCGCGCCATGACGGACTGGACCGCCCTTCGTCGCACGCATTGCTGGAATTGTTGCGAGAGCGACCAGTTGCCTCGGGTGAGGGCTTCTTTCGTCCACCTACATTCTCCACTCAACATGGCGGCGCGAATCTGGCCACCGGGCACTCGTCAGAACAACCATGCTACCCATTCGGGTATGGGAAGGGAGGCTAAGTTTTTATTTGTATTTGGGCGTCTTACCTCCGTGCAGGCAGCATGCCGCAGGTGTTTATCACCAGTCCAGTCCATCTTCCATCTCAGATGATCCCACGCATGCACCATCTCGTGCGACAACGTGTCCTCGAGGTGGCCACGATTCCGAACCTCGTTGGCGCACAGCAGGATGCCATGGCGCGGCGAAAACCCTCCCGTCTGCCGGACGACAGTGCCATCCTCGCGGATGTGCGCCGGACACCGCCTGCAGATCACGTTCGACTCGTCCAGGTTGCCATTGAGCGCCTCGATCTTGTCTCGCAGGAAGCGTACGGTGGGCGAGTGCGCAAACAGCCAGTCGCGGTATTTCTCGCACTGTTCGCAGTCGCGCTTCTCGTGCTGTCGGTAGCGGTCCTCGCGATAGTGGTGCATGCCTTCGGGGGTCATCTTGTTCGTCAAGATCTTAAAGTAGTTCATGAACCACTTGACACTCGGGTCGTAGCCCGTTCTCGCGGGGTCATTCTCGAGAAAGCGAGTGGCTCTGGAGGAGGTGTCTGCGGCATTGTTCGTAGAATCGCTTGTCGGTGTTGGTATTGACGGGGACTCTATGTCCGGGTCCGGCTTCGACGTCTGTGAGTTCGATCCCATTGTTCTCTCTCTCCTTGTCCCTCCCTCTCACACTACGGATTCCCGGTATCCCTCCGTATAGGGGACTTCGTATCTGTTTCTCTGAGCGTATTCCGGGACGTACCAACCGACACGGAATGCTCTTCGCTTCGGCCGCTTCCTGTTTTTCTTCTTCTCTTCTCCTCTGACCGATCGCGTGGGTTTAGTCGGTGCTGTTATCGTGTCGGTTGGTACTGTAATCGTACTGTACTTTCTGGGTTTGCGCGTGGCCGAGTGGTGATTGGCTGGAGGCTTCAGAAGGTTGCGGCTTATCCAATTTGTTTGGCCGAACGTCGTCCCAGCATGTGCATGAACCTGTTCCATTCAAGCTGGGCGGGCGGTGAGAGTCACCAGAAAGGCGCCACAGGGCGTGAAAAAATGGGGCGCCCAATGCCGCTACCGATGTCGGGACGGACGCCAACTCAGCTCTGAGTGCTCTACGAATAGCAACTTTGGGCGGGTCGAGCTTTGCATTCGTGGTCCACTGTAATGTGATTCCTCGCTCCGTTCCCTTCCTTGTGATACTCACCGATTGAGTCAAAGCCCGCAAACCCATGTTATTGGGTTAAAACCCAAGTAAATAAATCGGACTGGGGTGGTGGTACGGACTACTGTGCAATGGATTCGAAATTGGGTTTGTGTAAGGCTACTTCAACACTCGAGTCTCTTGCCCTGTCATTTTTCACCTCGCCCGTCCTCTCGTCCAAGCTCTCCCAGTCTCATGAATCTTCGAAAGGCCCGAGTCTAGTCTCAAGTCCAAGCTGTTGCTAACCTTTCGTTTTCGTTCTGTCTCTAGCCATGCGGGGACACCGTTCTCTCGGCATTGTTATCAAGCTCGGTCAGTTGGGCCCGTCCAAGTGGTGTTAGTCGTGCCGCAGGTCTCATAGGGCTGATTTGTTTCTTTTCACCACCCAGGTACCAGCTCCATTGTGGATGAGAAGACTCATGAGCCTCTGCTATCCATATTGAGTCTGATCGTTGAGACTGCGGTTAAGCTTCGTAAAGATGGGCATAGAGTCGTCATCGTCTCGTCCGGTGCCATTGGCGTCGGGCTGCGGAGGATGGATACCGAAAAACGGCCCAAGCATCTCTCCCGACTTCAGGTATGCATCTTTGCGCAACACCGCTTTTCGTTGCACGTCTCACATCTCCTCCGTAGGCTCTGGCGGCAATCGGACAATGCCGTCTCATAAGTCTCTGGGACAGCTTGTTCGCCCACTTGCGACAGCCGATCGCACAGATATTACTAACTCGTAGCGATATCGCCGACGTGAGTGTCGACTCCTCTTCCCGCCCGGGGTGATGACTACTGACAAGTTCAACATGGCCAGCGGTCGAGGTATCTGAACGCTCAGAACACGTTCAACGAGCTGCTGGATATGGGGGTTATTCCCATCGTCAACGAGAACGACACACTGGCGGTCTCCGAGATCAAGTTTGGAGACAACGACACCTTGTCCGCCATCACAGCCGCCATGGTGCATGCGGATCTCTTGTTCCTAATGACCGACGTTGACTGCTTGTACGATAAGAATCCCAGGACCAACCCAGACGCCCAGCCCATAGAGGTAGTAGAGGATATAGGGGCCCTCGTCGCCGATGGTATGCTTGCAAAATTTCGTTGCCGTCGTGATCCCGACTAATTATTCCTCGTTCATTCCTTAGTGTCTTCCGCCGGCTCCTCTCTGGGAACGGGAGGCATGTCCACCAAGATTGTTGCCGCTCGTCTTGCCACTTCCGCTGGGGCCACGACCGTTATTACTCGGTCCTCGACCCCCGGAAACATCTTGACGATAGTCAAGTATGTGTTGGCGACCCGGTCGCCTTCGTCCCTATCCCAGTCAGCCCACACGGGCGATGCAGCCGAGGATCCTTTGTCCAAGTCCACTGGATCTCTCAACATAGCTCCTCTGGAATCACCAGTGCCTTTACATACCCGGTTTCTCCCATCTGCGCACCCCGTCAGAGACCGCACCTTCTGGATTCTCCATGGATTGAAGCCCCACGGAACCTTGTACATCGATGGCGGGGCACACAAAGCCTTGCTGGGGAAGGCGGGACTCCTGCCTGTTGGTGTCGTTGATGTCGATGGCACGTTCGCCCAGCAGGAAGCCGTGCGGATATGCGTCGTCGAGCGGCGAGCCACGGTCGGCGCGGACGGCAGGCTATGGGACGGGCCGGCCGAGGAGGTCGGAAGGGCACTCACAAACTACTCGTCGACGGAGATTGCGAGGATCAAGGGGCACCAGAGCACGGAGATCGAGGCACTGCTGGGCTATGCTGACAGCGAATACGTGGCCCAGAGGGAGCACATCAGCTTCCTGAGAAAAGAGAGCAGACCGGTAAGCCCGGTGAGGGAGCTGATTGATGGTCAGGGCATTGGGGGTTACGAGGTTGCAGGGCCCATTTTATAAATGGCAAATCGAATGTATGTTGCCAGAATCATAAAGTTTTGGAAACAATACCGGGACAGTGACAAGGCGTTGTGGGACATTGAGGAACGGGGCGGGGAGGGGGCCAAAATAAAATAGAAGATTGGATCTTTCCTTGCTGCTAGAAACTTTTAACTTGAAGCTGTGAGTCCCTAGCTGATATAGTCAAGGGAACCATCTAAGATAGCCATGCACCCTCGTGTCAAACAACCTAACCCGGCCCGTCCAACGCCTAATGCGCCATATGATGTGTTGTATGTGACTGTATCCAGCTTTTTTTACCCCTCGATCCTTTTTCCTACTCAAAGCTACGTGCCAGAAACGAAAAGTGTATCCTCGTCGCGCAAGTACTCGCCACAATCAGACTGTCGAAAGCAAACGATGCCGGTGGGGTCCATCTGCCTGGCCTGGGCCGTGCTCCTCGCTGTGAGGCCGAAACCTGAGAGACGAATATTGTCAATTCACATTCCTCGTGCTTCGATCCATGGGGGCATTGGAAAATACGAACCTAGAGGGATATCGTCCATAGAGTAGACAACAATTCCCTGGTGCTCGGGGGTATCTTCCGGCCACCGTCCGACATGGGCCTTCAGGATGTGTCCTCCATAGAGGAAAGGCATTTCACCATTCTTCTTGACGTAGATCTTGTAACGGGCTCGGGGAGCAAGGATGTCCAATGATGTGACGAGAAGCTTGACTTTTCCACTCTTGGTCACCTTGGCTATACGAAGTTAGTTTATTTCTTTCTGGCTCGACCGACGAGATCTTTAGGAGGGAGAGGGAGAGGGAGAGCATGCACGTACCCAAGCATGTGCCAAGAGACTGCAGGGCGTCGCGAGAGATGGACGTAGCGAGGTTTGCGATGAACAAAAGGACTGCAGAAACGTCAGGTTCTTGATCAATTCGTCTCGGAGTTTGTGGTTTCTTCTATACCATAGTATATCCTGTTTCCATGCAATCGGAACACATATCGGTCGCTGTTGGGGCTGTCATCGAGCGGTGCGATGAGGTCCTTGAGAGAGCTGCCGATGTACTGGGCCAGCTTCTCTAGGAGAGCCTTCATCTCTGGTTCTGTTAACGCGCGCATGGTCGCTGATATTCGAATGCTAGCACCTCGTGATCTCCTGGAGGTTGTAGACGCTGTTTTGCGAATATGGGGTCCCAAATAATTTATGATAAGATACGGCCGATAAAAAAAAAAAAAAACTGGCACCCCGCGGCAGGTAAGGAAAGTTTTCCAAGGTGAACGAGGCGGGAAGGTCCACTTTTACCCGGTACACCGAGGTGAGCCGAGTGCGCCCATATCGTTTTATACCTATGTCGCCACCTCCAGTTTATAGTAGTTATGTACTTGGGGAACGAAGGATAAAGGGTTTCACTTTTTAGGCCTGATACTGCGGACAGGTATCCTGCCTAAAATTCATGCGATAGAGTGGCACCTGCTATCGGTATCTCGTGATACCGGCCTCCGAGAGAGCAACAGCGGGTTGCCAAGGAGAGCAGCTAGATTAGGGTAGGATTCTGAATAAACTAAGAACAGCTCCTCCTACTTAGCTTTATGTCGTCGGGTCATCCTCCAGCCAACTAGGTAGGCAGTTTGTAAACCCCGATGGAAAGTCGGAGGAAGGGACGCAAGGCCATGTCTCAATTCCCGGGTCAACATTTGAACGTCAATAAATGTCAATCTTAGGAGGAAAAGAGGCCTTCCTATACGCTCGGGCCTATTCGGTCAGGGTATGCTCAGTGTTTTGTACGCCGACGACGCTGTCTCGGATTAAAGATTTCTGTTCTCCTTACCAATCGCAAAATGTGGATTGGTAACAACCCCCTGGTAGGGTAGTCGATAGCGTGTAAAAGCTCATTGTACTCTGACGTTGGAATGAGCTCGCGGACGAGATGAGCTACATAGCTTGGCAAGCCATCAATCATTAGATGGTTGTGGTGCAAGCTCGTCGTTGTCAGCTTCCCATTTCTTTGGTTGTATTCCATCTGTCCGGCTCCATCTGCGACCAGACAAATGTAACTAGTCCTAGCTAAAGACATGCAATGAGATTATTGGGTCTTGTCCCTATGCTAAATGGGAATCTCAATCCCGCGCTGATTTTGTTTTATTGTTGCTGTACCTGACTTATATAATTTACTACTTATTCTGGGATCCAGCCACTGATACTGAGTTTGCTGTGAGGTGCTACACTCACTTCTTGGAGCGGCAACCCCACCAAAATTTAACTTGGTGGATCAGTTTGTAAGTAGGTACTCAACATCACATTTCGGCGTTTCAACGCCTCCATATTAGTCGGCGCCAGATTTCAATATTCTAGTGCGCCATGTGCGACTCCGTATCCCGTACATAGAAACCAATCCGAAAAGAGTTTTTGATTTGATCCCCCGCTCGTCTCAGATGTAGAGAGGCCCTAGGGAAGTTGAGTAATATGCCAAGCTATATGTACCTCTGCACCACATAGCTTGACTCCCGGCCCTACTCAAAATCATGGATCAGTAATCTAGAATCGTATCACAACGTGCTCTGCCTTCCGTACGTACGCAAGGTGCCTACCTTTCCTTATGTATTATCTGATCACGCCGGCAACTCACAAGCCATCCCTGTTCCTGAGCAAGCTGAGTGCGCATACGTTTCTCCTCACCGTCGCCCTATCGCCGAACATCGTGAAATATCTCCGTCGCGCCATGGCCCAGACGGCTTGAGCTTGAATTTTGGCTGACCAAACAACCTCAGTGATTACTTGCGAAACCTGAACCAGGTACAAGTAAAGTATTCACTGAGTAGTAGGAAACAATTCTGTTCCACTCCAACGAATAAAGCAGGTGACTCAGCAAGCTGCCGGAAGAGCTTCCTGTCCAATTGCTGCTGCAGTTGCGTCTGGAGAGCACTCGCTCCCGCATCTGCAGGTTGAAGAAAACAACTCTTGCTCAGAACAAAAATTACCAAATTCAAGCATTGCTTGTGTCTGCAGCAGTGCTAGCGCTCCCTAGCCTGCAGGTTTTGATGTCGGAGGTTCAAGTAAGGGAATGGAAATAGGGTAATTATCATGGCTGTGACTAAGCCCATCGGCCCAAGCTCGGGTGGGTCTCGAGATGGGATGTTGAGTAAACAACCGTGTGCAGCCAATTAGTAACCTCGCGCGGCTATCGGACGCTGGGGAGATACACTGTACACCAGGCACTGACGACATGGCTTGCGAACAGATTGGGATATCTTTATCCACACGTGCGCGGCTCGGTGAGCTCGTGAGTGAGAGGCGATGGCAGGTATAAAGGTCGTGAGAGCCCTCCGTGGCTTCAAGCATATATCCACACATCTCCAGCTCCCTACTCGGACTATAATTGCATTATATTATATCCCTGCTTAGATACCTCGACGCTTCACCACGATCAGCCAACCTCTTACCAGAGTCAAAATGGCCTCCGCTCTCGTTGGAAAGGAATACACCATCTACCGTAACGTAGAGGGCAAGCTCAGCGAGGCTTCAGCCAAGATCCCCGAGATTGGACCCCACGACGTCGTCATCAAGATCACACACAGCGGTGTCTGCTACACAGATCTCCTTCTCGTCCAGGGTGGCCATCCCTTGGCTGTCGGCCACGAGGGTGTCGGTGTTGTCGAGGCTGTCGGCTCTGCCGTCACCTCTCTCAAGGTCGGCGACCGCGCCGGTGGTGGTTTCCACAAGGACTCGTGCGGCTCTTGCAAGTACTGCCAGACCGGCCAGGACCTTTACTGCTACAACCGTACCATCTACGGCTTCGGCGACATCAACAATGGTACCTTTGGCGCCTACTACGTCGGCAAGGAGGGCTATGTCCACAAGATCCCCGACAGCCTGAGCAGCGCGGACGCGGCTCCCCTCCAGTGCGCCGGTGCCACCGTCTACTCGGCCCTCGTTGACATCGTCAAGCCCACCCAGCGCGTCGGCGTCGTCGGCATCGGCGGCCTCGGCCACCTCGCCATCCAGTTCGCTGCCAAGATGGGCGCCGAGGTCGTCGTCTTCAGCACCAGCAAGGACAAGGAGGAAGAGGCCCTCGGCTTCGGTGCTTCCGAGTTCGTCCTCCTCAGCGAGGTCGACAAGGTCAAGGCTCCCGTCGACGTCCTGATCGCCTCCAGTGCCAAGGAGCCCGAGTGGGAGAAGTGAGTAGCGGTCGCCTCCGTATCAATCTTGGAGCACCACCCAGATTGCTAACAATCTTGCTTCTTTTTAACAGGTTCCTGGACAATAAGGTCCTCGCCAGGAGAGGAACCATCGTTCCCCTTACCGCTCCCCACGGACCCTACGTCCTCAAGTAAGCTTCTTTCCTAGACCCCTCTCCCTCTCCAAGTACAACGTAAGACTCACACTCGTACGCGATACAGCTCCGACAAGTTCTTCTGGGAGGGCTATAATCTGCACGCCAGCCTGGTGGCCTCCAAGCAGCAGCACTCGGACATGCTCCAGTTCGCCGCCCTCAAGGGCATCAAGCCCACCAACCAGATCTACAAGCTGGAGGGCGTCGAGACCATCCAGACCATCTTCAAGAAGCTCAGCGAGAACAGCGTGCGGTACCGCGCCGTCCTGGAGCTCTGAAGCCAGGACGATCCCGCACCCGGAGGCACGGGGCGGATGACCCACGAGGAAGAGGCGAGCAACCTGGCAGCTCGTCTATAGTGTTCCTCCTGCGGGGTGGCGTAGGCTCACGGACCCAACTTTTCTTTCCTTTGTTTTTCATGTGTGACGATACCACGGATGAGCCTCGTCTGGGATAGAAAGGGAGTAACTAGATTTCCATAGAGAAGTTTGAAATATAGTTTATCTTCACCTCTTCTGAGATCTGAGCTTGACTTTGGATTACCGCATACTACATGACTGACGAAGTTTCTCAGCCCATGGTACTACCATCTGAGATGTAACGCGTTCAATTTCCCTTTCCTAGCTGGTAAGGCTGTAGGGTGGGAGCTGTTTGTCCTGTTGGCTACGCACCACTTGGTCCTCGCGAGTCAGAGAAGCACGCAAGTAGCTCATGAGGAGTCCCAAACAACCAAGGGGAATATCCATAGCAGTTACTCAGTAGATCTGTTCTCGCCTGAGTCAAAGCCACACCTGTGTTGCATATATCTACGTCACTGACGAGCAAGCTTGGCAATATCAACTTGCTTAAACCTAGATCAGAATAACACGCCGCCAACTAAGTGTTTCTATATACAAGTTTATACAGATTTAACCAAGTATACCATGAAGATAAAAAGAAAACCAATGGAAGAAAGGGGCAAAAAGGCATGGGCAAAAATAAATAGAGCGTGCCCCCACTCGGGATTGATCCGAGGACCTTCGCATTGAACATTGGATGGTGTACAAGTGCGACGCGCTACCACTACGCTATAAGGGCTGGCTGGTTAAATTACGGAGGAATCGGCCGATTTAGCAGTACTTGAGTGTAGGGTCGTCCCTTGGGTATTAGTGTCACCGAAAAGCGGGACCGGCTCCTCGGCTCGGCGCTCTTTGTTTACGAGAGTGCACTGCGGCTGAGGGTCAGAAAGGGGGGCCGCCAGCGAGCCAGCAGCTGCAAGTGTTCGGAGACTGATTGGGGAAGAAAAAATGCAAAAAGGTCTTGATTCCCTGCCGCTGAGGGTTGTATGCATATGCTAGATAGTTCTTGCTATGCTGCATCGGAGCTGGACACCGTCACATTGCATGTCATATTGCCTCGGTGCTAAATAAAGCTCGGCAGAAGTTCCGCGTGTTCGCATTTTCCTCTTTTTTTCCCCGTCTCTGTCACCGTCTTTCTCTCTCTCTCACTGACTGGTGTACCCCGTCGAGAAATATGATGTGTCTCAGAGCTATCACTGCGAAATGGCGCTGGTTGGTACGTGGATATGGAGCAACGTCACACATTTAATTATTAACAAATATATCCATGTCTAAGGAGCGTACGAAGTGTACTGCCCGTAATGCTTATCACGGTATCAGTTATTTTTCATGCTTTTTGAGGGGGGAAGGGGGCTGAATAGTCATTGCTTAAGCCAAATGTCGAAGTGACTGTCATGATGATCTCCCTTCCTACCGTTATCCTAGCCCTGCTCTAATCCGGTTCCCTCCCAAAGCAGGAAAAGGAAGAAAAAAAGATGCCTCTTCATAGTATCTCTCTCTTTTTACCCTCCCTATGCTAGACATGATTTTTTGGGGGTGAAAAAAAAACAACAACGGCGTAAATTAAAGCTTCTACCAGCCGTTGCCCCAGCTGCCGCACTTGCCACTGCCGCTCGTGCCCTTGTTGGCATTAAGACAGTCTGTGTACTGCTGCTGGCACTTGCTGTTGGCAGTGTTGTAGCTGTCACTCCAGCCGCTAGATCGCTTCTCGCTCTCGCTGGACTGGGAGTAGGTGAAGTAGTCGGCGCCGTCACGCTTCCAGTTGAAGATGCTGGTGAGCCACGAGTAGAAGCCACCCCAGCTGGAGCCTGTTTGCTGGTTGGACTTGCAACCCTGGGCGTAGGTGCCGATGCACTGGTTGTACTGGAGCTTGCAGGCCGCGGAGCAGGCACTGGGACAGCCACCGCGCGGGAACGACGAGCACTTGGTGGAGTCGGGGTCCGTGTACAGCTTGAACGGGTTCTGTGCGAAGTCGCTCTTGAGGTCGTTGCAAGTGAGGGATGGCATGTCAATGCCACCGACCGAGTTGCCAGGGCCGTATCCCCAGTACGAGTTGCTGGGCTGCGTGCAGATGCCAGTCGGCGTCGGAATCGGGCACTTAGTAGACGTGGTAGGGGTGCTGGTCGGGGTTGTGGTCGTCTTGCACGGGATGGTAATGGTCGAAGTCGTGGGCTTGCCGCCGCCGGAGGGAGGATTCTTGTTGAAGCAGTCCGACTTGCTCTTGCCACCCGCCTTGCAGTAGCTATCGATGCTCTTGCACCAACCCGCAAAGTTGAAGCAGTTCATGGAGCCTGGCCATCCGGCATTGTTGAAGCAGGAAGACACTTGCAAGGCACAATTGGATGAGCCGGCACTGCAACCTGGTGAGTCGCTCCAGTTAGGGATAGGAGAGGAGCACCAGTTTCCGCAGCCGTACTCGCACGTGGGAGGGACCACAGTCGTCGTAGTGCAGACAGAGCTGGTGGTAGACGTCGTAGTGGTTTTGCTGGTGGTGGAAGTAGTGGAAGTGGTGGTACAGGTAGTGGAAGAGGTAGTCGTGCTGGTAGTCGTGCTGGTAGTGGAAGAGGTAGTCGTGCTGGTAGTCGTGCTGGTAGTGGAAGAGGTAGTCGTGCTGGTAGTCGTGCTGGACGTGGTCGTAGTGGTTGAACTCGACACGGGCGGCGGCACGTAACCACACGGCTGGAGAGACTCGAGATCCACGGCCACGTACAAGCTCAGAAGGGCAGGACCACCGCAGGTCTCGGAGGAGTTTCCGTAGCATGGCATGTTGCAGGAGGCAGCAGGGGCGGGCCCGGTGCCGTTTGCAATGACGACACCGCAGTAGCATTCGCCTGGGAGTAGAGTTAGTGGGCTCGCGGGGTTCGTCTGATGGCGAAGGTGGTTATAAAAATCTTACCAGAGAATTCCGTGCCGGCAAACGGATAGCCGCCATCCTTGCAGGCTTGGAGACAAGTCTCCGTAGTCATCGAGTTTCCGAAGACAGCATCCTGGGGGTACCCGAGGGCTCTGCCTAAGCTCGAGTCATCGGTCCAGCAGCCGAGCGAGGCATAATCCGCAATGGTCTGGTTGTTGATGGGGAGGAATGTCGGGTCCTGGTAGACAGAAAGAGTGTTGTCCCCGCCGCAGATCTCAGAGGAGTTGGCCGAGCAGGGGAGGGTGCATTGTGACTCGTCGACCTGGGGTCCATCGACGGTCTGGCCGCAGTAGCACACGCCGTAGTACTCAAGACCGGCCAGGCGGAAGCCGTTTCCTTTGCAGTCCGCGACGCACTCCTCGATCGTCATATTCGACTGGTCGAGAGAGCTGCGGAAGGCAAGGGCATTGTTGCCATTGCCAGGCTCCTGGTAGCAGCCCGAATACAC
>FTLB01843423.1_pt1 | contig 19888 bp, 10 predicted proteins | sample 1658291 | NCBI WGS metagenome assembly FTLB01 (sample SAMEA3914812, study PRJEB12502) | metagenome | biome: forest; material: soil | place: Canada | collected 2011-07-07 | depth 0.1 m
GCGACATCTTGTGACACTACACCTTGTACGTACGTCCGATATGCCCATCTGCCGCATCGAACGCCCACAGCGGCGGGGAGGGGGAGCGAACCATGATAAAAAGCGGGGTTCCTACAGTCGAAACAGAACTGGACGACGAGGGGGAGAGAGAGAGAGAGAGAGAAATTGGTCCCCTGCGCCTCGTCTCCTGGGGCCCAAAATGTGTGACGTACGGTATAATCTCACCGCGGGAGCATTTAGAATATCACGGGATGAAGCGCCCGGGGTGGTGCGCTGGCGACTAAAGGGAAATATGGCATTGCTTAGTGAGTGCCTGCAGGTTGGCGCTGGAATCCTTCAGTAGCTTAGCACCCTCGGCACCTTAGGCAGACGGCAGAATGCAGTATCCACAGCGAAAAACTATTGATACCAACACTGCGGGCTAAGCAAAAATATTACACTGGGAAGGTTGCCATGTCTGGGGTTGGAGGGGACGAAAGTGTTGGAGTCGTTGCGGTGGTTGGTAGAGAGAACCTGGAAGAACCGTCTCAGTCTCACGAGGCGCATCGAGGTTTGGAAGATGTGACAAGCGCAACGATGGAAGAACGGGATGATGGTGACATAGTATCGTACAGAAAGTTCAATAATGAGTCTTAATTATTGTGGTAGTTATTCAATGCCATATATGCATATGTAAGTACAGCTCTAAGGCCGATGTTGGAGAGTTTTGCCCGCATCACTCCCGTCCCGGGTGTCTCCATTACCCGGGTTTTACTTGTTGGCGTTCTGCTCCTTGCCCAGTCCGGCCCAAATCCTCTTGGTATATACAAGTTCGTGAATGTACAAAGGTAGTCATCTCATTACAAGGACATTTAATAAAAAGAGTAAAGAGAAAATAAAGAAAAGCCCTCTTGGTCTCGGGGCGAGGAGGTGGTGCATGTGGGTTGTGAGTTATGCATGCCAATTGGGTGCGCGACGAGCGCATAACGCGATCAGAGCATCTGGAAGAAGTTGAGACGTTCCTGCTCCTCTTCTTCCGCCTTCTTCCTCGCTTCTTCGGCTTTCCTCCTCCGATATTCTTCGTCAGCGGTAGCGCCGCCCTCTTCCTTCAGGTTGCTCCGCTGCTCGTAGTTTGTAGCAGTGGGCGTGTAGGGTCCCGGGGGCGAGATTGGGGTGTCGAGCGAATCGAACGTGTCGACCCGTCCTCCTGGGCGAAACCTCCGCGACATGTCGTCGACGAATTCGTCCTTGTTCTTCAGTTCTCCCCGCGCAGTGTATAGGGGATCGACTCGCGGGCGTGTGAGCGCGGGGTTGGGGACCGCTACCCTGCCGGCACGCTTCTCATCGTCGCCGAGAACGCCGCCATTGTATGGTCGCGCAGCCGCCTCCGTTGGCCGGTCTGCGGTCGTCCTTTTCCTCCAGAAGCGGAGCTGAGAGAAGCAGAGAGAGCAACCCATCGCGACTAAGTATGAGAAGTTCTTTTCTTCTGGTAGCTGGTGAACTCGAGTCGGTCGTCGGTTCGAGTGCACTCAAAGCACGCGCAGAGAGTGACGTGCGGGGGTGGAGTGGATGCAGAAGTCGTGCGCTCGCGTTGTGCGCTGGGCTGGTTGGCTGCCGCTACAAACTTGGGATTGCGCGACGACGGGAGCAATGGTTGCTGAGAGAGACAGGAGAGAAATCGAGACTGGGTTTCTCGTGCTCCTTAAAAGGATTGCGAGAGTTTGACCGCACACGGGGTCAAGGAATTCAAGTGCTGACGGAAAGGAGGAGAGGAAGTAGATCCTGAGTGGCCAATTGGTCGAATGGTAAACCAAGGGTCGACGGTGGTGGTGTTGGTGCTAGTGGTGTGCGTAGGGGTCTGACTGGTCGGCTGACGTTGGGGGAAGGAGGAAGGTCGGCACGACGCAATGACGATTAGAGTACCTTAAGTTAAGAGTTAAGGAAGAGAAAGTTCGGCTCGGGAAGGATCTCTCGAGAAGCCGGGAAAAGGCCACTCTTTAAAAAGTACGAGTCCAACCTTCGACTACTGTACCAAGGCGTGCAGAGGTACGGACAGTACCTCGGGGCTTCGACTGGATGGCGAGAAAAAAGGTACCTGACTTCGTTGAACTAGTTCATGTCTTAGCTGGGGCCAGATCCGCCCCCCTTTCAGCAGGACAGGTGCCGTTTTGGCCCAGTCAAGTCAATTTTTTTGCGCGCCATTCCCAGAACCGGGAAGGATCTTGATGCGGGGAGACCCCCCAAATGCGCGACCCAGCCACGCTCGGACGAGGTCCTCCAGTAGGGCTGCGAGGGCGGAAGACGAGGGAGGTGTGAGGGAGGGAGGGAGGCGCCGAAGTGGTCTGTACTGTAGTACTGTACGGTATCAGCAGCGGAATGGAGGCGGAGCCTGCAGGTGCAGTATTCCATGCATACAAGTACATACCTTACTTGGTCCTTTTTGGAGGCTTCGAGATGCGATTCTAGCGCCGAGTTCCTGGAAATAGGAATGCCTAGAAATAGGAATACCTGGAAATAGGAATGGTCGGATCGCGGCAGAAATGGCTTCGACAAAAAGACCTCGAGCAAAACAAAGACTCGGTGGCCCTGAGACAGGATCCAATTGTTGACGTGCTGCATTGTCCCGTGGCTGGCTGACGGCAATCGCTCTGGCTTCAGAGACACTAAGACATCCAACTAACCATCACGGAGCATCCGCCAATTTTTGCTCCCCAAGTGGTTAGTGTCTCCGTCTCGTATCCTCCTCCCCTCTGGCCTCGTACTCGCTGGACCGTCAAACCACGTAGAGTTATATCGTTACGGAGGAGGAGTCGATATAGCATATACGGAGTAAGCTCAAAAACGAATCGAGTACAGCTCACATGAGGCAATTGCTCGCTTTTTTTTGTTTTTTTGGTCTTTTGTCCCCAAGACATCGTACTCGGTAGTGCAAGGCAAAAAATACAAAGCATGGGAGACATTTACGACTCTTTGCGCACAATCGCGTCCATGCCAATTTTACATAAGAAAAGGAAAGAGCGACCCAAACTTACCGCAGCCCTTCCTTAGGCAATAAAAATCGAAAAGAGAAAGAACAAAAAAAAGAGATGTATTTTCGGATCATTCCAATGCGTCCTAATTGTTTGTGGCCTCCGTTATACTTCTCGGATGCTAAGAATAGGGAAAAGCCTGCCTGTTCAATGCACCGTTCTGGATGCAACCCACCAATCCTTTGGGGTTTCTCAATCATGATGACTACAGTACCTCGAAGGACTATTTTGCTAGGAGGTACCGGGAGCATTGTGCCACCGAACCGCATGACGCGTCCAGTCTGGGGAGAAGGTTTCAATGAATTAAGACAACTTGGGTCAAAGGGAGCTGTAACTGTGCTTAGCTTTCCGTATTCCCGTGCTGGAGCAAAAGGGACCGACTTGCCGGTCTCGAACTAAAACGGCCCTCACCTATCATTTGGCCCCCGCCGGAGCGTGGCTGTGCTTGACACGGCGGTTCTTATGGCACCTTTCTGTGCTGAGCAGGGTCTCAGGGCTCTCGCTTTCAGGCCGTCTTGAGAGGCGGTTCCAGCGCCAAGTCCAGACGTCTTTCGGCCGGCGGCGCCGAATCGACTTGCCCGTATCGGAGCGACTAGTGGCTAATTGCATAACCAGTGGTTGGGTCACCGTTGGACGACCATTTCACTCTCGCTCTAAAATCTCATGTTGTTCATTTTGATGGAACTTGATGGACGAAAATGGCATTCATATACTGGAGATAAATCGAAGGAGAACTCTTTTAACTTTTTTATATTTTTTTCCCCGCCCAGCAACGTTCAAAAACCAACCGTGAGGCCTGATTGTCACGACACCCCGGCTCACTCCCAATGAGTGCATCCCACCAAGCAGATTATGCACCTTATATCACGCGCCTGCTGACAAAGTTCTCCTTATCTATCAATGAGAAAAGAGACAAGTCGTTTAGGTCGAGTCCCTACACGTCATGGAAATGAGAACGGCATCTCGGAACAAAATATTCGTCTCTACGGGTAGGACTGTATTGTATTACGAAGAATGCCTTGATTTCCCTGCGGCTCCCATTCATTCCTAACAGCTGCAATGCATCTTCACAGCTACAAATGCACTCCTCACCATGCTTTCGATGTCACGGCTGCCACTATAGCACGTTCCACCAGGGATAATGTATCTGAGCGTAAATAATACCGCCATTGTACCGCACTCGCCTTCCTTACGAGACTTGGTGACCCCATACGAGCTTAATTCCTGCTTTGGCACAAAGCCGGCACGGTAACGCCTCTTCTGTGTTATCCAATATGAAGTGCCGTATCTCATATTAATACTGTTAATCAAATACGCTCAGGGGCAGGCACAGCAAGATACAAAGCCCAATGGCCTGTGCCACAGGGTAGATTGGCTGACAGAGGCTCTTTATCCGGGTGTAGCTGCGAGGCATGCTACACGCTTATTACCAGTCCCAGATTATACCCTCGCGGTCACAGCACTCACAGGGAGTCCTTGGCAATTCAGCCTTGCATATGGAAAGGTGATGCAACCATTGGAGTAAGTAAGTACTGACCAGGTTCGACTGCAACGGCCTCGGAAATAGAATTCAAGGGGGCCGTAGAGGCTGCGATTAGGAACCCATGGCAAGGACGCATGGTACCTATATATCGAAGTGTGCCTGTGCCTCAGTGCGGAGATTCACCGTTGGATTTACACGCCTCCCGCACCTGCGTATTTTCAAAAATAACGATCCCGCCATCTCCTACCAGTTACCCACCACAGGAACACAATGCGCGTCACCGTCGTATTTTCCATCGTCTCCGTCGGCCTGTTCGTGCAAGCGTCTCCCCTGACCCGGCGCACGGCCGAGGCTACCTGCTGGTTCGGAAACATACACGGACCGTGCAATGGATCCTCCTCCGGATGCACCGATTTCGGGTGGCTCGTATGCCCCATTGCACCTGTCACCGCTCAAGGATCATTGCTCACGCGATCATAGTTAAAATGCCAGCCCCAAGTCTCTGGGGACGGGAGCATGATATTTGCGACAACGTGCGCACCCGATGGCTTGACAAATGGCACCTGCCACTGCGATCCGAGCACGGGGGTTTCGGCGTGCTGAAAGCAGGGATGCCGTGAGAGTGGTCAGATGCGAGAGCAAGAATGAATTGTGCACGCATGGCATATATATATATCATATTTAAATGCTTGTTCGACCTTTGGGGACGAGGCTGCTGGCTATATGGGTAAGTAGAAAAAAATGCAGAACGACCCGTCTAGAAAGGTAACTGGTACATATTGTCCTACACCGCCCCGGAGCTTCCTCTTTATTCATCGTGACTGTAATCACCCCCCGGGGGCAGACCCCGTGACTAGATCTCCGCCTCGTCCATGTTTCGGACGAAGAGGGTGAACCACTTCACGGCGTTGATGTGGCCGTCCACCGACACCTTCTCATTCACGGTGTGGATGCCTCCGAGCCCAGCCGCGTCGGTGGGATCGTAGCCGGGGCCGAAGCGGAAGATATGCTTGGTCAGGTCCCAGAAGTAGCGCGTGTCGGTGTTGCCCGTCATGATGCCCGGGGTGACCACGACGTCCTGCCCGTACAGAGCGCGCACCGTTCCGGCGAGGACGGAGAAAGGACCGTCGACGGAGCCGTCGGCCGGGGTGACGGGCGCGACGGGGAGGGCAGCCTTGGCGACCGAGAGGACGATCGAGGAGGGCTCCTCCTGCCCGTCGAAGGCGTGCAGCTTGAGGCCGTACTTCTGCGCCACGTGGCCCGCCAGGCGCGTCAGGCGGTCCCAGACGACCTGCTCCGTCTCGCCGACGTTGATGCGGTGGTTGATGGTGACCTGGGTCCGCTCGGGCATGGCGTTGACCTTGACGCCGCCCGAGATGACGTCCACGGCCTGCGACGTCTGCATGAGATACTTGATCTCGGGGCCCTGCTTCGCCGCCTCGATGGCCAGGAAGTCGGGCTTCGCCTTGCACGTGTGGTGCGCGTCGGCCCGTCGCGCGAGCAGCTTCTTCAGCTTGTGGGGGAACTCGGACGAGTAGGCCGCGCCGCACTGGAGCTGGTTGAGATAGGGGTTCTCGTCCGCGAGGAAGGTCCGGTACTGGCCACCTTCGACCAGGGTGATGAGCTCGCTGATGATTCCGATGCTGGTGTGGTCGTAGGGGACCGAGGAGTGGCCGCCCGGGGTGCGGACGGTGACGATGACGTCGGTGTATCCCTTCTCGGCGGTGCCAGGCTTGGCGAACAAGGTGCCCCAGCGCTCCTCGAAAGTCGCTCCCTCGTCGACGATGACGGCCAGGCTGTCGTTTCCGTACCTCTTCTGGATGAAGGGGGCCAGGTTGCCGGCTCCGTTGTAGCCAGAGCACTCCTCGTCGAAGCCGAACGAGAGCAGAACGGTACGCTTCGGCTGGAACTTGGCTTCGAGAAGCAGCTCGACCGTCTCCATGATGGCAATGAGCTGGTTCTTGCAGTCGCTGGCGCCGCGGCCCCAGATGTACTTGCCGTCGAACTCGCCGCTCCACGGAGGGTAGTCCCAGGCGGGAATCGTCTCCGCGGGCACCGGGACGGTATCCTGGTGCGCCATGAGCAGCGTGGGCTTGAGAGCGGCATCGCTGCCCTGCCAGGTGTACAGCAGTCCGTGTGTGTTGACCTTCTCCACTTTAAGATTCTCATGGATGAGGGGGAAAGTGGTGAGGAGGTACTTGTGAAAGTCGTAGAAAACCTCCCACCGAGGATCCTCGCCGACCACGCCGAGGTCGTCGAACGATTCGGTCTTCACCTTGACGGCGCCCGAGAGGCGCTCAATGGTCTTGTTCCGGAAAGTCTCGCTGGCAATCATCTCAAACGCAGTATCTAGACCGGCATTCTCGCTGGGGAAAAGAGCATCCGGCTGCGCGCACTTCACACTGAAATCGACGACCGGCGCGCGAGCCCACGGTGCTGCATGCGGCACAAGATGCGAGACCGTCGCGTAGGCGAAGGTCAAGGGAATCAGACCCCATGCCAATCTCCGTCGGATGGAGGCGGGCTTCTTCTGTCCGCGGCTTTCCTGCGCCACGGACATGGGGAGTGTCGACTGGAATTGGGCTTTCTCCATGGTAGCGACGTTTTCTGTTCACGGAAACCCAAGGAGACAAGAAGGATGATGAAGGGATGAAACGCAGACAATCAATTGCTTCCAAGATATGAGTCCGATGTCTCGCCCCACATCGGGAAATGTGCCGACATCGTCGCCTTTCCGAGGACTGCGGCGGCGATAGGCCCTTGACCTTCTGTTTTCAGCGTAGTGCAACCCCGCGCCAGTGGTTCAACCCGCTTATCAGCAACTGTGGCAGCCCCAATAATTAGCCAACCATCAACTCTGGGGGGGGCCTTCGGACGGGCCTAGGTACGGAGCATTGGATCTGCGACTCCAGCTGGTGCCGGCTTAAACATACGTTGGTAAAAGGCGCTCGGCATCTCCACCTTAGTATCTCGGTGCTCGGTTATGTACACAGCCTCGTCTACCACTTGGCACCCTAATAATCAAGCACGCAAGAATAGGAGAGATCCCGAATCCAGAAATCGAAGTCAATCATGCCTTTCAACCATCTCATACCATCTTCTGACGAAGCAATCGAGATGGTCATTGTATTGCGATTTATCGAGCCCTCGCACATCTACTCCTATAAGTGGCAAAAGTGAAAAAGCAGGGACTTGGACATTCCTAACACGAATAATATAAACACAACACTCGGATGTACAAGTACAGTTCATGTCTTGGAACAGAGATCCCTTTTTTTGCGATACACCGATAGTTATCTCTCGCTACGTCCGCGACTGTTGTACAATTGTGCTGCCGTCTATCGAAGGTGATGGTCATAAGTACCAGTGCTGCAGGCCAATATCTTTACGCCACGAGGAATCTCTTATCAGTTTGTGTATAGTCTCGGAACCTATAGTCAAATCTCGCTCTCTTCATCAGACGGCCAAGAGAAGAGCTGATCAGAACTCCCCACCGAGCATAAAAAAAGGTATAGTTTCTTTTCCTATCTACGTCTCTCTATATGAGAAGAAGATTGTTTCCCAAAACCCGCTAGATATGATCAGTCTCGCCGTGATAAAAAAGAATATGTTTCGCATCCAGCAGTTTTGCATCCTCGCTATGGTTACATTATTTCCCATCTAGACCTCCACGTAGCACTGAATTGCAGTTGCGGCAGAACACTGGATTCGAACTAAGCTATAGAATCTGGTTTCGCTCTTTTCGGTCGCTCAGAGTGGTATGGCGGAGCAGTCTTGTATATGATTGCGATGAGCACCGAGGCAACGGCCTGAAAGCAGATAAGTAATGGGTTAGCATGATAGCTTTTTGGACTATGTTGGAATCTCAAACCTACCGGTCCAACCCAGTATATCCATAGATCTGATCGTGCACAGCCGGTTAATATGATCGAGGGAGCAAGGCCGGCGGATAACAAACTTACAGCTATAATTTCCCCTCGCGATGGACAGACCCAAGCAACGTGAGGGCATCATGCTTGGTCCTGGGTAGCCAGGGGCAATCCCCGATGTCGCGGCGGTGATAAGGCCCAGAACGAGACCTACTAAAGCCGGGCCAAGTTGGGGTCCGAAGAGAAGCTGCTGGCGCGGATCCAATCCAACGCCCATGGCGAGATATCTGGGGTTGAAAACATGTAAGGCTCCGTGACGTGATAATTCAACAGGAGTTTCGCCTGCAGGGTGATACTTACATCAAAGCCAAGGAGGAGAATATCTCATTCGCGAGAACTTGGTTCGGGCTGATGAGAGTGGAATCGAAGAAGCAACCTCCTCCCATGAACCTAAAAACCAGTTATAAGTCCAATCGTTATAGTGGCTAGAGGTCTAAGGATGCAATCTCACTGTTCACCGCGCTGGCGGCCCCAAGACGCAATGAGCATACCACCTGCCAGTGCGGCGCCCAAAGTTTGCGCACTTATATAGAGAGCGGCTATTGGAAGTGGTCAGCATCGCATTGATAAAGTGTCGGCGTCCCGAGACTGGGCACTAGGGCTAGGTACCTCGGGGGCCCGGGCAGAGTCCGCAGAGAAACGTGCTAAATGTGATGAGCGGGTTCAGGTGGCCGCCGGACGCGGGAACCGACGCATAGATGAATATGGCGAGTAGGACAGTGTTGAAGAAACCGATGTAGCCCATCGGAAATTTGACCTGGCCCTGTATGAGGCTGAGACCAAATTGGCCGGAAACGTAGGTCAAGAGTGCGGTGGCTACGAGCTCAATCATCGCCGCCCTCCAGATGCGGATATCGGTCCATCCTTTCAGGAAGTAATCCTTCTCGAACCACCAGTGGACGACTCGGTGAGGACTCGATATGCGGCCGAAGGAGCCCTCGAATTTCCCATCGACCTGGTATCCATCCGTGCTTCTCGTCGTCGCATTTGTGATTCGCCTCTGCGGGTCGTCGGCCTCGGTGGTACCGCTGTTGACAGTTGGAAGAGGCGTCATCGCTTGACCATTCTTACTTTCCTGGGCCATTATCCGATTCGCGACTCAATAGGTAGGCATCACAGGGAGGACTTATGCTCCAAAGGCAAGCAGGTGGTCGACTTTTGCTCTGCGTTTGCAATTTGGAAATTTGATAAGGGAGCCGACCATTCACGTAAGAATTACTCAGCGCCAGAGGGAGAGTTCCGCGACGCGAAAATAAGCAACCGATGCAACCAATTAAGCGAGTTCTAGCGGCATCCCAGTATAATTTACGTGCATTGGTCAGGATTACAACACTCTGACTTACGAGTTAGCACAGCAGAGTGGAGGCACGACGCGAAGTCGCGTCCAGATTCGGTAATCAATTTATTTGCTTCTTCTGGACCGCTTCACCGACCAAGTCACCAGGTCTTTCTAAATACACCAAGTTCTCCTCTCTTCACCCATTCGCAGATATTTCCTGCTCTCTCCCGATCCGAATTTGAAGTCGACTTTCAACCAATAGAGAACTCAACACAGGCCGGCTTCTTACCAACCAACCTCCTACATATCGCCGCCTTAGCTACTCAATCGCTTCAGTAACAACTACCTAACCTTCCCTCCCAGAGAGACCATTTCTTCTCGGCCTTCTCCCACCTTTCTTTGCTCTTTTTTAAGCCTCCTTCTTCCCAATTCTACATTATATTCCGGCCAATAGCGAAATTACTATATATAAGCTTATCACAAAGCTACCCTTACCGTACTACTTATATATATCTGTGAGGGTCCAGAGCCGGATGCAGTGGCCAACAGACAGCTTAGCTATATCTAGGAGACGCACAAAGAGATCTCGATAGAGGGAGGAGAGGAATAGCCCCGCGTAGCCTGGGTCCCTCGTCCACTACCTTACTTATATCTTCTGTACCGCTTAAAGTGCCTGATCATTGAATGGCCTACCTATATGAAGATATTTAGGTAGAAGCCTGGAGAGTTCCCTCTTAAAGATTATCCGAAATACTCTCCAACAAGCGCCTGTCCCTGAGTTGCATCCCTCGATATCGCGCGTCTTCCCAATCGTCTTCTGACAGATAGTTGAAAGTATCCACAACATCCCTAAGGCGGTCATCGCCATCAAGTTCCGAGATTGGTCGGCGTTCCCATAGATCACGGTAAATGCCTGTTTCGTTAATGGCCTCTTCGGGGTCAACGCGGCAGCGGTTACCCTCGCTGCCGTGGATGGGAAGTGGGCACGAGAGTGACGGTGTTATATCAGACAGTAGAAACTCCAAAAGCTGTTGCTTCTGGTCGTCGAGAAGGCGGTAGATGCGCGATATAACATTGCGATTGTCAGAGTGAAAATATATCGCGTCAGGCTGTTTCAGTAATCAGCTTTATACACTCGAATAGGAGTCAAGATATTCTGACATCAGCATCTTTTATAGAGACTGGATCGCGCCTGTCAAATAAAACTACCCCCCCAAAGATACGCGCTTCGGCCCAGTACCCTACTCCGTCGGCAATACCTTCGGGGTATTGGTCGTAGTATCGATACCAGGGATGCCGGAAGAACGTTGGGGGAAAGCCAGATGGATAAGCGAGTACGATATCTCCACTCGGTCGCCATGAAAGCAAGGGATCTGATTTGGGTCGAATCGGCCCTAGTTGGTGGAAATGGATGGCAATCTGATGAATAGATCGGGCAACTAGTCCGATTAGGCGGGTTTTAAACGCTCTAGAACCTGGCTTGGCTGCCTGGAAGGCAGATAGAAGCTATAAGAAGATGGGTTTAGAAGATGATTAAAACATGAGTTTGGACCTTAGGCCATATGTTTTGGTAAAGAAGATACGTACTGCCGAATCCATTTTCAATATTACGGGATCAAAGTCTGAGCAAAGCTGGCTGGTCTTGTCAAGAACGTCCTCAGATAGCCCGAAATGCTGGTCAAGAAGAGGATGCTCAGGGCACACAATACTGCCATAGGTGTCGAGCACGACGTCAGACAGTGGTAAACCGTCAATGATTTGACCGTATGTAGTCTTAGCGATGGGGCTTGAGAGGACATTCGCGATGGCTCGCATCAAGACTTCTTTATGTCGATCTTGCAAGCTCGTAATGGACTGCTTCCCACGATGAATACGCATCATGTTTGTTTTGTACCGACTGGTGACGAGGCAAGATCACGAGCAAACTTTCGCTTACTCTATTTCCTTTGGTTTTGTACCAAGGTGATAATCCGTAGCGTATTCTACCGCGGTACTAATTTGAATGTTGAAATCCGCAGTTTGTAAGACTTGACTATGGATCAGATCGAGTAAGTTAATCTCACCGGAGTTAGTCGTGGTACACGCGTTAATGATATTCTAGTTACACCTAGGCGCAATTGCCGACAACTCGAAGTGCGTCTCAAGATCTTCGGGTTACGAACCGCAAAAATCGACAATCGCAATCGGGCTGTCGCCTGGTGCTCCCTGACGGCACTGGAGGAGGGACCTAGAGGGAGATGTGCAGCCTCGGATATGTTTTCAAGAACAAGACATTAAGTCTAATTCCCAAGAGGCAGCACCCTCAATTCTTGGCTTAAACTGCCCAACTGCCCAGCCGAGAAGCTCGTTGCTACTTCGTGGATAAGGCCGAAGGCATCGATCGGCATTGTCTCGCCACGTGTAGCAGAGGCGTCGTACCTGAGCTCTCTGCTTGTCGCCCTAAGCTCTTATTTAAGCTTGCTAAGTTAAACGTTACCTGTGTCGACATCCAGGTGCGCTTAGGAGCTAATTATATCCTACACTACGGTACCTTATAGTGGGGGATCCACATTTTTGTTTTCTTGTCATGCCGGTGGTGCAAACTTTTTTTCGCGCTGCCCCTCGGTGGAGAGAATCGTCATAATCGGCTCTCACCATCCCTGCTCCTATGATCGGACGTCCTGAATACAATTCTACTCATTCGTCACTCCGACTTTGGCTGTCTTGATCCCGTCTAGACCAAAAATCGAGTCGTATTCTTCCAAGCATAGCAGTGCCATCCGACAACATGAGTTCTGCTGTCCAGCTCTCCAGTCTTCAGCTCCTTTCCCGGGGTAAAGGTATAATAAAATCCTCTGCTGTTGCAAGGCGATGAGATGCTGCCAATGACAGCGGCATTTAAAGCGTCTTCGGCATTTATAGGCGGACATCAACTGTTTTATTTTCGAGACATTTTACTGACAGATTCCTCCTTTCTGTGCAGTTCGCGAGGTATATGCCATCGACGACAAGAGTCTTTTGTTCGTGTGCAGCGACCGCATCTCTGCCTATGATGTACGCTCAGGACCCCATCTTTTTATCTTCAGGACCATGTAATCTCATTCCAGTGCCTGAAACTAACTAGAACGGACTAGGTCATTCTGTCGAACGATGTACCTTCCAAGGGAATCCTTCTGACGCTCATCTCGTCGCACTTCTTCTCCGTCCTCTCGTCCCAGATCCCGGGGTTGAAGCATCACCTGCTCAGCCTCGTCCCTCCTCCCGTGCTCACCTCCGAGGAGCGAGCAGCAGTCCGGGGACGATCAATGGTTGTGCGCCGCCTCAAAGTCTGTAAGTGCAGCCGCCGTCTGCGCCCGTATCCTGCCGCGCATGATAGCACTCGTCTTGTGGCAGGAATTGGGAAAGCTCCTCCTGCACAGTACGGTGACAGCATTAACATAAACGCCAGTCAAGGTTGAGGCTATCGTGAGGGGTTATCTTGCCGGCTCCGCCTGGAAGTAAGTTATGCCATAGCGAGACTTCTAGTGACCCCTTTTGTCTCTCCCGCATCTCATCGGGGATGAAATTCAGGGATGGCACTCCACTCTACGAAGTGTATGGTGTTTAACAAAGCTACGCAGAGAGTACAAGGAATCCGGCACGGTCCACGGCCTTGCGATGCCCTCGGGCCTGCGCCAGTGCGAGGCTCTTCCCACCGGGCCCATCTACACCCCTTCCACGAAGGCTGATCTAGGAGAGCACGACGAGAACATCACACCCGACCAAGCCGCCAAGATCGTTGGCGAAAAGTATGCCAAGCGAATCGAAGAGCTGGCTCTCGCTGTGTACAAGGCCGGCGCTGCGTATGCGGCCGAGCGCGGCATCATTATTGCTGATACCAAGTTGTAAGTCGCTGTATCCATCTACTGAGGGCATAGAGGCAAGAGAATATGGTCTGATGCATGCGAACGATGATTAGTGAATTCGGCCTGGATACCGAGACCGATGATGTCGTTCTCATCGATGAGGTCCTTACTCCCGATAGCTCGCGGTTCTGGCCGGCAGACAAGTACGAGATCGGCAGAGATCAGGATAGCTTCGAGTAAGTCCCCTAAGCAAGCAGCAGCAACGAGAATAACTCTTGAAACATGAAAACATGTTGCTAACTGGTGCCAGCAAACAATATCTCCGGTAAGCCCCTTATGCTAACGCGCTCTTTTCTGTCATATATTTTACACTCTGCTCACCCAAACTGATGCTGACAATATTTCAGAAACTGGTTGACGGAGAACGGTACGTAACTCTTGGGTAGCCCGTTTAGGGTCCTGTCTCTTCATACTCTCGATCCATGCACATTCCCTTCTCGCCTTCCCCTCGTATCCAATCGAGTGAGTTTGGACTGAAAACTGACCTCTTGCAGGCTTGAAGGGCAAGGACGGCGTCAAGATGACGCAGGAAGTGGCGGAGGCCACGAGCCAGAGATACCAAGAAGTCTTCAAGCTCTTGACTGGCAAATCGCTTGACCAGGCATTGGCCGAGTTGCCGCAGTAACTCAACAGCCTAGACTTTGTTTTTGGGGGACCTTGTCCTGAAGAGTTCACGTCGGTTAGAAAAAGAGTAGGTCGGTTTCCAAGTATCCGCGCTAGCTAGAAGGAAAATACGGTTTCAGAGGCAGCTCATGACCGCCACATCAAAATGAAAGAAATTCAACGTCGTTAGCAAACGTTAGGTATCGCACAGCTCTCGTGAAATGCAGATGAGGTTTCCAGAAGTGATTGAAAAGCGACCGAATAATGACTGAATTTCGATTAAGATTTTTTTTTTTTGGACAATTCATAATACATTTCAAGCCAGGTTCAGCAAGGTAGGCGACGTAGATCCTGGAGCAAAGCATATCGGGTTTATTAAATCCGATATCTAGAAAGCCGAAGCCACGCCACGACATAACCCACTTCCCCTGGATTCTGGGCGAAGCGGGATCCGCGGCCATGCTTTCACTGACATCCAGTTGTTCATCTTTCCGGCCGGTGAAACTGTATACCGATCTGATACTTCTTTGTATCGGTGGCATAGGACTGTAATTCAGCAGATCGATGCTGCTTCGGACCTTTAAGCACGTTGATATATCGGGTGGCGGAAGCTTCTATGTATGGATGCGCGCATCAGCATATAAAGCCAACCAATCTGTTAAGGAAAGTATAGAGAAAAATGTAAATCCCCTGAGTCTTGCAAGCTGCACAGAGCAGCAGCGGCATAAAGCGCAGAAACACCTTGTATCAATGCTCGGCCGTGGAAGTCGCCCGAGACACAGCCTTATCTAGGCCAGGCCCGGACCCCGCGGGGCCCGCGTCTAAGCCAGGGCGGATTGTAAGTTGACAAATCCAATCGCTGTCAACTTGATGTCTACAAGACAGACATGGCAAAATCTATCGGAGCTGGTTAATTCCAGGCTTCGATTCCCGTGAGAATCAGTCCTATCCTTGCAAGAAATGTGACTGTTTTGAACTACCGCGGAGAGGTTCTGCTGGCCAAATATACTGTATATAATGTCCTCGCGGAAGCTAGTCGTGGATGTGCTTGTGTCAAAGCTACAATACAAAGAGTTCGGCAGTAATAGAAACGGGAGATCTGAAATCCGGAATCTGAAGCTGCACGACCATGTCTGCGATTGAGACTGCTCACGGGGTCGGTACGACCCTCATCTCCAACCTCTTCGTCAAGCTCCCGTATCCCGATGCGCAGTTCAAGGGCCAAACCATCATCGTGACGGGTTCCAACACCGGCCTGGGCTTCGAAGCGAGCAAGCACCTGTGCCGCCTCGGGGTCGAGAAGCTGATCATGGGGGTCCGCAATCTGGAAAAGGGCGAAGCCGCACGCAGCGAGATGCTCAAGACCACCAAGCGAGACCCCGCCACGATCGAGGTATGGCAGATCGACATGGAGAGCTACGACTCGATCAAGAGATTCGCGGACCGAGCCGCCAGCCTGCCGCGCATCGACGGCCTGGTCGCCAACGCGGGCATCTTGACCACCGCGTTCGGCCTGGCCGAGGACAACGAGCGGACCATAACCGTCAACGTCGTAGCCACGTTCCTGCTGTGTCTCCTGCTGCTTCCCCAGCTGCAGAGCTCCGCGGCCGCGACCGGCGTGACCCCCCACGTTGTCATCCCGAACTCGGCGCTCCACTACATGTCGCCGACCAAGGAGCTGGACCCGTCGAAGAGCATCTTCGGCACCCTGAACGACGCCAAGGAGGCCGACATGGCGAACCGGTACCCTCTGTCCAAGCTGCTGGTCATCTACATTGTCCGGGAGCTGGCGCTCAAGCTGAGTGGCTCCGACCAGCCTCTGGTCGTGTTCAACACGCCGAACCCGAGCTTCTGCAAGTCGCAGCTGATGCGGGAGTCGCCCTCGGCCGGGCTCCGGGTCGCAGAGAAGCTCCTTGCCCGGACCACGGAGGAAGGCAGCAGAGTGCTGGTCCACGGCTTGGTGGCCGGCGCCGCGAGCAACGGGCAGTATCTGACGAACTGCCGCGTGCACAGGTATGTCCCATCCCGGGCGAGGATCTTACATGGATGGCTGCATATCGTAGGCTAGCTAGCGCCAGCGCCACAAGGCTAACAAAGGAGTGCAGCCCCTCGACGTTGGTCACGGGGACGAAGGGCCAGCAGATACAGAAGAAGGTGTTCCAGGAGCTCGTGGAGAAGCTCGAGAAGATATCCCCTGGGATTTCCGCCAACTTGTGAACCGATATGTGTTTTCTTTCTTTTCGGCTGTCTTTGGATAACCGGCGCGGTCACCATTTATTGCGTATACCTCAAGTACCTACTTTACTGTGACTAGGCTTGGCCGCGAGCCCCAACTCGGGAGTTTTGTTTTACTGGTGTTGCGTCTGTGAGCTATGCACCGCTATAGAAGTTTCCTATCTTATTACTATTATCACTATTATTTTTTATTTATTTTCTGCACAGCGGGTAGAGCATACTCCGCCTATCTCAAAGTAGAATTGAATCATCGGATGAGCTATCCTGCATTCAATATTCCAACTCCGCCCACTAACTAAGTCTCTGCAATACAACGTGATGTGATGGTGGGCTAAATTTAGATGAGCTCCTGTTCGCAGCGAGGGGATAAATTGATAACGGCGGGCGGCGCTAGGGCAGGGTCCACGATGCGAAGTTCGGTTGTCGGCGTGGTAGGTGCCCGTGGTGCCTTGCTACGAGAAAGTACGTCCTGTATTCAATTGATCCTTCCTCAGTTCTCGCACCTCCTCGTTGGCATCGCGCTAGCGACGATTGGGGGATCGGATACAGGGGGGTGCCATACCAGACCCCCAAACCAGTGCCTATTGCTGCAGCGCGCGCCGGCGCCAACGTGAGATGAGAGATGCCTGGATCAGACGGGCCGGGATGCTTCGTCGCAGTACCGTGCAGTATGCAGGCCAAGCAGGCGATCTCCTCTGTCATTGGGTGGTGGGGTCCGGCCGACAGTGCAGCTAGTGACCCTTCGAGCAGGCGGAGAGGGGACGGCCCAGTGGGGGGCATCCATATCACAGTGACGACGTATTGTGCGGTGACGACAACATGCGCTTTCGTGCGGCGGCCGCATGGATCACAGATCGACAGGCAGGAGAAGACTCTTCTGGCGACAGAAACACCCTCTGGATATTCGGGGAGACATGTGATCGAGCCAGGCATTGAATGAGCGGAGAGGATTGTGCCGCACTGAGCTACGGGGAGGCAGGTTGGCAGGGTTACGAGCCTTCGCTGCCCTGGCAAGCCTGGCACAGCTGTCATGAGGTGCGGGGGGCGGGGTCCAATTCGGCCGGCCAGGTATGTCCACAGGGATGGCATTTCGCCAAGAACGGCTGGTGCGTGCGACGTGCTGTACGGCATAAGTACCGTCGTTACATGGGCTGCGGCGGGAGCAAACTCAGTTTCCTAACACTGCAGCGCTACATGTTCACCGGAAGGTGGCAGTTCAAGCACCCTGCCCGGCAGTGTTGCAACGGTGAATCATATTTCGCGGAAGTTGATGCACGAGGAACTCACCATGGCTAAGCGTACCGAGTGCGAGCTGGTCTAGCATTTCATGCTCAGGCTGCTCCTTTACATACATTTGGGCGAGCGGCAGTCGGGGGTTCATCATGCCGCCGCACGAGACTGTCGTGAAAGCAACGCAATGGACCGCCCCCGCGAAACCCAAAGTGCGGAACAGCGCGATAGTGCACCTCGGTCTCGCAGCGCAGAGAAGAGATTTGGTCGACGGCAGCAACTGCCATTAGATAGGGGCACAGGCTAAAAAGACAGCACATTAGGCGCAAGCGGGGGGCCAAGTGGTAATCTTTTGAAGTATAATTCGGGGGTATCGTATTGTGATTACGAAAATGCAAAGCCCGTTGGGCGAACTAAGCGAACTCAATGAGTCGCGGTCTGACCTTGCCAGAGGGAAGCCCAGATATGCCCGGCATGTTCAGACGTGAGGCATCACGCGTATATGATGCAACACGACAGAGGAAGTGGCTCCTCGTGTATCCTGTAACAGTGTTAAGATTCGGATCGCAATCTCGCAGAGCGCAGGTATGCTTACGGTACCAAGCTCTCCTCCAAACAGGTCGCCGGGCATCTCTGGTTATGGCGGGAGGGACGTACTGTCCATGCTGCGAGCTGCAGCATATAGATCGATAAAGATCTTACCTGGCTGTGTCGATTCACTCACGCGTTGGCGCGTTGAGGATTTCGTTCCATGTAGCGAAGTGCTTGCACCAGTCACTTCACTCAACGCCCGAAGGCAGATCCGGGGTCTGCTGTAACCATCCTGAGCAGGCCTCATCAATCCTTCGACTCCAGAGCTCCGCCTCTTCGGGGTTTCCAAAATTGTTGCACCAGTTGACCATGCGGTGCATGCACGTAATGGTCCAGGAATTTTGCGGACCGTAGTGCTTGAGGTAGAATTCGTACGTCTCCTGGATCAGCTCTCGCTCCTTCTGGATCTGCCCTTGCATCCGGTACATGCTGCTCATGTTGGCACCGTACATAAACTTCATGGGCCCGTACGAGCGGGGATCCTCGTCTGTGTCGGCGGCCATGCGAGCGGCCATTTTGTCTAGGAGTTTCATGATCGCGGCGGCGTTGCGCGCCTGAAGATACCAAGAACACACGTTGACAACGATGGTGAACTGAATGTTGAAGAAGGTCGGACGGGATCGAGGTTGCGGAGCTCGCATGCTGCTGTCCGAGAGGGTCGGAAGCTTGTCGCCGGGCAGCATCATCAGCTGCTCGACCATGCTCGTGGACAAACGGACTGGCGTCTCTATGTACTTGGTCAGACTCTCCAGACTCATCCTCATGGCGGTCGTCAGAGCGTAGAGCAGCTCAGACGTGGAGAGCCGGCTCAGCCGCGCCCAGATGCGACTGAGGGGATGCAAAGGCCCTAGGAGTACATGGAGCAGCTGGCCGATAAACCGGACGATGATAATGCCGGCCTCGCGATTGCGGAAGGGCAGGATGAAGGTGATGTGAAGCAGCGCGAACACAAGAGCGAAATCTTGGTCGAGAATGATCTCCTGCAGCTGGTTGAGGCAGATGTTGATGAGACGGACGCCATTTGCCGCACGCTTGTCGCCGAGCCAGCTCGCGGCCACGCGCATCCTCTCATACCATTCGACTAGCCGCTCAAAGGCCGGTCGGCCGTTGCGGCCTAGAAGCTGGCCAAATTCGTTGGGCGTCGGGTTCAGGATGCCGCTGGCTACGCCGCCGTGGATGTAGGTCCGGAGCAGATGGATGATCTCCTCGGGCAGCTGCACATCTTGCACGCCGTTCATCGTCACGGGGACCGACAAGGCAGCGGCGGGATCCGGGGCCGGCACCCTCCAGACGCTGCCGTTGGACTCGGTGAACTCGAACATGCCTTGGCGAACTTTGGCTTCCATCTCGGGTTGGTGCTTCATATAGCGCTCTATGCTGTCCCAGTCGACTTCGCTCTGCTGCAGCAGGATGACTTTCCGGCTGTCCATGCGGTCGTCCCTCACCTTCCAGATCTTCATGGTCTCTGGTGGGCGCCTATTCTTCCCCGCATCCCACTTTTTGATGCGAGTTTTGTACATTTTTTGTCTGGTATCCCCGTTAGCCCACGGCCTTCGCCACACGCATTTTGCGACAGCTCAGCACAGCAGCAGGCGCGCGCGCGGGAGTGAGATGATGGAATCGCGAGTGGGAGGAATAAAGCACAA
>FTLB01019303.1_pt1 | contig 19875 bp, 15 predicted proteins | sample 1658291 | NCBI WGS metagenome assembly FTLB01 (sample SAMEA3914812, study PRJEB12502) | metagenome | biome: forest; material: soil | place: Canada | collected 2011-07-07 | depth 0.1 m
GTGTCTTACCACCCAAGCCACCGTGTGTGTACGGGCTTGCTCGGGATCCGGTGCTAAATGCCTTTTTTTTTTCATACGGCCCCTCTCTTCCACCCCCAGTACGGAGTAGGCATACAAAAATATTAACCCCGGTCTCGGTTCCTGGGACGGACGGTTCTCGGCGAGTGGGATGGAGGGATAGGTCAGGTCCCTGGCCAGCCGGGGTTTGAAGCGCGCTGCCCGTCGCGGATGGGTGGGCAGCGACGGGTTTATCCCGTACGTCGTCTTCTCGTGAGAGACAGGCCGAATTCATTATTAGAAGAGGCTATATTTTTTTCCTTTTGTCCTTATTCGTGGCGGTGAGCTGTGCGACGCTGGTGGATCCATGACAAATAAGAGAGCTTTTGGGCGGCATGCGACACAGGGCTCGGTCGTGGTCGGTTTTGATACTTGCAGCAGAAGCGCGGATTCCCATAGGCTGCTCCTGCTCTTCCCAGGTTGGTTTGATCTTCTGGTCCAGATAGCGAGGTGCAGAGAAACTCTGAACCAAGATTCCTCGCTTCCGCATGCTGTAGGGGAAGAGGGATGATTTGTTCCCTTCTTCTTCTTCTTCTTGTTCTTCTTCTTTTTGATCTTTAGTCTCTTTCTGTTTTCGTATTGAGAGATATACGGAGTAGTTGCTGGATAGTTACCGTGCTGTAGTGCCGTGTGCCTGCTAAGTTACAGTACTAGATACGTAGTTCCCTTACTTAGATGGCGTCTAGCTTGCGCAAATTACCACGCGTGGCAGGTTAGATACGCGATACCTTACCAAACGAGCCAACCTACGTTGTTAGCCGTTGATTTCCAAATAACTTCAGTAGTGGCAGACACTAGGCTGTCGCTATCTCGCTCATCGAACCTTGAACACCTTATCGTCTCCAGTAAATTCCCTCTCGCCAATGGTGGTGGGGGTAAGGTGTTCGTGGCGAACCTTGGTTCAGCGAGCTACAGCCCATCGCTCCCTTCCGTTCCCGCGCACTTCAAGCGGGGATTGGTACAGAGTAGCTACCTTATTTACAAAGTACTGTATGTACGGTAGGGCATGTACTGTGGTTCATGTAGGTAGGTAAGGTAGGTAGGTAGGTAGGTAGGTAGGAGAGGTAGGTAGTACTGTAGTACTTGGCCTAGGCAGCAGACAGTCTGCCCGAGCTCTCTCCCTGACTCCCAATTCCATTTTCATATTCCGTCTCACGAAAAGAGGATGAACGGGGGAACCCGCACCGGACTCCTCTTATGAGCTTGGCTCGAGAGAGGTCCGTCCCCCCCACCGTCACGCAGTTAGAGCTCTATCCAACCACAATAGTGATGCCTCTCTGTTACATCGACAATCAACTTTGCCCATGATTGCCATCTCGTACTTGTACCAATGCGCGAGACAGAAGTGGTCAGTGTCCAGCAATAAACAGGTCCCAACTGCATCAGACGATCAAGGCGACGTCCCTCCAACCTGGTACAGCAGCTGATGGGTGGGAGACGAGGCTCAGGGGCGGACGGTGATCGGGAAAAAGAAGCGAGCGATTCGAACCTGCTCGCCGTCTTTTCGGAGGCACGCTTTTCTTTTTTTTTTGGTTTCGTAGCCGCACATCTCAATCACTCGGTGGATAATATCACCTACCTGAGCTCCCCCGTCGGACTTCTTCCCCTCTCCAGGTGACCGGAGCTTCGTCTGCACTGTGACACAAATCAACTGGCCCCTCGTGTATACCAATCACGCCCAAGTTCCAGCAACGCAGCTCGGTGCCTTCACGGGCTTCATTGGCGTGCGTTTGACTGGCTTGGCGTCGGTTTTCCGATGTAAGTGGCTGGAGGCTACCAACCGAGTCCACACAGCGCTGGTGAGCGGATATGCGCCGGGGAGGTGGGTGGACAAGCGCTCTCCCCTCTCAAGGTTAAGATATCAAGAATGGTAGTGACAAATGTACCTACATACAGTCTCTCGTGTACAGCATGTATATACGTATGCAGGTGTGTGTACCTACCACTACTTAGGCTCGGCCCAGCTAAAACGCGAAGGGGTGAGGTAAGTACTAAGGTAGGGCGACGCCTAGTAATCGACGGTAAGCCCAACAGGGGTTGTCTTCCAAATACCTACTCCTGGTATGTGGGGGGAGTAAGGATGACGGCGAAGAGGAGCCAGCTCAGAGAGGCAGATACACACCCGAGACGGAAGCAAAGCTACGCGCATGGCCTCCTTCGCGTCGCCGATTCACCTGAACTAAGGTAGCCTGCATGTACAGTATGGACGCAGCAGAGGATCAACGTTATCCGAATCGCGATCTCGCTTCGATACCAAAACTCCGGCCCTTCTCCGACTGCCCAAGTACTTAAACGACTTTGTTTCCCAGCTTCCCAAACACATCTCTTACTTCCCTCACCAGTAAGAACCAGCTCTTCTATACCGCAAACACTCGAAGCATCCGTCTTCTTGTTTCAACTTTTGTCACGACAAGATATCCCATCGAACACATACCTCTTATACTCTTCCCGGCTTTCACCGTCGATACTCTCGAGCCATCACACACTCTTCCAGAAAAGGAACACAATATCCTAAATTAGAAGTCCTTCTTCGTCAAATACTCCAAAATGGGTCTCTCGGGTCACTGTCTCTGCAAGGCCGTCACTTACACGGTCGACGTCGACGCTCCTCTCCTCACCGGCTACGACCACTGCGATGACTGCCAGCGCCAGAGCGGCTCGACCTACTGTAAGCGCTGCTTCCCCCTTCCCCATGCTTCATCTCTGTTTCTGCCTCACGCTCCCCCATTCGATCTGTTCTTGTCCCGGAGGGATTGCTCTCAAAACCTACTTCATGATGGGGGGCAGAGGAGGGGTTCGCAAAAATCTTGTCGGAGCTGCGTCATGAGCAGCTACTGTACGGAGTCTGCGACCCCGCCCCCGCACATTTTCCCACCACCTTTCTTCCCCTTACAAGCAAAATTCAAGCTTAGTGAGCTTAATGAGCCTAATGAGAGCTTTGGAGGGGTTCTGGGCCGTAGCCATTGGGATACGCGGTGTCTTAGCCCAACGACTTTCTATGGCCCGAGACACTGCAGTCTGATCCGGCCAATTCGATCCCAATTGGAGAAGATGGCGTCCAGACATGTACCCTCTGTCTCTTTCCTCACTTCCTGTAGTCTCAAATAGGGTTTCTTCTTCCTTGGTGCTGCCGCAGTGTCGCAGTAATGTCGCAGTTTGTGCTGACCACCTATTGCTCCCATGAACAGCTCTCGTCGCCGTCGTCCCCAAGGACAAGCTCACCATCAAGGGCCCGATCAAGAAGTGGGAGGGCAAGGGCAGCTCCGGAAAGTCGGTTTGGCGCCTGTTCTGCTCCGACTGCGGCTCTCCCATCGCCCACGACCCCGATGCGGCTCCTGAGATCATTGCGCTCAAGGCTGGTACCTTTGACACCGAGATCAAGAAGAACCTCAAGCCCGTGAGTATTTCTCTCTCTCTCTCTTTGTCTCCTCTCCTGCCTGATTTCTCCAATTGCTCCCTCCTCTATGCCATGGCACCTCGAGACTGACCGTTGTATCTCCTACCTCCAGGACACCGAGATCTGGACCGTCAGCAAGCTGCCCTTCTGCCAGGAGCACCTCGCTCACCCCTTCACCCACATGCCCCAGTAAATGGAACATACTCGTCGAGACGGAAACAGTGCACGCACAGGTTTGATGTGTTGGCTGTTCGACCCTCCCCCGACGTGGTTCTTGGTGGCTCAACACGAGCTTAATGATATGCCCTAGAAGGACAGGGCTCGGAAAGAACAGGGAGATACACTCGTTCATGACTGGCGTTTAGCATATATGAGGACCTAGATAGATCTAGGATGAAAAAAAAGAAAGATTAATTTTGTTATATTATGAAGATATCTGGTGATTTTGGGGACAATGCTGTGTATGGGTAGGACGACGGCTGATGCGGTAATCCAACGGCTTAAGCATGTCTCTTCCCCCTTTTTAAGGACGATGTATTGAAACTCTTGCTGTGGTGCTCTTCGTCGATGTTCAATCCTCCTGAGCTCTCACATGAGATTGAGATTCACAAAATTATAATCAGGTAGGCTTCAAAAGTCTCTCCGCGATTTCGTGGACGAAGATGGCAGCCGTCTCTCTGCTTCTTCTCCGATCAGAGAAACAGAGCGCTTCCCACCACCAACGCTCCGAGCACCACCTTTCCGGCTGCAGATTTCACGGTCCCCGCGACGTTTGGTTTCGCCGACGTGCTCGAGCTAGGAGGGGCACTGGCCGTGCCGCTGGAGGCTCCTCCCGACTGCTGCTGGCTCGTCTTGGCAGGGCTGGCCGTCGAGGCCGAGGCTGTGGCCGTGGCCGCCGCGGCGCTCCCCGTGATCGGCCCGGGCCCGATGCTCCCGGTGGGCGTGTAGTACAGGCTGACGGCGGTCTCGCTGACGGCGCGGTCGGTGGAGGCGGCATCCCCCGTGGTGACCGGCGTGGCCTCGGCCTCCTGCGTGGCGAAGACGCTCGCCCACTGGCCGGTCGGCGTGGGCACGTCGCAGAAGGAGCTCGACGCGGCCGAGAAGACGCTCCCGTAGAAGGCGACCTGGCGCGGCGACCGCTGGCCGTGCAGCGCCTCGCACGCCAGGCACGCCGTCCACTCGGAAAAGTACGATCCCCCGCACATGCACTCCTGGTGCGCCTTCAGGTACAGCGGCCCCGTGCCGTTCGGCTGGCACGCCGTCTCGATCACCTGGATCTCCGTGCACGGCGGCACCACGTCGCCTGGGTGCCCCGGCGCGGGCTGGCACACCGCTTCGAGGTAGTCGCGCCGGAGGAGCATGCGCGGGTCGACGCGACCCAGGGCGGAGGTGCTGAGGAGCACGAGGGAGAGGAGCGTCAGGGGAGACCGCGGCGAACCCATGGTGGAAAAAAAAGACCAAGATGGACTTTGGCGTGCTGCGTGGGAGGAGAGAGAAAGCCGATGTAGTGTATGTATGAGTGCTGCCTCGCGAAAACAAACTAGGAGGGACGCGAGACGTCAGGACGTGATGCCGTCGCTATTATTACACACGATTCTCCGGGGAATCAACACCCCCCCAAAGAAGAAATGAACGAGAGCTAAATAGCAAGGAGCGACTGCGCGGATATTGGACGGACGGACGGGCCCTCGAAGCGCGAGGCTCGCCCGGCACGATACCCAACACGAACCTAGTGCATATACCAGAGATACAGCAGCTGTGCCGCACCACCAAAACGGGCCGGCATCGTTGTTGTCACATCCCCGCCTTTCCCGGATCGGGAATACACACTCTCACGATCTTCGTCCCAGCTGCTCTGCGGGAGGTTCTGCGGTCGGTAGGCAGACGCCTATCTGGCGTTCACACAAAACTTTTGAGCAATCAGAGAGCAGACTCCAGGGTCTGGGTATATACCTGGGTTTGCAGAGACACCTGACGCGCGAAGCAGAGAAGACGCCGCCCCAGCGAGATTGTTGGGTGCCCAAGACTGAAGCTCCTTTGCTACGAGCAAGGTTTAATATGTTGAAGGTATTGCTACTGTACCACCCTCGCGCCGTTTTAGCCGGCGTTCGTTGGTGCATAGCTCGCTGCCCAGAAGAGAAGCTGGTTGGGGGCCAAAACTGTGGTACCTTGCCTAAGGTAGTTACGTAGCCAGCTCTCGGGACCCGGCTTGCCGGACCCGCCCGAGCTATTTGGCCCTGGATGTCTATGCCTCTCCTCTTGGATTGATCTTCCCAGTTTTCTCCTGGTGTGAGTAGGTAAGAGGTATAAGAGTAATTTGAAGATGCCTGAATCTGGATTCTCAGGCCCATCGCTCCCAGTCCCTGAGCTGTGCTCGTCGGTAGATCCAAAAAACGATGGGCTGGTACAACTCTGGAATGGAGAAGGGTTCAAGAATCTCTGCAAGATCCATTGTGGAGGGCGGAGATACCGACCGTGATCAGCCAGTTGTTCATGTCGAAACCGCTCAGGTCCTCCGAGGTGGTGACGAGGCAGATACTCACCATGGAGATCTCAGCTGCCTGGAGGAAACTGTAAATGTCTTGTGCCGGTTACCTGGGCCACCTGAAGGAAGTCGAAGTCGAGGCGAGGAACGATCGTGAGAAGAGCCCAGCGTCGTTCAATTAACAGGGTGTCGTCCAACGAATGCCGAAGACAGCTGCTAGTGACCTAAAAAAAACGAGAGAATTACGTCTCTTACACCGCTAGACGCTTCTACAGTGCGCTCACCAGATTGGACCTTACTTACATTTGTTGGCATGAGTCGCATGACCCTGCCTTGGGCGGGCCTGCCAGAGGCCTACATCGCCGCCGTCACCACCCGCACCATCCTCAAGCAGGATAAGGCTTAAATTTTGGCCCAGAGCAAGGCTAATCTATGTCTATACTTGTGCCTGCTAATCTATACCGTCTCTGATACGAGCTTAATTATATTAAACTACCTTTATATGGCCTATACAGTCACCACTTCTTCTGATTTGCCAAAAGTGCCACCCTTTCCTTGTTCGCCACTGTCTTCGACTCTACGCCTATACCCTTTCCCTGCCAAAACCCTTTTCAGGGAATCTTTAAGAACTTACCATTAGCAGCAGCTTACCTTACCGTCATACCCTTTACATATAGCTATGCTGCCTTCGTATAGATAGTTATCACTAGACTATATATACCCGACTATTTGGCGATCTCGGGCTGCATAGGTGTGACGACTGGGCCCGTATGGCTCTCTCTGTAGCTATGCGTCGCTTCTCTGTGTATCGCTCTTCTGTCTGTTCTTGAGTGTTGCCGCTGAAAATCCAGAGCCCCTGCAACGAGTATGCCACGCTGGTAATGGCTTCCCCAAACGATGCTGCTATGTTCCGTGTCGAGCAAGTGAAGGTTCTTTCTGTTATACTTCAACGGCAAGTCGTACGGCAGATAGGATCAGACAGACTAGGCGGATCAACATGTAAGACATTCGCCGTACTCCATTCTCTGTCGCTTATCCGTGTCTTGTCAAAATTTCAAACTAAGAATCTAAAGCTTTTAGTATGTTGCTACCGAAGAAGAACAAGCTTGGTGGTTTTCCAGACTTGCCCAGCAACAGTTTATTTTAGAGCTCTGCCGCACCTCAAACTGCACCCTTTCTCAACAGAGTCTGAGCTTGCCTCTGATGTAGTTTTTATTGTCTCGCTGTTGTTAGTAGCCGCGATATTGGCTGACGATACATAGTCACTTGTTAGACATCATACAAAGAAGTTCTATAGTTGTTTCGTGGTTCAGCTTTGTATTGCGCACAGTGCTTTCACTTATGTCTAAATCCGCTGTCACCTTTTCATAATGTAGTAATGCATAACCACTGGAGGGTAACATTGTTTTCTATGCTACATGATTTCCTGAATTAACCTGTACCATCTTTGCTGTTAGATCCCTTGGAATCTACTACTATGAGCTTTCGTATATTATATAAAACTGTATGAAATATATGAAGATTTTGAAAATGGTCGGATAAGTAGTGCTTGAATGGACGAAACTAACCAAGGTAGCTAGCAAAAAAGTAAACAGTGGCCTTAAAGTATCAGGAATAAGGTGGAAGAAGATACTCTGACAAGACGGTGTCAAAAGAACCTGGGGAAGCTGGGGTTAAGGATGTGATCTAGGGCCTAATTATAGGTTAGGGTGGTAAGCTCTGTCCAGCCCTAGAAGCATTTGATTACAAGTCAAGCTAGTGCTATGCAGGCTGCAGAGTCGCTTGGCAGGCTTATTGGCCCGGATCGCGCTGCTATTGGAGACTCGAAAAACCTGGTAAACATAGGGTAGCATCGTGCTATTAGCTAAAATCTACCCGATACCGATACAGTAAATCGTCGCTAATTACTCCTAAGATTGTTGTGGCGTAGATTCGCTCGGTGTCTCTCGTTGTGTAAGTAGATTGATGGGCATAACCGTTGGCCTGCCATCATTTACATAACCTAAGCTTTGAAGGTATCTTTTACCGACTCGCAGGGGTCGGAATATGTGCTCACGTGTATCTCTCAGCCCTACCGCTCTGATCCCCTACCCCAGGTCCAAGGGGCTAGACCATGGCCGTTGAAATGGAACTCCCTGGCCGGACCGTATATATGCTGGGGTCCCGATGTTCTTATGGTTCCTCTCTGTGCCAAGAACTCGTCAGACACAAGCCATCCATCCCTCCGCGACGCGCTGGCCCTACTGATCGAGGGGACATCAGGTCGAAATTGCTAGCCTGCAAATATGTTCTGCGCACCGCTACTCGCCGCGGCGTTCCTTCTCGTTGGAAGGGCCGTCGCCGACGAATGGTAAGTTCTGGTGGCTCTGCCGGTGGCTTGCATTCAGGGGTCGTCGGACGCTTGCTCGCTTGCTAACCGCATCACTTGCAGCTCTTTCGAGAAAGGGTTGGACATTCCGCCGCAGTTCCAGTCCGCAGTCACTACCTTCTGCGAGCGCGTCCTGAAATCTTCATGCTCGGCCAGCGGCAAGAATGCTCCGCCTCCCCTCGCGGGGATTCTGGGATCCGCAGGCAAAGCTGAGATAAGTTCCGTCTGCTCCTGTCTTCTTTCCCACTGCCACACATCAACATCGAAGCCGACGACGACGACGACGACGACGGGACCGGCACCAGCAACGTCCACGTGCTCCGCGAGTACTCTGACCGTCTCTGTCACGCCGACCTTCTGCACCGCAAGTTCGAGACCGTCTGTCACCGTTTCGACCGCCACCGTCACGGTTACCGCCACAAATACCGTCAGCGAGACACCGCCGACCGTCACGGACACCGTCGTCGCCACGGCTACGCATATCGTCAGCGAGACAGCATCCACAATCACGGACACGGTTACGGCCACCGCTACCGACCGTACCACTGCTACCCAGACCGTCACCCTGCCTGGCACCACGGTCACCGTGACAGCAACCACAGTGGCCGTCCCGCCGTCGCCAGGACCCGTCGATCAAAACGGCTGTCCAGCCGTTCAGGGCTCGAGCGTCTTCGACTTCGTCATCTACTGCAGTTCTACCGGAGGGGGCGGGTCGTTCAGCTACGGCACGAACCCGGGCTACAGTATCGAGGACTGTTCGGGCCAGTGCTACGACGACATTATCGGCGGCGACTGCTTGGCGGTAACGTACACGCCGCCCGCCACCGGGGCGTTTAGCCCGATCGACGGACACTTGGAACCCGGCGTCTGCACCTTTTACGAGTTTGTCACTTTCCCCGTCCCGTCGACTCAAGGGGTAGTGCTGGGCGTGTTCCAAAACGACTTCGCCGGGAAGAGGCGGAAGGTCCGGAGGGCTTGAGCGAAAGTGACGAGAAAAGGTCGAGGCAGAAGTCGGTTTGTCTTTTCGGCAGGTTTGATTTCTCAACCCAAGTTTGTCTATCATAACGCACGCACGCACCCATCTTTAATTTCTTCTAAAAGAGACAGAAGCTCCATTTCGTCTCTCTGCATTGTCTTCAAAATGTTCCAAGAGGAGCCGCTTGCTATGCCACTTTAGCTAGTGCTCTTCTCATCTCGTGTACCAAGCACTACTATAAGTTTTCACGTCCAGTTCACGAGAATATATACCCCATTACGTGCGACTAAGCCCGAAATACTGTTTGGTGAGATACATGATGCTCGTTGGACAACTTGGCGGATTTTGTGCATCACCTAAATGGTAACACCAAAGGTTGTTGATGGTGCGGCTGCTATGGCTACCATTTTGGCGGCGTCGAGGTTGGCTGCTGCATCGGAAGACTATACGTCGTATAAAATGTCTAACGTATGTCCAAGACGGTTATGTTAAAGGTGGGTGCTGCCCGGTAGCCTACCAAATTTCCTAGCTTCAGGTACGTAGGGCTGATTAAGCGACTGTTTCAAGCTGCTCTGCCCAGGTACGGTACCTAGGTAGTTTTACTAAACCCAAGCCACCGAGTTATACCAAGTACCTATTGGTGACGATACTAGAGATATTTAGAGACTTGAACTCACTTAGATCCAGTTGCTACTGGGGGCTGTGGCCAGTGCTAAGTATCGCAACAATGCTTGCAACCCCTTTACAAACTGCTGTAGGCTGGGAGTTCTTCCCTGCACGATTTATACTGTCTCAGGTATTATTGGATTCGGGGCTGGGGCTATTTCCGCTAGGCGGAGGGCGCAGTGCTCAGCGGCGAGTTGCAAGTGGTACTCTCCGGTGTAGAGTTGCGCTCGAATACTTGAGATATTCGGACAAAAACGCCTTATTCTGGCTTCAGTCCATGCTCGCACTATCTATGTAGTGACGACGACCTGCATTTGCTTGTCTTGCTGATGACGTATCCAGGGGAAAGCTAAGTGGATACTTGACCTCTTGGGGTGCAGCTACTTACATAGGTAGCCACGACCTCCACGGTAGCCAGTAGCTAGTATTCAGAGCTGCAACGTGCATACGGCGAGCAAGAGCTTCGAATTGCTCAACTATGAATCATGGTGAAGTAGGCGAATAAGCGGCCGAGATTGGACCCGGCTGGTAGAAACCTCCCCCAAGATCGTCGCTTGAATCCGGGTTCAAAAGAGCCAAGACAGAGCCGGCTACCCGGCGCCGACACCACTCCGCCCCTGTTAGCTCCCGTGAGCATTGCCTAGATAGGAAATACCAAGTATCAAGGTACTGCTCATCACAGGGCTGAGCTGCCCCAAACAAAAGTCGTGGCAGCTCAGGCCATTGGCTGATTATTCCCCAATGAGGAATGACAAGGTCACTCGGTACCTACGAAGTAAACTGGGCTTGATGGCGATCGCTTACACAACAGCTCCCATAGCTGCCCACGATCTCCAGTGATGCCGCGCCTCCCAGGCACAGCGGCACAGCACCAAGAGAGCGTCATCTTGTAGATTCCTGGTTTCTGCCTTGCTATTTGGCGATGATTGCGTCGGTCAACGCCTCGCACCAAAGAAATCTTGCCAAGATTGCATTGAAGACTGTGCCAGGCTGATTGTGTAGACAGTAAGCAGCGGCAGGCATAAAAGACCAGACAATGTGCGGCCATGTGAAGACTTGGTGCCGAGTATAAGATCTACGATCAAGGACCGTCGTTGGTTCTTCGAACCGTTACTGGGAGCATCTCAACTCCATTCCCCTTCCTGACTCACTTGAACACGACCCAATCTACCAGTGCCGACACATGATGGTGTCCCACCGATTCCAACTGCTGCAGGTTGCAGCAGCAGCATTACCTACTCTCGTACTCTCCAGTCCCTTTAGCAGTAACCATGTGCTCCCTCGTCAATCAGATATCAATTGGGGTGCCTGCGAACTCAAGGCTGGCCCAGGTTACGACTGCGCCAACCTCACCGTCCCCCTAGACTATACAGACTCCAAGTCCAATCGGACACTGACCTTGCAGCTCCTCCGCGTGCCGGCGGTCAACACACCGAAGAAAGGAAGTATCCTGGTCAACTTCGGTGGCCCTGGAATCGACGGTAGGACGCAGATGAACAGCACTGGAAGTCTTCTTCAGGCGTAAGTTGTCAGACTCTTTGCCGTTTACTTGTCTCGCCATCGTAGCAGCCAAATGCGACTAAACCAAGGTACTCACCAATTGCAGCATCTCGGGCGGCTACTTTGACTTGATCAGCTTTGATCCACGGTATGTTGCTTATCCTGTCATTTTGAATCTCGTCGAAGGCTACCAGAGGCTAATCGTATCCCGGACGGCACGCTGCAGTGGCACAGGAAACACCCTTCCGTTCTCCTGCTACGCTACCGACCTCGACCGGAGCATCGCCACACTGTCCAACTCGCCTGCGTTCGGTCACGCGTCCGACATAACACCGGGGAGACTGTGGGCGTATGGTGAAATCTTCGCCCAGGCTTGCGCGGCCCAGGCGAGCGATATTGGCGGTCTGCTGGGCACGGCGTTTGTTGCCCGCGATATTATTCAGGTTGTCGACGCCCTCGGGGGTGACAAGATGGTGCGGTTCTGGGGTCAGTTCGTACCATGGGCGCGCAGCGGTAGTATTCTCGTGGCTCACCTATTCCTACAGGCTTCTCATACGGCACGGCACTCGGGGCGACCTTGGCTGCGATGTTCCCCGATCGGATCAAGAGCCTCATCCTGGATGGCGTGCTGAACCCTCACCTGTATTACCATGGCTAGTAAGTCAAAGGCTCCTAGTATAGTGTGCCTCTGCCTCTTTTATTCCCGTTCACGAGCTAACCCTCTGCGAACTGGTAGCGACGTACAGATGTACACAGACACGGACAAGGTCTTCTCCGGCTTCATCAGCGGATGCCAAGCCAATCCGCAGGCCTGCGCACTGGCACGCCCCAACATGACGGCCCCGCAGGTAGAAGCCTCTGTGTATGCCTTGCTCCACGACCTCAAGTACAACCCGTTCCCGTTTCTCGGGACGCTCGTCGACTACTCAGCGGCCAAGGGCCTCATCGCGAGTGCCATGTACGGACCCGGCTCGTGGCCGGGTCTCGCCGCCCTCATCAACGGCGTCATGGTCGGAAACCTCAGCGTTTTGGAGGACCCGGCCCTGCTGCCGGCCGCCAACGACGTAGAGAACGAGGCTCTGCAAGGAATCAAGTGTAGCGACAAGTTCGTGCATGCGACGACGCGGGCCGACATCCAGCCCGCGCTCGACGCGCTCGACGCCGAGAGCAAGATCCTGGGCGACCAGTTGCCCATGGTGATCAACCAATGCGCGCGGTGGACCATGCCCGCCAAAGAAAGGTACCCGGGGGATTTCCGCGTTAATACCAGCAGCCCCGTGCTGGTCATCAGTAACACGTACGATCCGTACACGCCGCTGAAGTCCGGCCGCAACCTGACGGCCGACTTGAAGGGGAGTGCCCTGCTGGAACACAGGGGCTACGGGGTGAGTTTGGCCCTCTTGTCATCATCGTGCTCACCCTTAACCTTTTCTTTTATTTCGTCCGCCCCTCTCGCTTTCCCTTCACTCGTACCTGCCCCGTCTTTGGGTCTCGCCGGAACGCTGACACGGAGATTCCTTGGGTGATAGCACACTTCCTTAGCCCAGCCCTCTATCTGCACGGCCAAAGCCGTCCAAGCCTACTTTATGAATGGAACTCTTCCCTCCCATGGCAAGGTATGCGAGGTTGATGTTCCTCTCTTTTCCAACTTGACGTGGGCCGACATCATTCCCCGGCTCGAAGAGACAGGGACAGGCTCCGCGGCGAAGACGCGGCGGCAGGAGCTCGACGTCGACGTCAGCAAGCTATTCAAGAGGTGGTAGGGCGGTTGTAGATGGCCGATGTCTCTGTATCACAATTGTACAATAGATGCCATAGAGGCCCTTATCTGTGATTCATAGCTGGGACGCAATGTGATTAAACACCAGGACATGGTGTCCGTACTCATGCAGAATTGTTGCAGCTTGGATTGGGTAATTGAAGGGTCCGCACTAAACCACGCATGATTTACCATTATGTGCAATTGAGACCAACGAGAGTGGCGGTGCCGTGCTAGTTCTTCACAGTAACTGACCGCAGGGAAGAAGCAGATCAAGATGAGAGAGAGAGGGAGGGAGGGAGGTAAGCCAGACAGTAAACAGTACCGATTCCTCGGGCTTGGCAGCTGCATACCTTTTAACTCATCTAGGCTCTTCTATTCCTAAGTAGTAGTTATTAATCTCGATGCTGACGCTGGACCAATGACGAGATGCCCTCGCAAAGGGAGCTGAAAGTCTGCGCTGCTCAGCCCTCACCAAACCTAAAACCTAAACCCTCTCCACGGTCTGAACACGCCCCGCGTCAGCCAAGCACCCTCCTAGCGCAGCCTGCTGAGGTATGCTACTGGCAGCGCTTGGTCAAGGGGATGACGGGCGTGGTCTTGGCATCTGGCAGTGGCTTGCCAAACCACCTCCCATTTGACGCCTCTAGCCGACCTCGCGGCCACGCGGAGCACTCTCGTCTGGTTTTCTCATAGCACTGATGGAAACCCGTAAGCAGCGTCCTGCATGCCTTGATATGTCCCTGCTGCATCGCTCCATCCCCTGGGGCGCTGAGATGGCTATGCAGCGTGCAAACTCTTGACTTGCCTAGAGATCCAGCCCAGCCCGTAGCCGTAGCGTAGTTTGGCTTACTTTCTTGCCCTTTTTCACGTTCTTCTTTTAAGATGGTCTTTATCGGTATATGGCTACGTACTGTATCATATATTAAGGCTGGTGATCCCTCCAGAGGAGGCGCGTGTTGTTCCTGTGTCTCTGGCCCCCTTAAATTATCATGACCAGTTCTGCAGCTTCTACTAAGGGTGGTACTTTGTAAATCTCGTCCGTCTACTTCTTCCGACCTCAGTAGAGCGCTTGGCTGTCCAAGGCTGCTATACTCCGTCAAGAGACACCATGATGCGCCACTCCGCTCTCCTGGCCTTAGTGGCCGCGAGCATCTTCCCAGCTGTTTTGGGGCAGTCCCAGGCGGATCTGAGCGCGGCCGTATCCAAATTCCCACAACTCTCGTCTTTCAGCTCTCTGCTGGGGAGCAACCCGAACCTCCTCGGGTCCCTGATCCCTTCGGGCACGAACCAAGGCGTGACGCTCCTGATACCCAGCAACGACGCCTTCGACAAGTACGCCAACAGGACCGGCAGCAATGTGACGAGCCTGCCGGCCGACACGCTCTCCGTCACGCTGCAGTACCACATCATGGCCGCGCCGCTGACGAGCACCAACTTCTCCTCGGCCCAGGGCACCATCGTCCCGACCTTGGTGACGGATGCGGCCAACAACAACAGAACCGCCGGCGCGGCGCTCATCAACACCTACGGCCAGCAGGCGGCCCAGGGGCAGGTCCTATTCGTCTCCAAGAGTACGGGCGCTTCCGCCAAGTTCCGCGTGAAGAGGCAGCAGGGTAAGTCGGCGCAGATCTCGGGCGGCGACGCCCAAGGAGCCTCGATGGACCCGATCGATGCGCAGTGGTCGGGTGGCTATTTCCAGATTATCGATGAGTGAGTCTAGCTCCCTGGGTTCGGTCATAACCGCTATGCAGAACCTTTTCTCTCGGGTCCCGGAGACAAAAGAAAAGAAAAGCTCCCGCGAAGAGTGGTTTGAGTCTAACTGTGATCCTAGGTTTCTGGTCCCACCAACCCTTTGTTCCACCACCGCTCGAGACCAAGGCACCCTCGGCTCTCTGGACAACGCGCTGAACCGAACAAATCTCTGGGATACGCTGAACCATCTGAATAATGTCACTTGTCTGGGTCCCAACAACAACGGCTTCGCCAACGCCGGTAACCCGGACAGCGCGCTCAACACGTCCCAGCTGACGAATGCACTGCTGTAAGCGGATCTCCCTCTCTTTTCGCACGCCGCTGGTTTCTGGCTCTCTGCACGATAACAAAGGAATCAACAAAGCGCGCGCTCCATATCTCCGGCGACACAATGAGCGGCAATGCTAACCAATGGTGCTTAGGAACCACACGGTAGGGGTGCCGCTGTACACGCCGTACCTGGTCGACGGCATGGTAGTCCCCTCCCTGGGCACCATGAACATCACCATCACCTTGAGAGGGGACGACATCTACTTCAACGACGCCAAGGTGGTCCAGCCCAACGTGCTGACGAACAATGGGCTGATCCACGTGCTGGACAAGGTCATGAGCGACCGCGTCATCAACTCCACGCAGTTGCCCACGACCACCGGTGGCGGAAGCAGTACCGTGCCCAGCGCTACGTCGTCACTGTCGTCTGCAGCGCCGACCCAGTCGTCCAACGCGGCAGGTTCGGTGGTGGGTACATCGCGCGGCGGCCTGCTGATGTTTGCTGCCGGTCTGTTGGTGCTGATGTGACACGTATCTTCTGTCGTCTTTCTCGTCGTATGCGTTAAGCCGTCCAAAGCTCCGGGGATGATTCCGGACACAGAACGGAGCAAGCGGAGCGGGAACATAGGAGACAGCGTTTAGCCACCGGCGAAGAGGAGTAACTGGGTGTCCACTGGAAGTTTTGTCATCAAACACATTTTCGTTTGGAGCAGAAAAAACATAGGGCTGAAGCTTTGTTGTTCTGGTCGTAAATCAGCCAGCACCAGCAGACAGTATATGTGAATGAAGATCTAAAAGATATATGCATGGGACTCGCGTCCGACCGATGAATTTTGTAAAACGACGCTAGATGGCACGACATAAACATTCATCTGCTTCGCTGCTCGCCGCCGAGCAGCTTGCCTGCTGAGCATGAAAATGTAACTCTCTTAAGAGACCCCCCGAACGCCTAACAATGCAATGCAAGATCGAACCGAACCGGGCTACCCTATGAACCCTCCGCAGTTTTGGTGCATCTGGTTCGAACACCTGTTCTAATCTCTCTCTCTGTCTCTCTCTATCTCTCTCTCTCTCTTAAAAGGAGTAAATGCTGTAAAAATGCGTGAGTATTCATGGTAGCGTGGTATAGCAAGGATGGATGCAGAAATCGGCCATTATATCATCAGAATCCACGCGACGCCAGCAACGAGGAGAGCTGCCACGTCCCACCTCGCCGCAGCTATCCTTCCGGCCTCGCTGGGCAGCTGCTTGGCAACCGAAGCCGTGGCGCCTGCCGTGGCTAAGAAGCAGCTCGCCGTGCCGCAGTTGTACCCGCTGGGGCAGCAACCCGGGACGGCGCCGGCCTGGTTCCCGCACAAGTACCAGCTGTTGGCGCAGGTTGCGGTAGGCGAGGGGCTGGGGACAGCGCTTGCCGGCACCACGACGGTTATACCGCCGCCGTTGACGATGGTGGTGTAACTTATGGGTGGGCACGACGTTGTGTGACAGTCTCGCCCTGTCTGGCAGCAGCCTCCGCCTGCCGAGGCCAGGCAGGCGTAGAACCCGGTCGGACAGAACGTATTGCTTCCCGTATCGGAGGAACTCGTCGAAGTTGGACGGACAGGTGGGACGATGTCGGTGCCGGTGTTGGAGGTAATTGGTGGCGGGGATGCCGTGGCAGTGAGTGTAGTTGTCTGTGTTGTTGCGCCGCCTGTAACTGATGGGGTGATAGTGATGATCACCGTGGTGATCACGGTGGACGGTGACGGGGAGGAGAGAATTGTCGTCGAGGTCATGGTCACGGTGGTGACGGAAGAGGCCGAGAGAACGCCTGTTTGCCTTCACGTCAGACTCTCAAGTTCGAAAACTCACGCTTCAATGAGGTCGTGGAGCTAGGCACAAGGAAAGGAGGCAAACAGAGGAAGCAACAAGCAAACTTACATCCGACGCCTTGGCACACAAATCCAGGTATGCAGCATCCGCCTCCGATATCCGACGCGCAGGGTGTGTTGCCCGGGGCGCAATTGCTGATGCTGCCGCCACAGTTCGAGCCGCTGGGGCAGCACCCAACGCTCCCGAGCCCCGTGTCCGTGATCTTGACACATGTCTCCCCAGTCGCGCAGCAGCTGTTCGGGAAACCAATGTTGGTGCAGCTGTTGGTGCCGCCTGGGCAAGACCATTGACGGCCCTGGAGGATAGAGAGAGCCGATGCCGCGCGCCGGAATACTTCCAGTGCGCGCCAGCTCCTCTTTGACTCGTCATCTCCCCCATCAAGCCGGGACTGCTGGTCCAGCTTCAAATCCGGCTCGAAGTGCGGCGCAAATGGCGGCCGGAAGGTTAACTCGGCCGACGCATTCGCCGCCAGCAGATCGGCGTCTGCTTCGTCGAGCAGCGCATACCGGCGCGCGGCGAGGGATGGCGCGGATGCTGCACGTGGGTCTGCGAGGAAGCCATCTTGCGATGATATGTCTGGTTCTGGAAATGCTGCGTATTCATGAAAGAATTTCTCGCCCTGGTCGGGGCTCATCCTCCTAATCGCCGTGGGTAGCTGTGGTGATTGTTGTCCTGTTTGTGCCTCGATCCTCGCGGCGATGAGCAGCCAGAGGGTGGTAGGAAGCAATCGCATCTTGAAGCTGCACCGCCGGCTTCGGAACCTTTGTGCTTCTTGTATCGTGGTGTCACTGCGTCTGGGCTTGGGTTCGATGCGACAAGGGCATGCGGAGATTCGAAGGGTATGCGCCCAACTGGTGTAGCAAGGCGAAGAAGAAATTTCTGGGGATATCTGTCGAGGTAGGGTATCAAAGACCTCGCATGGGTAGTAGCCGTGGCCAAAGACCTAAAATAAAGAAAGTATCAAAGTCTCTCAAGCCACCCCAACGATGAGGTCAGAAGTGGCGGGCAGCAGCTCCGATGGTGGTTGGGAGCAAAAAACACGGTAGAACAGCCAACCGCCCCGGCTGGTATTTCAATAATAAGAGGCTTGTGTTTCGAGAGAAAAAGGACGGGATGTTAGGATGACCGATATAATGGTCGTTATTCGCTATTGTTTCCAACTGCCTGAGTAATTCTGCGGTGGGTTTAGAGATCGAGAACTGGTTCTGAGGTAGCGCCGCTTGAGACTGGTTGACCTGGTAAACAAGAACAATGTTTTGTTTGTTAAGGAAAAAGAGGAGCCTTCAATTTAGCTCCTCCGGCCGGCGAGAAGCTAAGCCCGCTACGGAGGTCCCCGTAGTGGGGGTTTCCAGAAGCTCTGACGTTGCTCCCGGGACGCGGGTTTTAGTGGATCTAGGGGTCCATGTAGTGCTACGAGGTCAGTTTCTGCGATTTGTTTGATCCAGTCCCTTTCTGCTTGCGGCAGACCTATCTCTCGACAAGGGGTATCGTTGTGTTATTACTTAGTATACATTTTGTACATGATACGGAAGAATTGTTGATAATACAGTTATTTTACACGTAAAGGAGTCGTCCAGATCAGAACAGCTTGCTGCCTCCCATCTCCTTGGCCTGTGCCACCATCTCCCCGTGGACAAAGGCGGAACATAGGAGGCCGGCGGCAACGCTGACGTTGAGACTGTCTACCGCCACGGATCCCGAGAGGTTCGGAATGTTGACCTCAAAGTCCGTCCTAGTGGCCAGTCCCTTAGACAGACCCTCACCTTCGCTGCCGATGAGGAGGATACACGGGTCTTGTCGGAGAGGATCGTCGTTTTGGAGTTGGTGCAAGTCAAGGTGACGCTCCTGCCGTGATCGATACGTCGCCGGAGCAGCAGCGTATACCTTCCAGCCGTTCTCCCTGGATTCGTCGAGAAAGCGCGGCAGGGAGTCGACCGAAAACAGCGTCATAATTTCAGACGCCCCCGCGGATGCCTTTAGCGCGACTGGTGTGAGAGATGCCGAATTCTTTTTCGTGATGGCGACGGCGGTGGCGCCCAAGAATGCAACAGAACGGAGGATGGCACCCAGATTTCCGGGGTCCAGCACCTGATCCAAAACCACAACCAGCGGTTTATGGGTCAGGGACGACGTAGGGACGAAGGTTGCCTCTCCATTGATCTCTGCTTCTTCGGCCGACTGCCATCCTGCATTCAGTTTGTATCCTTGCTGTCCTTCTTCACCCGAGAAGGCCCCCAGACCGGTCACTGGCGACTGAGGCAAGGGTGAGGCCTCGAGAATGTATCCATTGTGTGGTCGATTGCCTGCCATCTTGCTCATCATGGCGTCGTTGGTCAAGTACTGAGTGCTGACGCCGCGCCGCTGCGCGAGCCTGTCGATCGCTGCGTCCCTCTCCACGTTCTGCCGATTCTCTCCCGCGTAAATGTACAGCTTGTACAATTTCCTGCGCGATTCATGGAGAGCAGCTTTCACGACAGAAGTTCCGTAAAGGAATTGAGAGGCGGCCGTCGTGTAAGGGATTGATATCTCTTCCCGCTTCTGCTTGTTTTTGATTCTCAGTTCAGCCCCAGTCAAGCTGGGAGATTGATGATCCTCTGATCGCTCCGATCGCTCCGATCGCTCTGATCGGAAGTCCCTAGGTTCTTGTCGCTCCGATCGAAATTCCCTAGGCTCTCGTCGACCATACTGAAAGTCTCTAGACTCTTGTCGCTCCGACCGAAACTCCCTGGGTTCTCGTCGGTCATGCTGGAAGTCTCTAGACTCTTGTCGC
>FTLB01609171.1_pt1 | contig 19838 bp, 21 predicted proteins | sample 1658291 | NCBI WGS metagenome assembly FTLB01 (sample SAMEA3914812, study PRJEB12502) | metagenome | biome: forest; material: soil | place: Canada | collected 2011-07-07 | depth 0.1 m
TTTTAGACGCAGTGCTTGACTCAACAGTTGTCCGGGAGCTGCTACGAGATGTAGACACTGGGTTACTGCTTGTCCGAGAGCTGCTGTGGGTAGAGCTGGCCTCTGAACCGGAGCTGGTGCGAGAATTGGATCGAGAGGTGGTTCCTGTCGAAGCAGCGCTATTAACGTTGGGGTCCAGTTGGCTGCTAGTCTGGGAACTGCTGAGTGTAGAGCTGGCTCGAGAGCTGGTACGAGAGCTGGTTTGAGAGGTAGACCCGGAAGCAGTGCTAGTTCGGGAGCTGCTGCGGTTAGAAGTAGACTCTGACTTGGCACTAGTTTTCGAGCTGGTTTCCGAACCACTGCTACTTCGAGAACTGGTGTGCGACGTCGACTCTGGCTTAGTGCTCGTCTGAGAACTGGTGCCCGGCTTCGAACTAGTCCGGGAGCTAGAACTGGAGCTCGGTTCCAGTCCACTGCTGGTCCGAGAGCTACTCCGCGAAGAAGTAGTCCCCGGGTCAGTGCTTGCTCTAGAGCTAGTGCGAGAGGTGGCTGCGGTACTAGACTGAGAAGTTGTCTCGGGCTTGGTATTGCTTCGGGAATTGGTAGCAGAGGTAGACCCTGACCCAGTGTTAGTTCGGGACGTCGTCTTCGAGTCGGTACTCGTTCGAGAACTAGATCGAGAGGTAGACCCAGGATCGGTGCTAGTTCGGGAACTAGATCGAGTGGTCTGTGAGTCACTGCTGGTGCGAGAGCTGGCACGAGAGCTCGTACCAGTGGTACTAGCCTTAGATTCAGTTGTAGAATGAGAACTGGTTCGTGAGGTTGTCCCGGATGCTGTGCTAGTACGAGAACTAGACTGGGAACTGACACGACTTGTGGTCTCCGATCTGGTGGTGGTATGAGACGTAGCCGAAGACCCAGTGCTTGTTCGGGAACTGGTCTCGGACAGAGTACTTGTTTTAGAAGTCCGCGATGACGAATCAGATTTTGTGCTTGTTAGAGAACCTGTTCGAGAGCTTGTCCGAGAAATTGTATCCGACCCTGTGCTGCTACGAGAACTGGTACGAGAAGTTGTTCCTACCCCCGTACTAGTTTGCGAAGAACTGTGCGATGTGGTCTCTTGCCCAGTGCTAGTTCTGGAACTGCTCCGAGAACTAGACACTGTACTGGTTCGGGATGTAGCCTGCGGGTCAGTACTGCTTTGCGTCTTGCTACGTGTAGAAGTAGTCTGAGCCTCCGTGCTGGATCGGGAACTGCTATGCGACGTGCTGTCTGACTTTGTGCTGGTTCTAGAACTCGTCCGTCCCGTACTTGATGCCACCGAGCTAGTTCCAGAATTGCTAGGCGAAATTGTTTCTGCATTAGGCCGCACGACGCTTGTTGACCCGGTACTGGTTTGAGAGCTGGTGTGGGTGGTTCCTGCCGATGCAGTAGTAGTTCGAGATCCAGTACGTGTAGAGCTGGTATGTGTCTCGGTGCTACTACGGGATCCAGTACTAGTACTCTTCCCCGACTCGGTATTTGTTCGAGAACTCGTGACCGAAGAACTTGTTCCCGGCTTGCTGCTAGTCTGGGCGGTAGTTCGAGAAGTCGTTCCCGACCCTGAGCTGAGTTGAGAGGTCCCATGCGTGGTCGTCGTGCCAGACTCGGTACTAGTTCGTAGACTGCTACGTGAAGTGGCCGAAGTACTACCATGAGAAGAGCTGGTCCTTGGGTCACTACTCGTACTCGCTCGGGTGCTGCTCTTGGAACTGGTATCTGTGCTGGTGGTCCCGTGTGTAGTCTTGGATGTGGTCTGAGAGTCTGCACTGGTTCCGGAATTTGTAGACTTGGAACTACTTCTTGATCCAGTACTTGTAGAGACGGAATGGGTGGCACTGGTCTGTGATCCAGTACTTGCCGTGGTATGCGTCAAGCTGCGCGCAGAATCGGTACCGGTTCGCGAACTACTCCGTGAGGTGGCTGTAGTACTACCACGAGAAGGACTGGTCCCTGGGTCACTACTTGTACTCGCTCGGGTGTTTCTGGAACTTGTCCCTGACTGCACGCTTGTCCCGGTGCCACTGGTTTTGGAACTGGTCGATACGATTAGAGGTCGCAGCGCCGAGTCAGAGCTAGACTGTGATTGCGTCCCGGACCGCGTGCTGGGGGTTGCAGTGTGGGTAGAGGTACTTGATCTGCTTTCCGCAGAAGAACTAGTACGGACAGAGGATGTCCCAGGCACGGAGCTCGTTTTACTATTCGTCGTCCTAGAAGTGCTCGCTGATCCTGTACTGGTTGTCGTGCGGGCGGTCGTTGATGAAGCCTGTGACTTTGTACTAGATTCGCTGCGCGTTGTCCTGGAACCTGTTCCTGGTTCCGTACTCGATCTGGTCTGTGATGTTCCAGTTCGGGTGGAACCGGACTCAGACTTTGTGCTGCTGGTTCTGGAGCTGGTTCTTGAGCTGGTCACAGACTCCGTCCTGGTTCCAGTGCGGGAAGAAGTACTGTCACTTCCAGTACTCGAGCCGCTTCTTGTCGATGCTGTATGGACCGAGCTACTTACTGACCCCGTGCTGGTTCCACTCTGGGTAGAACGGGTTCCGGAGGACTTGGAGCTTGTTCCTGTCTCAATACTCGTCACTGTTCGACTTGAGCTACTCCGAGTCCCTGAGCTGGTTCCAGTTCTCGACGAGCCAGTATGAGTGGTACCGGTCTCTGAGCTGGTACTCGCCTTGGTACTCGTGGTTGTCCGCGTTCCTGTGCTCGTGCCAGACTGGCTGGTAGAACTTATGTGGGTGGTACTGGCTTTTGTCGATGACACAGAGTCAGTCTGTCGCTGCGAAGTAGTAGATACGGTCTCAGAGCCGGAGCTGTGGGTGCTACGTGATGTTGCGGAGCTCTGGCTGGTTCCCTTTGAAGTGCTTGTATGGGCTCCCTCAGTACTCGATGTTGACCCTGTTTGTCTGGTGGTTCCAGAAAGGCTAGAGACCGTGTGCGTCGCACTAGACCCAGTTCTAATACTGGAGCTCGAGCTCGCCGTCCCAGTACGCGCTGTGCTAGTACCGGAGCTGGAGCTTGCAGTCCCAGTGTGCGTTGTGCTAGTACCGGAACCGGAGCTTGCTGTCCCAGTGTGCGATGAGCTAGATTGAGTCCCAGTACCAGAGCCGGAGCTTGCTGTCCCAGTACCCGCTGTGCTAGTACCGGAACCGGAGCTTGCTGTCCCAGTGTGCGATGAGCTAGATTGAGTCCCAGTACCAGAGCCGGAGCTTGCTGTCCCAGTACCCGCTGTGCTAGTACCGGAACCGGAGCTTGCTGTCCCAGTGTGCGATGCGCTAGATTGAGTCCCAGTACCGGAGCTGGAGCTCGCTGTCCCAGTGTGCGATGCGCTAGATTGAGTCCTAGCACTGGAGCTAGAGCTCGTTGTCCCTGTATTTGTTGCCGAGCTGGAAGCCCCGGTACTGGACTCAGCGCGCGGGATCAGCAGAGAAGTAGATCCTGTCGCAGAGCTTGTTCCCGTTTTAGTGCTGGATCCCGGTTGTGTGGTCCCGGAATGACTAGATCCTGTTCCCGTACCGGATCCAGAGCGTGTGCTCCCTGTTTGCGAGCTGCTGCCGGTCCCGGTGCTTGATCCTGTGGAGGTGCTCGCGCTACCAGTCGGGCGGGTTGATGAGCTGAGATTTGTCGACCCAGTGCGAGAGGAGCTTGACGAGGCCGCTGTGCCTTGGGATCCGGTGAGCGAGGTTGAAGTAACACGGGAAGATGAACTAGCTCCGGTCGCTGAGCCGGTTCTGCTTCCCGAGGATGCAGTGCGTGTAGTAGAAGCGGTCGCTGCGTTTTCGGAGCCCGTGTTTGTGTGCGTATTACTCGTGCTCTGTGAAGAACTTGATCCGGTCCCCGCGCTCAAACCAGTGTTACTGCTAGCGGTGGCATGGGACGAAGGACCGGAGCTAGATGACGATGCCGGCTTGGTGGTGGAGAGCCTCGATGTCGGGCTACTGCTCCCACTGTGGCTTGCGCCTCCAGTACTGGATTGGGATGACTTAATAGCGTTGGGGTTCGTCGACTCCTCTGCTGGTGCCAGCGTGGTATATAGACCACTAGACGACACTGCCGTCGGCGGGGTGGTCACCGGGACGATCACCGTCGTGCTCCCGCTTGTAGTAATGATATAGCTAGGTGCCGTATCCTTGTCGGTGGAGCGCATGGACGAGTTTGTGAATAGCGGTCCTCTGTTGGGAGTAATCGGGATGCCCGTCGTCGGCATGGTGGAGCCGCCACCATTCTCGCTGCTTCTCGGAGGAGGTCCTGTTTCATGATTTGATACTTTGCCGCCGCTGCTCTCGGGAGAGCATGCAGTAGTGACGATGACAGTCGTGACGTAGGTGTAGCAGACGGACTGATGTTGCTTGAATATGCCGTCGTAACGCTTCAAGAGTCGGTCGACCGCCAACCCGCGTGGACTGGCGAGAACTACATTGCTGATACATAGAAGTAACAGCACGGCATGATATGCCGTCGGATACATGAGGACACACGAGGTTGATGCCGGTTTCGGCTCGCGGGAGAGCGGGATGGGATGCCCTAGGGTAGATGCTTACCTCCAGAAATCCGGAAACGAATGGCTCCTGCTCATGCGTGATGTCCGCTCGCCAAGTAAGAGACAGATGTTGGAAGGAATCGTGGCGAGACGTAGGGACAATCGAGCTTACGGGTTGACCGCAGTATTATGGCAACCAGCAATGTTCGGGTATGGGGCACTTAAACGTGACGACGCGCCGCACGCTGCCCGTTTCTCAATACATTAACACGTGGTCCTCGTCCTCCTTCATCCTGGCAACCCTTGAATCTTCTCCTAGCGACCCATCGCGTCCTATGGTCGTATGGAACGCGTCCAAGACATTCCGTAGCCACGAGAGCGGCCATTAGCTGTAGGAAACTAGCGAATTCAGCGACACCGGGTAAAGTTGCTGAATACTCCTAGATGCGAAAGCCACCGTCGAGACCAGGTCAGTTCCGTTCCGACTCTGCTGTTGGTCAGCTTTCTCCACTGTTGTATGTCTCAGATTGGATGGTCTTATCATATGGACAAGAGTTGATTCTTGTCGGCCTTTTTTTTTTTTTTCACTTTCCACCTTTTTCCATGCAGGTGGCGCGAGGGACGCGTTATTGAAGAGGTCGCTTTCCCATCGAAGATCCATTCTTGGGCGACGGCAGGGGCAGGCGCTACCCACCGAGAGAAGTGGGCCTGCCGACTAAGAGCTCGGACTTGCCTGCCGTGACTGGTCAGACAAGAGACAACCCAAACAGTGAACCACTGCTCCGTGGAATGAACCGCAATATAGGTCTGTCTTGGCAATAGATCGAGTTCTGGTCTGCATATCAAAGTAAGGCCCCTGGACTGAAGGCTCCGGCACGACGGCCCAGCCTTTTCCGGGGTCAATGGCTGGTAAAATTCCCCTGGAGCCACGTTTGTTGGCGTTTCCAACGAAATTACTCACGAAACAAGAGAAGAACTAGTTACGTGCCTTCAGCAGATTTGTTTTGTATTGTAAGAAGTTTGGCCGAGCTCTGACTCGCAAAGAGATTCCTCATTTGTCGAATGAGGAATCATCGTGATAAAACCATATAAGTCTAGCTGATTCTAGTCGTTAGTTATTACGGCCGTTTCTCTCTCCGCAGGCAGCTCTCAAGGGCCACAAGGAAGACTAATTGCAAGCACTGGAAAGAGAAGCCGAGGATAAAACCTCATCTGACTCGTTCTCATCCTCTTGAATCCCTTTCATTCAGTGTGTGGGATTATACAAACAATCTCATTACCTTGGCCGTGCTCCATTCACCGTTGACATTTCAACATGAAGGCCAATATTCCACTTGCCATTCTCCTCTGGGTGGCGCCACGCATGGCCTTGGCCGGCGAATGCCAACAGCTCACCACGTCGGTCATAACAACAACAACTTGCTATGCCGCCGGGTCCGAGCCCACGCCGCCGCCTACGAAGCCGCCGACACCAGTGCCGACCAACCAAGTAACCTGCGACATGCCTGGTTGTCCCGTCTGTGACTGCGCAGAATGCGTCCAAACCAGTATCTATACTACTGTGTTTCAGGTATTCTGCACGGAGGGCATCATGGACCAGGCATACACCGTCACCGAGTTGTACAGGGGCATGTCGTCTCTCCCGTCCTTCGCCGAGCCCACCGAAGTTCCATACGGATTCACTGCTTGTGTTGAGACTTGCACAGTCTGCGGGTCAGAACCCATAACTGCTACCATGACATATCCCACTGCCGGCGCGCCGTTCGCCACCGATATGCCTGTCCCTGCCGGGTGGCAGCCGCCGCCGCCGAAGGAGGATCAGCGCTGCCCGGGCCCGAATTGCCCAGCCAATAACAAGAACCCCGAGCAGTCCCCCGAAGGATCCCCCGGAACTCAACACCAAGGAAACGAGGCCCAGGGGAAGAAGCCATCCAATCCCTCGCAAGACACTTCCCAGAACTCGCCGCAGAAACCTCCTTCCGATTCGTCCTCGAAGGAATCTCTATCCAATGAACCCCCGCAGGCGACCCCAACAGGTGCTAGATCGTCGCAACCCCTCGTTCCCCCAGTGTCTGTAGCGGCCAGGGCATCCTTGGTATCGTGGATAATGGCTGCCGTATTCCTCTTGCCGGCCGTCGCGGGTTATTGGCTTTGGATATGAGCCAATCTTGGCGCACAGCATATATTCACATAACCTGTATATTTTTTTCTTACCCAAACTGTCCATTGGTCTTTGTTTAATCACTAGATTTCGGAGCTAGACGGCGTTTATCATGGGATATCAACCACTAGCTGTCGATTTAAAAGTTTATCTTTTTAATGAGAAGCAACAATTTCTTCGCGGTGTGAAGTAGATCAAAGTACTGTCACTTTTTTACTTGCATGCATTACAGCAGTTTAAACAGCTACAATCTACGATTAGCTCCGCATTGAGAAAGCGCGCAGTATTCTAGCCCAACCCTTCATGTGAAGCTCCGATTTCGAGATCTCCTGTGTCCCTTTCCTTGATAGCCTCGCACAATCGCTCCCGTCTCTCAACGATCAACACTCGAGACATATCGGGGCGGTGTATCGTAGGTGCTTTTTCTTTGTTGAAATACCTGGGATACCAGCTCGCCTACCTTTCAGCGATCGAGCAATCTATATAATAATTACATCCCACCTCTTAACGACCGATTCCTTCCTGTGTGGGACAATGTGCAGTGACGAGGCGACGAATTCACTGCAGATTCATCAAGTACTAACACAGACGGCAGGACTTGACTTGATCCGAATCTAACGGCAAGGTAGAGCAAGAAATAACGGGAAGGGATCTGGCGCAATGGCAGGGCAAGACAGGCCGCCGGTCGTTCAACCTCGACGTTGTAAACTTCTCTCCAAGGACATTCTCCTCCCGCATCCCTGCAGATCATACTATAATTCAACGCAGCGTGGGGGCAGTGAATGATAAACTTCCGAATTCCTGTAAACATCTAAACTCCAGCTGGAGGTCTCAATCAGCGGTTGGCCGGTGAGGACCTAAAGTGTAGTTATGCTCGTTCCGAGACTTGCGAGTCATGCTCTGCTCCACCAAGCTACCGTCGAGCTTCAAGACTACAGAGACAGCTCCTCGCCTCTGCGTTTGGGATGCGGGTTCTCGTGCGCCGGCCGGCACAATTTGCTGCTGCACGGGCCCAACCCGAAGGAATGTGAGACTATGAGCCACAACTGAACCTAAATAAAGGCCGGCTACCTTTAAGATAAAGTAATGAAACCTAGGGGAGCTTGCTGAAACGCGTACAAATAACAAACAAATGTTGATAGGAACGCCTCGTCAGCATCGTACTACGCATGGTACCATAAGGGGATGCAGGCAGAGGCTGGCTCCGGTGCTTGATTCTCAGATACCTACGGTACCTAGGTAAACCAAGGGATGTTCGACTTGTATATCGATCTCGCCACAAAACTTATGGGTCCCATGTTTTAAGATAAGGTAGGCTAAGCATCTGCTACGTTACACACTGGGTCGCTCCTCAGGAACTTGGACATACAAATGTGTGGCCGACAATGCCACTACAATAAGGTGAGTACTCTGCTCCGAGTTAGGGATTCTGTCGTGGGTTTTGTTTCCATGTTGCTTGCTCGGCAGTGGAGACCAAAGTTGATACCGCCTCAATTATTGTTGATAACTGCCCCTATTCGTTTGAAAATCGGACTGCTATCTTATGTCGGGCCGTGATGCAAACATGCAGCTAGACTCTCTGTATTTGATAGTGTGTATACAACATTGTGCCTTGGTAAATTTTGATAGGTCTTTAAGGCCAGTTCTATAATAAAGCGACGAACTGGATATTGAGCCAGCTCTCGACGAAGGTTGCTCCTTTTACTACACAAGATTTGCCCGTCATTCACATTATGAACAATAACCCTCACCCCGGTATTCAAGTACATTGGAGCAATATATATGTGTGAATTCACTCGTGATTAACTCTAGCTTACGAAATAATTCAATAGCGAGTCATACTTGATACTCTTGATTATGATACGTGTCATTGTCACTAGTTTCTTTACACCCGTAGTTCAACAATACGGACATCAATAGCTTTAACCAGTCATGATTGGGAATCAATATAATCGATATAATAGTAAATAGCCTGCAGTCAAATGTAGATTTGAGAGGACCAGCTACACTGTTTCGTTGGCCGTATTTAGCAGTTTAGAACACGCATAAAGTCTCGTCGTTAAGCTCTAGTCCCGTCGTTTACATCGGAGCCAAGTCGCGTTAAGCAAATCAACCTTCAGTTGTGCCCCAGCTTCTAAAGGGCAGATGCACTCGCCACTGGAGTAAGGTACACGTTGAGAGGGATCCGGTCCCAGAGCGTGTAAGCCTTCTGGCGTTCGATCCAGCCTTTGCTATCATCTGCGATGGTTATGTCGAATTGATAGATGAGACGCGCCAGGATGAGTCTCATCTCGGCGTAGGCCAAGCTACGTGCCCAAAAAAGTCAGCATATCCGATAGGGCATCGAGATTTGTGTTTATGCGAGGATGGTCTTACTTTCTCCCTATGCAGTTCCGCGGCCCGACACTAAAAGCCTGCAGAGCATCGAGTCTGTTGCCGTGCTCGAGGGCCATCTCCGAACCTTCGAGGAATCTCTCTGGGCGGAACTCCCAGGGATCCGCCCAGTTATCCTTGCTGTGATTTGCGCTGTAATGCTGGACTTCGACAAAAGTCTGGAGATGATTTGTTAATCACACAACACCACTGAGACATGAAGAGGCAGGGGCAGGTGATCTCTTTCGGGCAGGGTACTTACATTTCCAGCTACGTACTGGCCTGCGATCATGCTGCCTTCTGGTGGCGTCATCCTGACCAGGCCGGCGGTGACGGGAGGGTAGAGTCGCAGGGATTCGTTCAGCACTGCAAGCATGTACGATAGCTTTCCCGCAGAAGCAATCGTGATCTCATCGATGCTGCTGAACTTCGACCGGACTTCTTGCTTTAGCTTCTCGAGGGCTTCGGGATGTTTTAGGAGGAGATACGTCGCCCCAGAGAGGGTCGTAGCCGTGGTCTAGAGACACCCGTGGCGAGTGATTAGTTTGCGAGGAAATTTGAGATGTTGGAATGGTCCTGTTCCCCATCGATGCGAGCGCCATTTTATTCCATGGGTGCTACAACGAAGCAACTCGCGGGGCGGTGATGACAACGTACCTCTGAGCCGGCCAGCACTAGAATGAAAGCAGTGGAGGAAAGCTTCTCAAACGACAGGTTCCACTCTTCGCGTCGCTTGATAAGGCCGTCGAATAAATCGTCGTTTCTTTCCATCTCCAGCCGCTTCGAGACCATGTCGCTCGTATACTTCTCAATCCTCTTCAAGGCCGCGGCGCCGATCGTCACGATAATGGGCACAACCCATCCGAACCCCAGGTACGTCAGAGCAATGAGTGTCGAGCCTGCCCGGATGGCTTTGAATATGAACTCGACCCATGGGTGGTAATGCACGCTCTCCAAGCAGCCAAAGGATTGCCCAAACACCAACTCGCCGACTACATCGAACGTGGTCCAGTTGTACCACGCTTCGATGTTGATCGACTTGGCCCCCTTCTCGCTCGCCTCGCTTAGTCTCTTCAGCAAGAGGTCAACGTACTTGCTGATCGTGGGCTCCTGCTGGCGCATCGAGCTGTCCGAAAAGCCATGCGACAGCGCCCGCCGGAAGCGTTGGTGTTCCTCGCGATGGGTGTTGAGAATGGACGTGGGAGTCGAGCGTACTGTGTGCGAGAAAGCTTCCGCCTTGGCCAGTTCGACCGTGTTGATCTTGGACCCTACTTGGTGCCCGTAGATGTCCTTCCACGCTTGGGGGTCCGTGAAGGAGAGATGGCTGGGCCCGATGCGCACTACGGGACCGTACTTATCGTGCAGCTTTTGCGTATCGTGGGCCTGAATTCCAGATACATGCTTGATGGCCCACGGGATGCCCGAGGCGCGAGTGAGCAGCGGGCCGGGAAACTCCCGCAACGGGTGAAAGTACAGATTGTATATCAAAGATGTTATCTGCCAGGCGATGGCGAGCTATCCGCATCCGCGTCAGCATGTCAGTCTCAATGCGGGACACCAACTCGTCAAATGTTCTGAGGCTAGGATTACCGTAGATAAAGCCAAAGCGATGCGCTGCCAACCCTGCAAGAGGTCGGGAGCGACCCCCTCGAGCCAAGCCATATTACGTAGATGAGCTTTTTTTTTTTGTAAATAGAATACAACAAAAAAAGGTTGGATTGTTGGTTGGAGAGTGCAAGAGAACCAAAGTATGAAACCGCTTGGTGCTTATTATCGGGGACAGGTGGGGGTGTACTGGCTGCTGCTACTTCTCGGGTGTCCTACTATCCGGGTTGCACTGTGGATATCCGTATGAGTTGGGCTGGAGATAGATGTTCCGATTCGGGCTAAATCAGCAGCCCGCGTAGTATTGATTGGTGGTTATAAGCGTCAAAGTAACGTCAGGTCCAGCCACGACCCGCCCAGTTTCGCAGTCAGAGCTACCCTTACAGTAATAATCGATGCGCCGATGTTGCGTAGATAGACGAACGCCCAGGAATCATTGCATCACGGGCCGATGGTTAATGGTCGCACCAGCAAGGGTCACTACGTTATATTGTATATGCATCCCCGATCACCTTGTCTGCCAGGGTCGCCTCGAGAGGCCCGTTGTTGCATTCTCCGACTCAAAGGCGGTTAGTAGAAGACATTGAGACCGGGACGCCCCAAAAGGAAAAATCAAAATCAAATATACCATCTCTTCGCATCAAGGTTTCGCCGTCGGTGAATGAACCGCTGGGTCAGCTTTTAGTAAAGTCTCAGCTAAATTCGTGCCCAAGTTGCCTGGAAATATATTTAGAGGGAGCGCTCGCTGACGCTAAGATGGGTAAAGCTTGACTTGTCCTAGCATATCGGGCCTATACGAGCGACCAGGTATGTACAACCGCTTAACAGGGTAACTATGTATAGATTACATGAAGTTTCTCAGGAACGCAAAAAGCACAAAATGCCCTTCTGTCTCGGCAGGTTCAGGTCCTCAGGTGTTCCTGGTAGCTCACACCATTTCTTTGTGAATTCAACTTAGGGGTCTGAATTATTTTTGTTCACCCTGTCTATTCTTAATCCAAAAAATCCTACCGTGACGACGGATGCTATTCTAGGTTATATGGTGCAAAACCTGGTATCGCATCAGCCTACGCAGCGCGTATTTCATCAGTGCATTGATTCGTATCAGTCTCATATCTGGTCCTCGCCAGGATACACCCATATCTTGGCTGGCAAAAGGTAACTTCATGTTGCACGTGCCCATATGCTTCTCAGCCGCATCCAACATACGGTACCGGATGCGTTTTGTCCCTTCCTCCCCCGACACCCGGGGATTTTCCTCCATGGAAAGATCAAAGCCTTTGCTGAAGCGCCATAGTAACCATTTTCTTCCAGCTGACCTGGTCATGTCAGGTGTCTCTTCAAAAAAAAAAAGCACCTATCAGGATCCCAGTGCGGATTCCACCCCCGCGGGATTGTGAGTATTGCATAGTCATCGTAACAGTCATCAGCCGCTGTCTGGCACCTTGGGTGCGAGCAGATCGGCAAAACCCTGGAGCATCAGAGTGCGCAACAAAGCCCACCTTCTTTACGTAGAGCAATAAGCGGTGCAGCGAAGTTGCTTGGAAATCAGTGCGTGAATCGACGAACAGCGTAGTGGGGCAACTCTTGGAACGAGATCGAGGTGCTGTATGCGAGTATGACAGGCGCGGGCGTCGGATCCGATCTGTCCAGCGCCGGATCCGCATGGCCCTCGGCGGCTAGCCACCACCGAGGCACCCCGACTACCGAGATGAAAGCCGTAATCGTCGCCCTGCAGGTGTCGGGTCGTTCGCCTCTAATTTGGCTCGAGAGGGAGGGAAATGGCCCGGACGGACGGTAGATGATGGGCCACGAGGGAATCTCGATAGTGCCGTGGGCGGCTACGGCCCGGCTGTCCCACGGTATCGAGGTTAAGAATCGGGTTGCTGCCGGGTCCAGGCAGGTCAGCCTCACCAGGCCTTCATCCAGTGGGTCCGGCGCGTTGCAACGACCAAAGACCAGCCGCGTGATAACGTCTTGGAAGAAAGGCTCAGCGTTGCCGATGTCTACGGAGTGCTGGAGGCGAAGGAACGGGGTCCGGAGCCAGACGGGGAGCTGCATGGTGGACGAACCCTTGGGCTGGCCGAGAACAGTGGTCACCTGTCCGGGCTCCTTTACGGCCATGATGGTCATGGTGGAGGCTGGGAGGCGAAAGTTCTCGAGAAAGCTGTATAAGCCTCCGCAAGACGGCTCCGGCCGCCCGAACGACATGGGGACGATGCTGAAGCAGGTCTCGCGATGCTGTATAAGAGACAGGTTCCTGAACTCGATAGAAAGCGGCGGAAATACCCGGTCCGCGTACGATTCACGCGACTGGCCGTGGCGGGGGTACTGTTCCCCGGGCCCAGCGGCCCAGCTCTGTGCTGCGACTGTCAAGGCAACTCGGTCAATCCATCGCACTGTTTTCGGTGCAGGATAAACCATGACCTACTTGCGACCTGCTCCTCGTCAGGAATGTGGGATTCGGTTTTGAACATGCAGCAAACCGGCACGTTCCTCGGATACTGACATGACGGGCAGATCGAGTGGTTGGTACGCCGTGGATCGTGGTGGCCAGGGCATTGGATGGTTCTCCATTCACTAGGCCTCGAGGCCATGGTCGCCGACCCTTGGGATTCAGGGGCGATGAAAACTATTCAATGAGCGGAGCTTAGGCGGACGAGCGCGATGCCCATCAACGGCAGGAAGAGATAGATCAGCTTAGGGCCGCGCCGAACCACCCGATCCTGGGCTCCAAGATCAAGAAGTTGGAAGGTTCAAAGACGCAGGGAATATCTCGCTAGGCAGTGCCGCTAGGGCCAGAAAGATGCGCGTGAATATAGTAAATGTGTGTCGAGGGTGAGAGTGGCTAGAGTTAGGTGTGGGGGGGAGGGGGGAGGTGGGTTAGGCGAAGGGAGCAGAAAACCGAAGACGGCCAGGGCTGACCATGACTGGCGTTGTCGATCAGAAAGAGAAAAGGACGAGAGTAGGAGAGCACAGAGGAAAGACGAGCGGGCTGCTGCGAACTCGGGGGACAGCAAGAGAGGGCAAACTGCAGTAGCGCGTACCTAAGACACCAATGAGACGCGTTGAGGTGCGCCACATACCACTGAATGGGCGGTAATACTCTTGGAGAGTCCTCGGGCACCCAATTATTGTGATCAAGGGATGGGATCGGCAACTTTTTCTATCAGGAGCGGGGGCCGTCACTGTCCAACGGGACTCATTGGCTGGCTGGGCTGGGCTGCGGGCTTAGCTGACCGTTGAAAGACTCGGCCCTCCCCTCAATCCCTTTTGGCTTTTTTCCCGACCGACCGTTAGCTGCGGAGCGCTGCGAATCGACCAAGGTAGTTGTGTTCCTGTGCCGGACGCAACTAGAGTCTCGCGGTCCCGTTACCTTAGCTGACGGAGGAGGATTCCTGTTTGGTTGGATATCGTTTCATGGGCTGCTATGGTTAGTTGCAGCTAGTAGCGCTCTAGACTGCTTAGGTACCCTAGTTCCCCAACTTGCTAGCAGAAACGAGGGGTCAGGCAGGGCCTTCGGACTTCTGAATGTGGCACTCCAAAGTCCTTACTCCAACGGTATACGGAATGTCTTTCCCTGCGTAGATACGAGTGACCCACGACACGTATTCGCAGGGAGAAACATGGAAAGCAGGGCCGCGACTATAAGGGCGGATGTGCCCGAGGCCTACCCACTGATAACGACCCCGGGAAGGCCGCCGTCTACGGAACTTCGGAGCCTGAGCACATGTCATGCACCCCGGTCGGAGGCCGCGCCCCAGCGACGAATGAACCGCCACGTCGCTGGTCGGGTCCATGCCCGTGATGAACCCTGGAGAGCTTCCTTTCATGGCACTGGGTAGGGACGTGCCGCATCCTCAGAGAATAGGTACCTAGCAAAGATGCGAAAATCTTCGACGAAATCGAGGTAATCTGGCCAGAAAAGGCACGGCGAACACAAGTATCAGAACAGATGTCAAAATGCTGATTAGGTGGTAATGTCGAGGATTCACTGGAGGGTGTCCCTAACGTGACATGCGTGTGTCACACCCGCCGAAATGAAGGAGCGCACAAAAAAAAATATACTGTGCGTTTGGTAAAACCCGACTCCAAAGAACCCTTGCGAAGCATCATTATCGAATATATAAAGTCTAGCACTTCAATCTGCGAAGAAAAAAGAAAAAGAGAAAAAAAAAGGGTGCCATTCTGGCAGCGTCTAGGCTTGACTGGCTGGAAAAGAGGAAAGGAGCTATACAGCATACGTCAACAAGCTAGCAGCGGTGCAGAGTAGGTATAGGCACAGTACGGCCTTTTACTGCACTAACTGCAGCACTGTATAACTCTCCAGCGCTAGAAGGGACTAACTTACTGCAACTTCGGTCATGTACAGTAATTGGGGAACCCTGTTCTGTGTCTTTCTCTGCTGGCATATAATTAATTTATTTTATTTTCGTGACCCTGGTTCTGGTAGTATGGCTAGTGGGCACTCTGGCCGTGGTGCCACGCAACCACGGTAGGTTGAGAGATCGCGATCCGTGAGGGCGGGGTATACGCGTCGGCCATAGTCCAAGATGGTTTAGGCAAATCGCTTGGATGTTGAATTCCCTGCTCAGACGGTGATCTGCCTGTAGCGCTGACAATGGGGACCATCCCGACGAGATGGTCAAACTAACCCGCAGCCTGGCGGAACATGGATCGGAGTCTAGCCGGACTTTCCGAATAGGCCGCGGCGTGGGGAGGGGTTCTCTTAATAACCCAAGGTAGTAGCGGTCATCTCTTGAGAGCTTTGGTTCCTGTTTAAAAAAAATCCACGGCCACTCTGGTTGCCATTACTTCGTACTTTCTTAGCTGAGCTCGACCCAACGTTAGAGGTAGCGGACAGTTGTGTCATACAAGTCTACCGTCAACGCGCGGCCGCTCCAAGTCCTCTCGGCCGCTCGTACATCATGGCGTCCAGCGCATTAGACTACGCCAGTGTCCTGCTAGCCTTTGCTGTGGTAGTACGAGAATTCTCCCCATGTCCTCCTCATGACACGAACCCGGCTAACGGACCGGCATCTCTCCCACCCAGCCGGCTATTTTTACGATTGGTCGCTCAGTCTACAATCTGTTCTTCCATCCACTGCGCCAATTCCCTGGCCCCCTGCTCCATCGCGCCAGTCGGCTGCCATACATCCGTGAAAGCATCAGTGGAAATCTAGCCAAGAATATCCTCCACTACCACGATAGATATGGGCCAGTCGTGCGCATTGCTCCGGACGAGCTCTCGTTCATAGATCCGGACGCATGGCGGGATATTTACGGCCACCGGACGGGCTCTTTGCTCGGCGCCGACGAGATGCCCAAGTTTTCGGGCTTCTATCGGACCAGAGGGGTGCCGCCATCCCTCATCGCCGAGACCAGGGAGAATCATTCACTGCTGCGGAAGCAATTCTCCCATGGATTCAGCGACCAGTCTATGCGGGAACAGGAGCCCATTATCGGAGGCTACGTAGACCTCCTCATCAAGAGACTGCGCGAACACTGCTCGGAGGTAGTATACACGGATGACGGGAACCCAAAAACGCGGCCCAAGGCTCTCGACATGAAGACCTGGTACAATTGGACGACTTTCGACATCATCGGCGACCTGGCTTTCGGCGAACCCTTCGGATGCCTGGACAAGGCTGAGTACAACCCGTGGGTCGCAATGATTTCGAACTCGATCAAGACAGGCGCGTATTTTCAGGCCCTTAAGTACCTATATCTAGACCGCTTCCTGCGGCCGATATTTCGGCTCTTCCTCCGGAGCCAGGCCAACATGCGGAACCAGACCGCAAACATGCTGAAGAGACGGATGGCGGCTGAGTCGCGATCCGACCTTATCGACGGTCTTCTCAAGAAGCAGTCCGACTGGGTGAGCTGCTCTCACTCCTGCCTTGTCGCGCAATCCATGCAGTAATTGCTGAAACCTTCTGCTAGAATCTCGACTTCGGTCGGATCCGAGCCAATGCCGGCCTCCTCGTCGTCGCGGGCTCGGAGACCACCGCCACGCTGCTCTCCGGCGCGACTTACTTTTTACTGACGAATCCGGACGTAATGGCGACGCTAAAAAAGGAAGTGCGGCTCAGCTTCAAATCCGAGGACGAGATCACGCTCACGTCGGTCGGGAACCTAACGTATATGCTCAACTGTCTAAAGGAGTCCCTCCGCATGTACCCTCCGGTTCCTTTCGGACTGCCGCGACAGGTGCCCAAGGGCGGAGCGAAAATCGCTGGTCATCTGGTTCCAGAAGATGTTAGTTTGATGCCCGGTCAATCGTATTAGAATTCACCGACTGAAGATTTCCCAGACCGTTGTAGGATGCTGGCAGTACGCCATGTACTATTCCAAGTCGAACTTCGAAGATCCGTTCACCTTTCAGCCGGAGCGATACGCGGAAGGCGGCAAGAACAAACACGACAAGCTCGATGCTCTCCAGCCTTTTTCTGTTGGGCCGAGAAACTGCATTGGTCGAAAGTAAGACCTCTTATCCTGGGACGACTCGTTGCAAAAAAAAAAACGCAGGAGCTGACAGATCACAGCCTCGCCTACGCAGAGATGCGTCTCATTCTCGCCAGGATTCTGTTCAACTTTGACTTGGAGCTCGCAGACCCTAACCTCAAGTGGATGGACCAGAAGGTCTTCACGCTCTGGTCGAAGCCCGAGCTGAACGTATACTTGACACCCGTCAGATAAGAACCCCCTCCTTGATCCATGTGCATTGACACAGAGGTGAGTGCCAGAGGTCTACGAAGATGGCCAGACGGGCTGTACAACGCGGCTGAGAAGGATCTATCATGGGGTTTATGCTGTGCCTTCTTAAAGTGTGGAAAGAAGAGAAAAAAAAAAGGCCAAAAAAACTTTATCTGTTAGAATTATGGCGGAATATCTCTTATGGTGATTGTCTTTTACTTTAATGCCCTTCTTGGTCGATGATGACCGACGACACCGCGCGCGGTTACGGTTGGCGACGCTAGGGCGGAAACTTACACCCGTTCAGTAACAGCACACAACACTCTCTCTCCCCCCCCCCCGTCCATTCACGATTTTATCGGCATTTAATGGGCTAAAGATAAAGAAAGCTTGAGCTTTCCTGTACCACTCTTGAGACATAAAAGTCAGAATAATCATACGTCAGTGTTAGGACTGAGAAGGAGGCTAGGTTTGCAACTTTTTGTCGCAGAGTTGGCCCAAAATTGCACATCTGCTGAGGACGGGCGACGAATAATTAGGTATTAATTATCCACAAATAAGGCTTAGCTTGTCGTTCAACTCAATAATGAATAAGGTAACTAAGGGTAGCTTATGAAACATTATACACTTGACACAAACTTGAATTGATTAGTTAATCATCTGGTTCCCAGCTCCTGAGTACTATCCGTGCACTCCCTTCGCCCTTGTTCCTTTGATAAACATGTGGACATTTCGACTATGCATCATCAACCCCCTCATTCTGATAGCTTTGACTCCATAAATAGTGTCGTGTCCATAGGTTATGTCTGTACTTGATGTTTCTTCTTGATTCCCTCCGGCCGTTGCATACGCGGGGTCGAACTGATCCGCACAAAACAGCCACAGCTGTGCCATCTGACGACATGCCATGCTCTTGAAGCAAATCCCTTGATCAGCACACAGTATGTAGAGTACAACCAAAAGCAATGAAATGGGGGCCAGGTACTCTTTTCAACGCTAGTAGAAGGCTCTCACGGACCAGATGCACTTAAAATCTTGCACAATCAAGGTAGGCATAAATCTGTCAAGCGGCTCAATGTGAGTTAACGCAGCACCCAAGAGGGCCAAGACTAGCGCGGGTAGCTGTTCCACGTCATTACTGCCATGTGCCCCAACGTTGTCACGGAAGGATGTGGGGGAGGCATTTGGGAGCAAGCGGTGAACTAGATGCCACCAATCATTACCTCTAGCAAAACCACCACAGATGCAATGAATTAAAGCTATCTAGTACTTAAGCATATGCCATCACGCCTTCCATATCTGTTACTTCTTCCAATCGGCCTCTCACATTATCGATTCATCCTGGATGGTTAGTAGAGGGAGGGGAAGGCAGCCAACCTTTGGCTGTGACATATTGGGGCTGTCCTGCTTTCCGGGTCCCCCACTTAGATTGAGATGACAGGGTTTACCAAATAGCGCCTTGCCAACGGACCCCTGGAGCGATCTGCGGCTCCAATGGCCCCAGTCCATGGTTAACATCAATTACCGGGTCGGACGGACGATAGGAAATGTTGAAGGACTCTTGTCTTCCTCCTAAGACCTGGGCCACCTGAGACACGGCTGTGGTTTGGTACCATCAAAGAAATGACCCGGTAGTGTTGCAGAAGGAAAGAAGTAAGTAGTACCACTTGAATTTACATGTGACAAAATCTAGACCAATGCGGTGCAGAGAATGCTGGTCTTGGCGGCCCAGAGGCGATTTCCGATACCAGAAATCAGCTCGCTGGCGTGGAGAGAAGGGACGGGAAAGTAGAGGCTTGTTTGAAAAAGAAAAAGAAAAAAGCTAGCTGTAATTACCGTACCTACCTTAGGTACCTAGGCAAGGTACCTAAGTAAAGTAGGTCTATTTTCATATTTTCATCCTACGGAGCCTCGTCATTTCCCGTCCCTCCGTGGGTCGAATTTGAAAGCAAGAGCAACAGCAGCGTCAGCCGACGCCACGACGTGCCCAGGTTTGGGTCTAGAACTTCTGGAGCTCGCATTATCATCTCAACTCTCAGCTGTAAGGAACCCCTGTCCCCAATGGGAGTGGGGCTTCCGGAATGTATTGATCCAACCCCCATGTGAGAGCTGGTCGACAAACAGGAAAGGAGTGAAGTCTACGAAGACATGCGGCACCTCATCAATACATTCGCCTGCCCTTTGCACCCCCCTGCTCTTCTTCACTCAAGAATGGCTGCAGGCCGTCTCATGATCCACGGGCTGTCAGGTAGCGGCATTGGTGGGGACGTTGTGGGTGCTGGCAATGAGGCCCTTTGGGCAAACGGCGAGCACAGTGTGCCCAACAGGACGAAGAGAGGGGTACGGCAGTCCAGCATTCGCAGTCTAACGAGTGTTCTAGTCAAAACCGATCCAGCCGTTCGTACGTGTGATGACCCTTGTTTCCCGCCCCTCAACTCGCTGTGTTTTGGTGTTGGTTGACCAGAGTCTTCCAAGCTGTCCCCTGCTCCCAACATCCCCCCATTT
>FTLB01803763.1_pt1 | contig 19786 bp, 16 predicted proteins | sample 1658291 | NCBI WGS metagenome assembly FTLB01 (sample SAMEA3914812, study PRJEB12502) | metagenome | biome: forest; material: soil | place: Canada | collected 2011-07-07 | depth 0.1 m
ACTCTCCCACGTTGCAGCGCGGGCGAGATATTCTCCATGAGCCTCGGCGTGGACCCCGCCATCCGCGTGTCCTACCCCAAGCCCGAAGTGAAGCGAAGCACCGCTGGTCTCTTCACCAAGGAGGAGAGCTCGGTCTACACTCGCACCATCACACTCCTGAACTCGCGCGCCTCCTCCGGCCAGCACGTCAACATTACCGTGCTCGACCAGGTCCCCGTCTCCGAGGACGAGAAGCTCCGCGTATCCACCCTCTACCCACGGGGTCTGTCCGTCGCCGGACCCGGCGTCTTGACTGGTGTCTCGGCCCGCGAGACCGAGAGGGAGTGGGGACGTGCCACCGCCACCCTAAAGAAGGCCGGCGAGATTGTCTGGGATGTCGCCCTCAACGCCGGTCGCGGTGTCAAGCTCACTCTCGAATATGAGATCGCAGTCCCGACCGGGGAGCATGTGATCCAGTGCTGAGCGCAGCTCACCAAGCTCGGGATAGCGACCGCAATTTCTACCTATTAGCAGCCCCTGGGCTTCCTGTGTACTTTTACTGCCTCTCTACGTTACCGTGACGAGAACCTGAGGCCTGTATCGTGGATTACGGCGGCGGAAAACTAGTTTAGCTTGACTTGATAATACAAGAATACTTTAGTATAGCCCTTTTCCCACCCCTGCCGCGGACCTGTAATACCTCCCCTTCTAAGAATCTCGACGAAGAATCTCCATAAACTCCAGTGTAAGTGTAAATTTCGCCGTGCAGTAGATCTCTGCTTGTCCTAGCTCACTCCCGGATAGGGTCCTAGTTCGAGAACCGTGTGGCTGTGTAGAGTTCCACCAAGACCCCGCATCGTGGGCTGATACGAATTATACGATGCCGGGCGTCCTAGAACCTCCGAATTCTTCCCGGCGGAGAAGGACGAAATTTAACATCGCGCACACTCTGATTCGAGTCTCGATCCTACAATTAACGCTATCCGAGCTCCAGATCGCAGAGCCGAGTAGTCCCTCGGAGCAGTGCTTCACAGAGGGCCCCGCCACAAAAAATAACAAAATTAGCACTCTCTCGCCACGCGCCGTCTCCCAATCGCTTCTGTCGCACGAGTCCCAAGATTCCCAGAGGCCGCTAGGGTCGCAAGAGACGCGAATATGTGTCTTTACCTGTGTTCTAGCGCCCTGAAGCGCAGCATGCAGAAAGACATAGAGTCCCTCGAGAGGGAGCAAGCCAACAGGCGACGACCTGCTGGCGTGCACATGCGTTGCCCCCCTCCTCACATCCCAATGGAAGCCGCCGTAACTTCCGCTCCGAAGCGGGAGGTGGTTGTATCCAAGACGACGAAGGATTCGCAGACTTGGTCGGACTAGCCTCGGGCTTCATTCATTATCTGTTGCAGCAAACAACTAGTACGTCGAGAAAAAGCACCGCTGGGCTTATCCATGCTAAGACTTGAATCGCAGCTTCCGTCTCACGGCTACTCCTGGACACATGCCTTACGATCTGAGAGTTTTCATGTACTATATCTACGGTAGCCAGTGGCTTTTCTTATTTTCCAGTTCGATACCCCCAGTTTGCGTCGCGAGGAGAAATAGAGCTACGTGGTTGGCAGCAGCCGACGGTTCACGTATCATTACGAAGTACACACTTGATACTAGATCGCAAGCCTTAATCTTGGTCTACTACTTGTTGCTACAGCTACAGAGAACCGAAAGTGTGATGAGCAAACTGTCTAATCTCGATTTTCCGCGACGACAATATTGCGAATATGCCACATCCTTCCACCGTCGACTGAGGGTTTTACTCCGCGTCCATGCTCTCGAGGTTGGATAGCGCAACATGGTCCGGCGCCAACCTTCCCTGCCCCTTGAGGAAATGGTTCCACCGATCCAACTCCCATAGCAGCTCCCCATGCAAGCCCCTCGCTACGGGCGGCATCTGGTTGTCCTCCCCTGTCCAACTCTGGGATGCAGCGTGTGCGGGACCGGCCGTTCTGCTAAGCTCCTTGAGATATAAAGCGCGCGCGGCTCCCATTCTCTTCATAATCCGCATCAGCGTCTGGCCGGTGACCCCATACTCCATCATCACGGTGCCTTCCGGCTGGTGCGGGACCTGTTGGTCGGCCACGTTGTCGAAGAAATCCGCCGCGACCTCGTCGAAGATGCGTCTCGCGTCCTCATTGCCGGCTCGGTACCCTTTGTTGAAGTGGCGGTGCTGGTTGACGTAGCGTACGGCGCTGACCAGGAAGTGCCGGACGAGCTCGTCGAGGCGCAGTTCCCTGTCCAGGTGGTGGTAGTTCATGACGTAGCAGAGATCGTACAGCATCTGGAAGTCCAGCTCCGGGACGTCTCCGCGGAACGCAAACCCCGGCCAGCGGGTATCGAAGACGCGGCGGATGTCCTTCATGATGTACTTGAACCGCATGGGCGGGACCCTGCGTCTTGTCCTGAGAGGCTGGTTCGGCTGCTGGGCTCGCCGCGCGTTTTCCTGGTGCCACGCCTCATTCTCGGCCGCGAATGCGGCACCTTCCTCGAATGTTATTCTCATACCACCTGGGCTGGGAGGGGTTTCTGAGACGGGCATGACGGATGGCTTTTATTCGGGTCAAGCGGGTGCGTTGTCGGAGTTATCTCGTGTTGTCGCTATAATCGACCTGCTTCTCGTCGGCTTGGCTTTCGATGCAATAGCAACACGGATAACGCAAACGACCAACAGAACGAAGGTGCTGAGGCGCATCTATATGTATGGAGGTTGACGTATTTCCGATACCACATGTACTGCTCCAGATGGAATGCATCATGGAGGAGATACTTTTCCTCTGACGTGTCTCCTATAGGTTCGCGCGGCCCACTATGACCCTTGTTGTGGCTCAAGCAGTGTAAAATCTTGGTCTTCTGGAACCTTACTACGCTGTCCATCAGAGGAGATGGCGGTCCCGTTAAACGAAAACACTGGTACCTACGCTACGGATGCTTGCATGGAAGGGTAGATAACTTGGTGGTGCCAACTTGGGGCGAACTCTGCACTCCAATGTTGGGCCATGCTTCTATCCTGACTCGACAAAGATCTCGGTGAATGAACCATAACTATGCACCAGTCAGCCAATATCCCTTTCTTAAACTTCGGGCTCCAATATACTTATTGTGTTCTCGATTTCGAATCCATGGATCTGGCCGGTTGCCTGGATTTCTGCGTGAAGCGGAAGAAGGTTTGGAGAGCTTAGTTTCTTGCTCGTAGCCCACGCCTACCTTCGTTCAGGGTCGGCATTTGGGAAAGTCTGATCAAGATGCACAGACGAGCCGAGAGCCTCTTCTTAATTTGTCCCAGTGCATCGTTGATCACGTTGGGCATGCCATGAGCATAATAGGTCAGACGGTGACGGCTCATCGAGAGTTCAAGCAAAATAAGACCAAAATTGTACAATAACTACATGGATAGAACCTAATAGACAAAAACACTTCAGACGCGAAGAAGCTAAATAAATCCCTTCAACGAGGTCCGACCAACATCGTGTTCGCACAGCCGACTTCCCCGCTTGGTTCGGTAATACAAATAAGAAAGTAGGCAATGAAGTGTAAGTAACCCTGGGCAGGCAGCACATCTGCGCCCACGTCTTCAGTCGTGTCTCTTCACCAGCTCGACCGGCGACTTGTACTGCCTCTTCCCGACCGCGACGTAGTACACGACGGCGAACAGCATGGTAGCGAAGAACATGAGCGAGCTCCAGTTCATCGTCTCGGGGGTGACGTCCACATTGATGGGGAAGAAGACGAAGACCCACACCACCAGCAAGAACATGACCGCACCGATGTTGACGAAGATGCCCGCCTTGCCCATCGACCAGCGGCTCGTCGGGAGGGGCGAGCGGAGACGGCGGAGGACGAGGCAGCTGAAGGAGATGATGTAGGTGCCGAGGAGCGCACTCACGGCCAGAGAACCAATGGCGTTGAACGCCACGGTTGAGCCGATGTTGATCAGGGATAGCAAGGTAGTGATGACAAAGGTGAGCATCACAGCGTTGAGTGGGATGTTCCAGCCAGGTTTGACCTACAAGCTCTTGATTAGCGCCACGTCGAATCATCGTAGTAAGATGTCTGGGGAGGGGGGGGTTAGCCATAAGCTCGGAGGTGTATCACTCACGTAGGAGACGAAAGAAGAGAACGGGAGACCATTATCGCGAGCAAAAGACCAGGTCTGACGAGAAACTGTCGCCACGGTGCTAATGCAGGCCGAGGTGACATTGACGATGAGGATGGAAGTCATGATCGTCGTTCCGACGTTGCTCTGCGTGACGTTGTAGAAGACCTGGATGAACGGATAGCCGGTAGGCGTGTCGATGATGTCGTAGACACTGCCCAGAGTGAAGCAGAAAGTGATGACCATGATGAACCCCATGCTGCCGTTCAAACCAGCTGCCCAGATGATTGCCTTGGGAAGAACCACCGAAGCATCCCTGATCTCTTCCGACATGTGCACGGCCGAGTCGGCTCCGATCAGGGTGTACACCGGCGCGAGAAGACCCACCATGAAGGACAGTCCGTTGGTGCTCCAGCCGCCGAGGTTGATAAACTCGGTGAAAACTTCGCCGGGATCCGCGCGAGGTGCCAGGAGCCAGAGCGGGACGAGAACGGCAAAGAAGCCAATGACGTGGATGATCAGGATCAACCCTTCAACCATGGGGAGCTTCTTAGCGAGGAAGGTGTTGAAGACGATGCAGAAGGCGGTGATGGCGATGACCAGCAATGTCCCTTGCCAAGCTTCAAAGACATAATCCGGGTTGTTGAGAACCAGAAGACCCTGGATCATGGTCCCAGCCAAGAAAGTGAGGGACGCGAGGCCCGTCTGCCAGCCGAGGACAGACACCCAGCCTATCTCCCGTCAGATGCTGCTACGACGAAAGCCTTGGGGCACTCTGACTTACCGACGAGGTAGCTGACAAACTTTTGCGTTCCAACAGGGGCAAACTCAGACACCCAGTGGTACTGCCCTCCGGAGGTCGGAGCCCTACTCAGCATCAGCAACGGCTCACGCGTTAGGGAACAGCTTTTGGCATGTTCGATCCTTACAGGGAGGCCATCTCGGCAATGGTGGCAAACACCATCATGTAGCCCACCCATACAATCAGATAGCCCCAGATCAAGCCCGCGGTTCCCCCGTTGAGGAGCGAATACTGGCTTGTCATCAGGGCGATTTCCCAGGTAGACATGAGCGTGCATGCAAAGCCCAGAGTCGAGATGAACCGGAAGTTTCTCTTCAACACGCCACTCTGTCAGGACACATCTATATGTTGGGGGGGCCAAGGTGAGAGGTCTACTTGCGTTCAACTGCTGAACCCTACCGAGCATGCGCATGTCGTTCTCGTCAGCGTCCGTCCCACCCAAGCGGGTGGGAATCGTCGTCCCTTCCAACCCATACTCGAGAGTATGCGTGGTCGAGAGGGACTGGACCACGAAATCCTTGGCTTCCGATGCAGTGGTCGTCGACATGTTTCCGAGAAGAGATGAACGCTCTGTCAATTGACCGAGGCAAGCGAAGATCAAGGTAGCGTAACGATGAGAAAGGATCGGCGGAACAGATGGGGGTAGAATCAGACCCTGCGGGAGAGGGATGAGAGACTAGAAAGGGGAGCCAAACATCCAGAGACTGGAAGGTTCCTGGGGCAAGAGGTCTTAGAAGGAAAACGACATCAGAGAGCTCGGGGCAGCCGGGTGTCCAACCGCGAGCGCAACGGCAAGCTTTGGTCCGGCGACGTGCGTGCGTGGTATCGGAAGGGAGGGAGGGAGTGGTCGAGGGGGTCAGGGTCAGGACCTCCTGTGGCTGCGAGTCACCATGAGACTAAGAAAACTCGCGTTCAACCCGAAACTACGCCAGCCATGCATGGCATAAGAAAAACCAAGACAACAAGGCACGCCGCGGTCACCACCAGAGCCAAAGGCGGGAGACCTCCGAGACCAGCCCCATTAATATTTTTGACACTTTCTCTCCAGATAGCCCGTGCTCACGGGAATCAGACCAGTTTTGGTACTGGAGGAGTGCCACCAGCGCCCAAGCTGGGTCAACTGGAAGAGAGAACTGTCTTAGAGCAAGGACCAATGGTTGGTGGCTTCGGTTGTCAATCTAACATATGCAACTACCAACGCAGAAGCCGGCACACCGGATCTATTTTGACCTTTGAGGACCTAGAGATATACTATCTTGCCTACCTATCTACCGCAAGGGAGAGTTCCAAGGCTAGCTACGAGAGGCTGTCTTATCATTGGACGAGGAGCTTTGTCGAGGTCGGCAGTCGCTCGTGTTTCCTTGGTGTTGGGTGCGTGGGTGCGTCGATCCCCTGCCGAAAAAGAAAGGGCCACGGCAGAATCGAGTTTGGCATCAATGTTTAAGTACTGTAGCGCCGCCGCAAAAAGAAATACCAAAAGAAAAGAAGAAAAAAAAGATAAATATGAGCCAAAGAAAACTGGACGGGTCAAGAAAGCTGCGAAAAAGCAGTGTTTTCCTGGTGCCGCACACTCACTCATGAGCGGGAAGTTTGTAGTTTTTGTCTCCCTCCTCCCTCTCTCGTCGTCCTGCGCGGAACGGAATGTTTGAGCGGTCACTCCGTGGCATCTCACATCCCAACAGATAGTCGAGGTTACGTATTTGGTTACGTTACGCGAGGGAAGGGAGGAGAGTGCCAGGTGAGGAGAAATGGTATAGAAGGCTGTGTTTGTCTCAGACTCGGGCCATCTAGGCTGCGCCGAACTGGGTCCGAGTGCGAACTCGCCATTCACTATCTGTTCGCACGCCTCTGGCCTGACCATGCTTGCCATGATCCCAGATGGGAATATAGAGAAGGAAAGTTTCCAAATTGAGAATACAACTATCGTATGCAGACACGATCAAGCAACGTAGATCGCGCTTCGCGCACACCCACAGATCTGGTATAGATCGGCTCTCTCTGCCGGCTGCATGACGGCGACGCTTCTTCTGCTGTTCAGCTGGGCTGAGCTACGGCAACAAGGGGCGGTCCAAGGTTGCCAGCATGTCTCACTAAACAGTCCATTGTGATGGGCCGCCCTCTCAGGACTGATAGTCTCAACTCTTGTTGGAGGCGTCTGATTGGTTGGGATACCGACATGACAAGAAGCGCGACACGGTGACAGCTCGCCAAGCTTCGCATTGCTTCTGGCTACTCCGCGCCGTCGTCGGATTGGGCACCCTGATTCGGTCAAGCTTATCCAGAAAATCGAGAGGGACGATCGTCCCTTGGGGGTTTTTTTTTCTCATTCCCACGAGCATAGTCTGTCTTCCCCTCTCAGGCCGTGCTTTTGGTCTGGCCAGAAGCAGGACCGTCCCGCATCCCTCGCTCCGGGATTCCTGGTGCCCTTTGACTTGTGGTTTTTCTTTGCCAAGACTCAGGTCCTTGTTTCGCAATAGATAGATATATTCATGACTCCTGCCGGGGCTGTGGCTCGTGCCTGTCCTACCTTGCCGAATTCGAAATCTCATAGCGTAATGCCCGCCGCCAACCCTCGATAGGCGTGACGCTCGAGAGACCACCGGTCGACAGGCGGCCAGTGTGTTCTTCCTGCGCACCTCGGCGGCGCTGCTTCGTCGCTAGCGATGGACTCGAACTCGACACACTCAAACGCTACTGCCGCGGGTTCTCAGAATACAGGGCCTCCGGCGGCCCTCGCTGCCATCACTCCGACCAACCACACCGGCATCGTGTTGATCGGGACTGCTCTCGCTTTGGTGTTCTCCGTCGTGTCTATGCTCATTCGGCTATATATCCGTTTCCAGATTCGTCACGAGTTTTCTTTGGACGATACTGCCTCGATTGCTGCTGTGGTACGTTCAACTGAGTTCCCTCTCGGAGACAAGCATCCTCTCCCATATCCCGGTGTCGCCCCCGCGATTCCTTCATTCTTGCGCTAACAAGAAGACCAGGCCGTCTCCGTTGTTCAATCTGGTTTTGTATTCGCACAAGCTGCGAGCGGCTTTGGCAAGACACTCGCGGATGTATCTCCTTCCGGCCTCGTCGAGTTGCAGAAGGTAAGCACAAATCGAGTCGCCTCGAAATAAGCTCGCCGGTCATTAATACCTGGATGCATCGGACAGGATGGCTATGCGGCTGATATCCTCTACATCGTCGCCATATGGCTTACCAAGTGCTCGGCGGCATTCCTATTCATCCGTCTCTCTCCTTACAAGAGACACGTTGTCTCATCACAGATCTGCCTGGCGCTCTCTACCCTCTTTATGATAATTTCTGTTTTCCTGATTGCCCTCCGTTGCAACCTGAGCGAGCCATGGATTTTTATTGACAACGGCTGCACCGGCCTGGTAAGCATACAGCCTTCCCGCCGTCTCGCCTTACCAGGCCTGTCTCCTTTGGCTTAACCCAACCTAACCTTTTTGCACAGTTCTGGCGTTGGCAGGCCATCACTGCGTTTGACATCACCACCGAGGTTTACTTGTTCGGAGTGGCCATCTACATGGGCGTCGGCCTCCAGCTTCCTTTCAAGAAAAAGTTTGTGGTCATCTTGGCATTTTCACTTCGCCTATTGTGAGTTACCCACGCTAGCACCACAGTCAACATGGAGCAGAGTCTAACTGGTCCTTCCTTCGCAACCAGTACCGTGATACCCGCCGCCATGCGATTACAGCTCCTCGGCCTCGAGCTCAGCGGCAACGACCCTACCTTTGACGGCGTGCTGGTATGCGTGTGCACGCAGATTCAAATCAGCTATGCTATAATTGCCACAACAACGCCCTGCCTCCGGCCGTTCATGTCGGCTCTCAACACGCACTACGGCGGCCCCACGGAGACGAGGACGCCGAGCGGCAGCAAGGTCAGCAGAACGGCGCGGTCGGACAACTCATACTCGATGGGGACGTTCGCGAGCCGCGGTAAGAGCGAAAGGGCGGAGGGGCTGGTGGTCCCGGTCGACTTGCCGAAGTCCCCGAGCCCGGTGATTGGGATTGCGGTCACGACCGTCCCATCGACCAGCAGTAATGGATGGGGGCGGGAGGATCAGATGGAGACGGGCTCGGTAGACCGCATCAGCGAGCACCGCAGCACACAGAGCAACGAGAGCCAGCGTAGGATAGTGACTGAGGCAACAGAGCAAAAGGAATGCTCGATAAAGGAGACACCGGACGAGTAGCGGAATTAAACATAAGCTGGCTGTATACTAATGTAACTGTGCACTTTGTAGAGGGGTTGTCATCCCTCCTCTCTCTCCACGCGGGTTCCGAGTTGATCTTTTGCTCTAGTGAACCACGGGGATATGTTCGTTCATATTCACGTGACGGTTTATGATATTCCGTTCTCTAAGAGACTGACACCATTGCGCAGTGGAAAGTTATACCAGAATGAACACTAGTTAATCCGTGGATCCGTACGGCTTAGCTTCTTGATCGTACAAGGATAATCCAACATATCGTTTTGAGTTGCTTTGACTTGTAGCATCTCACATAAGTAATAAGAAAGGATGCAAGGCACCTCAGGTTATATAGCGGCAGAGGATTAAGCTAGCGTCGAAAAGATCCTTGCATGACTTCACTGCGACTCGAGTTTTCTGATTCTTGACATGTCACAAGAACGATTCATAATCTGATAAGTGACAAATGAGGGCAAACAATAGCTCATATCGACCACGAGCGTGAGATACGGCGCGTAAGCTATACAGTAAATTTGAATATATATGAGCAGAATAGCTGCCTTGTGAGACACGAAGGATAATAATGAGTAGCTGTCCAACTAACACAGGGCAAAGCCATTTCAAGTAAGTATCCCGCCAGCCAGTGTTATATCACGTGAATTTCCGGAAATAAACAGAATGATACTGTATCTCTCCCTATTTGGTTGTACTGCCCTCGGCCAACTCGGTCCTGCGGGAGCTGCTGTTGGGATCAAAGTAGGGGCGTTCGCCAAGACCAACAGCGCGGTTGCCGAAGCGGTCGCCATATCCATCGTAGTCGAACGTGGCCGAGTGGAACACGCTCCGGTTATCCCAGATAGCTATTGATTCATGTTAGCTTAAACGGTTTTCTGTTGCTCCGTGAAACCCTCTCGGTGGCTTCGAAGTGCTGTACGTACCGATGTCGTTCGGCGTCTTCCACTTCAGCCGAACCTGAAGATCGTGATTCCGATAGACGAGATCGAGGAACCAGGTGAGAAGCTTCTGGCTCTCCTCGTCCGTCAGACCATTGATGTGCTTGACGTGCCCGCCGACGGGGAAGATGCTCTTCCATCCGGTGACAGGGTTGGTGCGGACGACAGGGTGGATCGCTTTCAACTCGGATCCTACGTTCTCGGGAGCACCGCGCGGCTTGTCGTAGAGTTGGAACCCGGCTCGCTCGGCGACCTTGGCGAATCCAGGTTGCTCGAACGTAGCGGTCAGGCTCTCCAGGAACTTCTGGTACGGCTCGCTGATGCGATCGTAGATTTCGTATCCCGAGGCCCAGAGTGTATCTAACATGCACTTTTAGTCAGTGATTTCTTGAAAGCCGAGACTGAGTGACAACGTACCTCCACCAGTTGAGGGCAGATCTACGAGACGGAGGGAGGTATAATCTGCGGGAACAGGCTCGAAAGCAATGTCGGAATGCCATTGGGCAGAGCTCTGCTTCTTGGGGCTGAGACTGTCCTCGACGTCCTTCCTGTAGAACTTGCCGGCCTGGACAGAAGAGATGGTGCTGATCTCGGGGTCGCTGCCTCCAAGCTCACGCTCGCTGTTAAGAATGGGGTGAATGTGCAGGCCCGATGTGGCCGGGCGCTTGCCCGTGACCTCACCAAGTCGCAAGATCAGCTTCTTCTGGAGGTCGTTGGTGAGGTCATCTTGGGCACGGAAGAAAACGACACCCCGCTGCGAGACTTTAAAAGGATTTCATATTAGCATTTGATACTCCTCGCGTATAGTGAAAGCCACTGCGGCGCTTTGCTTACTCGTAACGGCAAGGTCCCGGAGGAGCTCATCGGAATTGGGAGCATTGAGCCACTCGACGAGGCGAGCACTGGGGAACTCCCGGCCGATGACCGGAGTCACGTCGAAGGACTCATAGCTGTTAAGGGCACCAGAGAGCTTGAGAGGCTCGGTGACCGGCTTGGACTTGGTCACAATGGGGACAGTCTGAGTCTCAACTGCAGAGGGAGCCATGATAGCTATTCCTTCCCAGTACAAATGATTTAGTGAGCTTGGGTATTTCCGACCGAATTTGAATTCCTCGACAACAGTTCGATTGCCTTGTCCACAAATTTCATGCATTCATTTCATCTAATCCAAGCTTCCCTACTCACCAACCTTTATACCACATGGAACAGAGAAATAGCTTGCTTTTCGGCATCATTTCCGTTCAGCCCATGATTAAGGGAGGGTGCGAGGGAGGCTACCTCGGACGCGAATGTTTGACTCCGACCAGTCAGGGCATGGATATTTTGCGTCATCTCTGCCTACGGTTCTCACGGCATTCATCTTTGCGGGGAAGGCTTGGGGATCGAATGAGATGCTGTTGGGCCCGATGGCGAGCTTCCGGAGCTGCATGCTGCCACCCCAAGCCGGTGCAGGAACACTTGACGAGCCGACCGAGCTATGACTTACAGAAAGACAAGTCTCCTTGGAAAGGCGTGGGGGCAAACGAGACCAAGGGTCTAGGCCACGGGAGCCGCGGCAGCCCTATGGAAATTGGGTGAATAACGAATATCGTATAACATGCAGATTCGATGCCTTAAGCCCGGATTTGAAGTAGGCACATCGCCATCTCGCCCTAAGATTGCTTGATAAATTGTCGCATTGGTGAGAACAAGAGTTAACGAGCGATAGCCGGTTACGGTGATTTTGAGTCGTTCGAGTATAGCTTCATGTACAGTACTGTAGTCTAATGAGTATCAATTCAGCTCCACTGTGGTATTCTGCAACAGGTACGGCGTCGTCAGGATGAAGAAAGCTCGCCAAGCGATTCGCGATATTGCAAGCATATGATGTCTCTCCTACCCTTGAGCGCATTTTTTGGGCACGCCGGGCGGCAGACCAATCGCGGTTGGCCAAGTTATCAACCTGCTGCATATTAGTGGTTGCGTCAGACGCCCCTGGAATGGCGCCCCCTCATCACACAAACACCAGAGAAGTACGCGTAGCACGCTAACGACAATTGAGAGAAGATGAAGAAAGCTACATCATTTTTTAGGCTCGACGAGGGAACCAGCTCGCAAGCTTCACTTTTGGAACCAACTCCTTTGTTCCTGAAATCCAACTAGACTGGCTCGTATCGACTACCAAAACCCATCAATTGCATACTCCGTATTTCAACTGAACCAGCTGGGCTCCCATTTGGATGCCATAAGCCTCACAGCCGTTGAGCAATGGCTAGTGATAACGATAACGTAGCATCTCTTGTATGTTACACTCCGGTCAGTAGAGACGTTAGTATCAAATCGGGTTTTACATGGTTTGCCAGAACCCTTCCCATTCTACCGTTTGCGTTTTCAAGGCTTCCCAAGTAGCATCAAGGAAGGGAACTGTTGGTGATGTCGAGACTCATCTATAAGACTAGAAGGAGGAAAACTTGTTCTATTGGTAGAACCCTGCTTAGGCTCGGCGAGAACAGTCTCCTCGTCGCGTGATTTACGTTAGTTCCTCTTCTCTGGCTCTGTTCTCGCGCAAGCCGTCTCCGGATGCGAGACGGCGAGGCATGTTGGAAAATTGTGATTCCCGATAGTTTGGTATTCAATTTCTCGCCTCGCAGCGGCTGTGTCCCGTCTGCAACCCTCCCTGGAGTTTTCCATCTCCCTGTTGGATAATATCGCCACGTCGCATCACATCTCACGGCTCGGGATCCCCAGGTGACGGTCCAGATTGGGATCTGTGGGGGGCCGCGCCATGGGATTTGAGCTTCTCTGTCCAACAAACCTCGTCACATCCCAGTTAACCGGAGGAGAACAGGAGCCAGAGGGTCTAGATGGGCCGAGGGCTGAATGCCAGAGGCGAAAGGAGGCACACTCTCGAGCTTTAATCTCGGTCTGGATTTCAAACGAGCTCCTGATTCGATCCCACGGACCAGTCGACGAAGCGGGATCTCTCAAGCGAGCACACCAGTGCCAAGGCTCTGGGACCAGTGGCTCGGGTCGATGCTCCCGTCCCTCTTTTTGAAAAGACCTGATAGTTTTCATTGCCATGTAGGCGTATGCAGATGCTGCTGCAGTGGCAGGCTGAAAGCTGATGGAGGCTGGGTGCCATGCCTGACGTGATATGCCCGCCCTTGCTCATCATCGCTCTAACCGCGGGGGTGGAAAAAGACTCGCAGTTGCTTCAGTGTAACCCCATATCTTTAAATATCCCATGGTTCCGTTGTCGCTGGAGAGTGTCAGGGAGCACTCGCTTTGTGAAGTTTGTCAAGTCTTGCGAGAATTTGTCTCAAGAAGTCTCACCGGCTGTAAGACTCTCCCACCATGGCTACCGTTTTGGCCAAGTTCAAGACTCTCGATGAGAAGATTGGTACTGCCACCACTTCTACCACGTCTTTGAGCAGCATCCCTGCTCTGGGCATCCCCGTCGAAGAGAAGCGCTTTTGGTGGCAGCGCGCCAAGGCCTATGATCCTGATGCCACTGCTACTCTGGTGCGTGTGCTTCTACATTCTCATCGTGATATGCCACTTGCTCATGTTGTTTTAGCCCAGTGTCTTTGATGACCCGGACACAGCGGTCAACTATCAGCCTCGATCCGATTGGTATGCCTAATCTGCTCGCCGTCTCAACTTGCGTTGGATCCGAAGGACGACGCTAACAGAACGCAGGGAGAATCTTAAGCGTTTCAATCCCTTGGCTCGATGGACATGGGGCGAAGAGCATCGCCTAGTGCGCAAGATCGACTTCCGTATCATGATATGGGCCTGCATCATGTTCATGTCGTTGGAGCTCGACCGTTCGAATCTTGCGCAGGCTCTGACGGACAACTTCCTCCCTGACCTTGGCATGACGACCGATGGTACGAGTAGCCAAACCTCCTTCTTAGCCTGGACTCTTAAGGACTGATTAGTATCTCGGTAGATTACAACCTCGGAAACACCGTCTTCAAGCTTGCTTTCCTCTGCGCCGAGCTGCCTAGCCAGCTTGTAAGCAAGTGGATGGGCCCGGACCGCTGGATTCCCTCCCAGATGATCCTATGGAGCTTTGTCGCCTGCGGCCAGTTCTGGCTCAACGGGCGCACGTCTTTCCTGGCGACCCGTGCCTTGCTCGGTATCTTACAGGGCGGGTTCATCCCAGATGTGAGAAACCACCGGTCGAGAGGCGCGATGGCGACCAAGATTTCATCTCTTGCTAATACGAAAGATCTTAGATCATCCTTTATCTGTCGTATTTCTACAAGCATCATGGTATGGTTCCTAAAAGAGCAAAATTTATATCGTTGCAGTATACTCACAAGCCAATAGAACTCACACTTCGTCTTGGATTCTTCTGGACCGCCATGAGTATCGCCGACATCTTAAGCGCCCTTTTTGCCTACGGCTTGCTTCACATGAGGGGAGTTCACGGCCAGGCTGGCTGGCGGTGGCTCTTCTTGATTGAGGTATGTGCAAATATACTGTACCAAATTGAGCCCGCCCGAGACGCTAACTGATATCTAGGGCCTTCTTACACTTGTCGTCGGAGTTTTCTCTTTCCTTCTTATGCCTGCTGGCCCATGCCAGACTGCCAGTTGGTTCCGTGGCAAGAACGGCTGGTTCAGTGAAAAGTGCGTACCTCCATTCCGCTTCCACGTTCTGACTCTTAACTCTGTCTCGTCCCCGTGTGCCCGTGTGCCTGTCTCTGGTGCTAATTCTACGCAGGGAGGAGACGATCATAGTCAATCGCGTCTTGCGCGAGGACCCCTCCAAGAGTTCGATGCACAACCGTGAGCCTATCACGCCCAGACTTCTCTGGCAGAGTCTCAAGGACTACGACCTCTGGTACGTTTTCTATCGTAGTTATAATTCGAAGAAACCTCTGCTCTGCTCCCTTTAGAAGCTGACAAGTTGTTACGCCTAGGCCATTGTACATACTGGGCTTGACTTTCCAGATTCCCATGACGACTCCCACTCAGTACATTACCTTGTCTCTGAAAGGGCTGGGCTTTGATACATTCCAAACGAATCTTTTGACGATTCCTTACACCGTCATCCACAGTACATCTCCCCCCTCCAGCGTGCCTCTCGATCGGTTTTCGTCATGAATTTGCTAACACGAGACAAGTTGTCACCATGCTCGGGCTCGTGTACTTCGCCGAGATCGTCGGCGAGCTCACGCTCGTGTCTCTGACGGGCCAGATCTGGGCCCTGCCGTTTATCATCTACCTTGTCGTGGTGAATGCCACTACGGCCAATCGATGGGTCGTCTGGACCGTCATGACGCTTCTGCTCAGCTACCCGAACCCGCACCCGATCCAGGTGGCGTGGAATTCGCGAAACTCCAACACGGTCCGGTCTCGCACTGTGTCTGCTGCCTGCTACAATATGTTTGTCCAGGCGAGCGGCATCATCTCGTCCAACATCTACCGCGCCGACGACGCGCCGGTCTACGTCCGAGGCAACAGGCAGCTGCTCGCCATCACCTGCATGAACATCGTGCTCTATCTGCTGGTCAAGGCGTACTATGTCTGGCGCAACAAGTCCCGGGACGCAAAGTGGGCTGCCATGTCGGAGGAGGAACGTCTTACCTACTTGGCCACAACCAAGGACGAAGGAAACAAGAGGTTGGATTTCCGATTTGCCCACTGAGCACGTCGCGGACCGGGAGTCGTTCGCTACAAATTTGGTCGGCAACACGGAGGCCGGTCGGTGCGGTGGGCGGCGTTGGAGGGGCAGGAAGAAATTTGCGGGGCATATCGAGAGAGCCCCGGAATCGGCGGCCGAGACTAGAACTCTGTTTCCATTGACCCATTGACCGATCGATGCCTGTCCTAGAAAGGTACATCAAGAGAGAGAATTACCAAAAATGATTCCAAATTTTGGTGTATACAAACAAATTCATTACCTTCAAGGGATTTACAAATTAGAGGGAACGGGATGTATGTTGGTTGTTCGCTTTCGGGGCTCAATGAAGAGGTCTTTCTTACTCTGCGGAGCCATGGAGATATGAAAGGGATTTCAGTAGGGAATCCAACGTACGCAGCTAGGAATTGAGAGACAAATTAATGAATGCGCATATACAACTGTACCTTAGAGCTCCTCTGATGCCGCAATTGAGCCACGGCCAAGAAGAGAAAATTCGACACGTCATGTGACGTCTGCAGCTCCGTCTTGCAGCCGGGTGGGACCGCGTTCCGGAGATATGATGCGAGTACCTGACTCATCAGATGGGATATGGCTCCTCTCCAAACGTCCCGAAACACACGCTCCTTCGGTGACGGATACCATCACGCCGCTTATTGTTGATGCTGAAGCCTGCGAGGACGCTGCAGCGCCTTTACTCAGGCTCTCTGACCAGACGGTACCGCATCTCCGAGACTCCACCGCGCGTTAATCCCGCAATCTGTCGCCCCTTCGGACACATCGCCCACGTTACTAGTCCGCTACGTCAGAGCAACATGGCCACCACCACCGCAGAAGCCGCGGCCAAGCTGGTCGAGCAAGCCAAGCAGGCGGCGGCCTTCCAGGCCGTCAAGGAGCACCTGCTGCCCACGTACCGGCACATCGGCATCGGCTCGGGCAGCACGGTGGTCTACGTGGTGCAGGCGATCCAGGCGCTGGGCCGCGAGGTGACGGACCACATGCACTTCTACTCGACGGGGGAGCAGTCGGCGACGCTGATCACGTCGGCGGACCTCAAGCTGGGGTTCCTGCGGCGGCTCGGCGAGGACATCGAGCTGGACGTGTGCTTCGACGGGGCGGACGAGGTCGACGACCAGCTCAACCTCATCAAGGGCGGCGGCGCGTGCCTCTGGCAGGAGAAGATCGTCGTCGCCAACAGCCGCAAGTTCGTCTGCGTCGTCGACCACCGCAAGATCGGCGCCCGGCTCGGCACCGCGTGGAAGCAGGGCATCCCCATCGAGGTCAACCCCGAGTCCGTGCCCCGCGTCCTGAAGGAGCTCCGGGCCATCGGCTCCATCAACCCGGTCCTCCGCCGCTACGAGCCCGCCTGGCGCCAGGTCAACGTCGTCACCGACAACCACCAGGCCCTCATCGACGCGCCCTTCGCGCCCCTGCTGCTGCCGGGCGACGCCGAGATCGGCAGCCCCGGGCGGTGGACCGTCGACGCGCTGGCCACGCGGCTGAAGGAGATCGTGGGCGTCGCGGAGATCGGTCTCTTCCACGGCAGGGTGCAGAAGCCCGCCATGGTGTACATTGGCCTGGCCGACGGCACTACCAAATTCCTGACGCTTCCCGGCAGCGCTTGAAGAAGCGGCCAATGCAAAGGCGGAAAGAACCGTACCGCGAATTGAAGGATAGATGGATGGCAAAGAAAAAAAAGGTTGAGCAACCTATCAGATAGACGGAGATGAAATATAACACCGAGACCAATTGGTTTGGCGGTATAGTAATCCAATGCACACTGTGTCTCTGTAGGCGCAGCGTCTAATCTCACGCTATTCTCTACCCTTCTCCGGCTTCCCTCTTCTTCTTCGTTTCTTCTTTTTCTTACTGTTATTATCTTCTCCCAGGTTGTGCTAAATTCTCCGGACCGTCTGGGTTTGCGAGCCTCTTGACCGTAGCAAGCCACATGGTAGAACGTCCATAAAAAGATTGCGGTGTCTCGGTGCATCCCCGAGACACTCATTTCGGCATGGAACCTGAGGTATTTTTTTTAAGCGAGCGACCAAGCCGCCAACTCACATCCTGTATTTCTGGTAGCACAGCGGCAGCGGTGATACCGTAGTTGTAGCGGATCCCGTCTCTCTCTTCTTTTGCTCTTCTTATGTCATCCGGCCGGGGGAATATGCTCGGGAAATGATTCCAAAAAACAATGAATGAAAATCTCTACCTGCTCGAGAAAACTGCTGCGGCAATATTCCAACCAAGCTGCCGTTTTGATAGACCGCGATGCCACCGACTAGAACGCGAGGGTTGCATTTCAGGCCGGGCGGACGGTCGGCGGCATACTAAAGCGACGCTACGGAGGGCGCCAGTCCCCCTACGGGCGGGACGCCGTGCTGCATGCGCAGGAGTGTTTGGAGCAGCCCGCAAGCCCAAGATCCGACGCAGGCTGCTGGCTGCTCCACGTCGCTGTCTAGTAGGATGGCTACATACCTACGTACAGGAATCACTGTAAAATAGAGGCTTCATTTCCAGCAATGCGCCATGAGTGTTCGGACTGGCGGTAACTGGGCACAGCACTGTACTTCGAGCAGGGCTGTCTTTGGACCACTGAGTGTGATCCAAACGCCGGAGTCGGCCGTGGGCGACGGCGGCCGAGGCGTCTCCACCTGTCGCTACAAATCTAGCACAGTACCAAGGACACTCGTAGCAAGGTACCTCGCTCGCTGTAAGTCTTGGCTTTCACTTGCGCATGCGAGGCCTGGACGGACGGGGCGCCACCGTTGTGCCGTTGGGATTTCCTGCATGCGACGCAAATCCACGAGCGCGCACCGAGGGATCGGCTGGGAGCGCCTGGAATTCCTTTGTTCGTACCTCGCCTCCAAGTTGCTCCAACTTTACCTCGCGTCAGCGAACGCAGCCCCGTCATCCAATGCTGAGTTATTTTGCTCCCTTCCCCCTCCCCTTGTGCAATGCGCAATCATCAGGCGTGGAGACATGCCGATTTGGAGCGAGGTTTCCCTTTCTACGACTATGCGGACTCGGGCTCAAAGAAGCCGAGTGGCGTTTCGGACGTTTGATAAACTGCGACGGCTTTACCTGGCTCCTTCTGGGGCCGAGGGTTCCGCACTGAGGGAGGAGTCTCTTTTAGGGCGAGAGGGCTTCTGCCTCGCCCCTTGGGACCACTCCGGATAGGCACCCCGACGCTGCTCAAGCCTTGCGTCGATGACACATGTTCCCTCCCAGCAAAACAAGTAGAGAAGAATCTCAAGCGGAGAGGGGGCGTCTTCGGGTTAGGCCCCCAAAATGGGGAGGGGAGGGAGAGAGACGCTCTCCAAGACACATGTCCCGTGGTACGCGACCCCCTCCGACGAGCCATGCATGCCACCACGCGTGGGACACGGAGCTACTTCCGGGCATTACTTCTGTCGCGCTGAGGCGCTTCATCGGCGTATTTCGTCGCTACACGGCATTGCGTATTCCTTGCAATGCCAAGACGGAGCAGAGTAGATAGGACGGATGGGTATCGGACTTTGCTCGGTAACAGGGCCAATGAGCACTTGAGCTGCACATTCTACGAAGCACGCGCTGCGAGAGGGAGAAGGAAAATGTGGCCACCCGGAAATGTGGCCATTCGGGGAGGTGGAGAGCAGAGGCAGAGAGAGTGGCGTTGACCCCGTATACCTTGGGCAAGCCTGGTTCTTGATTGGGCCAAGGTCCGCGAAAGCGACCAGCCCGGCGTCCGGGAAGCGACGCCAGACAGGACAGACATCCCCGGGCTAGGTAGCCTTAACGAAAAGGAGAAAAGCGCGAGGAAAGAGTGTGCGTTCCGGGGATAGTTGTGTGCCCTTCTGTTCCGGGGGGAGAGGCACGGGAGGGCTGATGGTCGGCGGTGCCTCTGGGGATCGCCTACCGGGCCTCCTACTCTTTGCATCAGGAATAAGCCAGAAAACGCTTGGAGGATGCAGGAGGAAGGGGGCTCTAAGGGAAGGGCTGAAACACGGGCGAGAGCCGAATGAGCGTCGGCGATCTGTCTGGCATCCGATTCCTCTCAGAACGGCCCTTTCGGGTCCGCCCATTCGTCCGAAAGCCAA
>FTLB01843361.1_pt1 | contig 19722 bp, 12 predicted proteins | sample 1658291 | NCBI WGS metagenome assembly FTLB01 (sample SAMEA3914812, study PRJEB12502) | metagenome | biome: forest; material: soil | place: Canada | collected 2011-07-07 | depth 0.1 m
TTAGACCTTGAAGCCGAATCCCGCCATGCAGCTCTTGTACAGTTCGATCGTGGTGCGGCAATCCTTCGCTGGGTCGGCAGCCTTGGAAAAGAGCATGCACTCATCACGCTTCGACTTTTCCTCCGTGCAGACACAGCATGGCTTGGTATTCGATGTCAGCTAGGTTCGCATCGTCATGCGCGCGGGTCGCTCGGGGCGGGCGATGGGGTTTCTTACCCTGGGCTTCGAAGCTTCGGCTTTCTGGGAAACGGGCTCGCACGCGGGCGAAGCGATTGAGGCTGGAGGGCGTGTTAGGGCGTCTTCTTCGTCAGTGAATCATACCACTTACGCATTGCTGCAGCTTCGGAAGCCATTTGAAGACGTGCGCAACAGAGAGGGGGTATTGGAAATCCGAGTTGGTCGAGTGCGATGTAAAAGATTCAGACGAGGTGATTTGTCACTCGTCGCGCGATCACGACTTTTTTTGGAGCGGCGAATCCCGATCCCGCCGCGGGCTCACCTTACGTCATCAGATACTGTAAGAAACCAGCTCACATCTCCACCCTCATTATGAGAGACCCTTTTCAGCCAAGCTGTACCGACGATATTCCTCAATCTGCTGATTAAGAACAGTACTTACTTTCCTCCAGCGCGAAAATACAGTTGCTGGCAATTAAATATGTCGCGATGCTCATATCCACCCCGTCACCAATGGGCTGCTCTCAGTGTTTACACCCCCTATTCACGAATGTAGCTGACTTTCAACAATAGCTTTCATTTACATTGTTGTTTTTGGCCGTAATAAACGTGATTGATTTACTCATGAGCCTATGAGATCGCCAGCTAGCAGCAGCTGGTACTTGTCAATACCCTCTTTGAGTCGTACCAGTATAGCAGCCGCCAATCCCTTCGCCTCGTTCTCTTCACCTGCGTCGCCGTCACCGCCTTTGATCCCATTATACACCCCTGCTACCCATTCTTGAGTTTCGACGACCTCACGCCCCATGTCTCTGCAGATATCTCTGAGCCGGTCATGGTTCACTTCCAGCAGGGTCATCAAGGCAAATAGAGCCCCTCTTGTTACGTCGAGGTCGCCCACGCAGTGCGCGCGCACGCTAGAACTTAATAGGATATCCCAGAGTTCGGAAGTCATGTCAGGAAGCGCGAGGGTGCTTGGGCCGGCGGCGTGAAGGAGAATTCCTAGTGTCTTGAGATACAAGCTTAGCAGATAGGGTTGGAAGATAATGCCTCGAATGCGCGAGGCACTCGAGTGGAGAGCAGCCCTGAAACGCGCAGTGAGCGGTGAGAAGTAATATTCATATATCTGCTGCGCCGTCTTGTTCGGAATGTTGCGACTTCGGGGTGTCGGTCGTGATTGGATCGCATTCTTTGGACCGTACGAGTCCAGTCGGGAGCTGAAAGTAGACAGCTTGAGCACGTCGGGGCCAGATGTTTTGTCCGCGGCAGAGGCGGCAATGGGGGCAAGGAAGGCCGAGGTCAGGGATGTTGCGATGCCTTCCAACGCATTCGATGGTAGAGCTTTCAGAGAAGTCGACGACGGCTGGTTATCTGCTGCCGGTGGTCCCAGGTATAGCCTCTCGAGCTCACCCGGAAGTCTTTTCGAAGGGAAGGCAGCGGCGGTTTCATATCCGGAGATATCAAAGCCGGCTAGCTCACGGGCACTCAGGCCAAGAACCATCAAAATTGCTGCTCTTTGAGAGAGAGAGTAGTCTCCTTCAAAAAATGTCTTTCCGAACCATTGCCCCATGACTTGGGGCTGCGCCACAACGATGGCAATCATTCCTTGAAGACGCAGCTCGTTGAAGTCTTCGATGTCGAATTTGTCTTGCAAGCCCACCAAGAGCGATGCAAGCTCATCAGCATGTTCCGATACTTCCGTACCATAATTTGCCTTGCGTCGAATCAGAGCCGGGGCCGTCGTCAACGCCAGTTTCTGATGATCGTAGCTCTCTGTGTCGCGGAGATGGCGAATGAGGTCTCGGATATAGACGGGAGCTTTCGGCTTGTTGCGTTGGACCAAGGTCGGATCGTCATCTGAATCTTCAGCATCGGAATCGGGTTTCGCATACCCAACAAGGTCGTCGTCTTCGTCTGAGCCGTCGTCGAGCTCCTCGATGATGAAACCCTGCTTTGACGGTTGGGTCGCGGGCTTCACCACAGGGCGTGGAACCGTCTTTTTTCTGGCGCTCGGCTGCTCTGGTATAGGTTGACCTAGGCCTTCCAAAGGACCAAGTTGGTCCGAGATGCGAGTGAGTCCTTTGTACCACTGTCCTTCCTGTGAGTTGGTTTCATCGATGTGGAAGTTGAGTCTCTTGTCTTCTGAGTCAACAAGACTAGAAATAGCCTCGCCAACGATCATTCCCAAAAGTCTTGCCCGGTGGTGAGTTGCGGAAAGTCGGTTTGAGACCGTATTGAGCCATACACTCGTCTTCATCAACTTCGGGAGTTTGATGGGCCAGCTTCGATGTAAGTAACCCGCGCTCAATAGCAATATCTGTGCGTGGGCTGGAGAACTGTCAGAGCTAAAACGCATTAAATGCTAGACCTCAAATCTCGTACCTTCTTGCTGCAATACTGGAGAATGCTTGATGTAGAGCTGGTCACCGAACTGACTCATGCTTTGCTCAAGAACTGTATAAACGGACTCTCGGTCTTGGCTGACGACGGCTATTACTGCTCTTCGAATTCCAATACCCTCACCGATGCCAGCACCGGATGAGCTTGTCAGCCACGTCATTAAGTGACCCCTCCTGATAACACTGGCTCCCACAATGCTTTGGATGGCTCCGGCAACGGAGGAAATGATATTAGAATTTTTCTCAGAGTCGCATCGTCCGAGTCGATCCAAGTGCGACCCAGAAAGCAGTCTGATGATGATGAATAATAATTTCTTTTGCTCGGTCCCGGGGAGCTTGTCGAGGAGTAGATTCAACAGACTCGCATTGCTGCCTTGAGATAACAGGAGATGTTGGACTAGGAATTTGACAAGCAGATCTGTTCGGATGAGAATCAGCATAATGAAACTTCTTGTCTTACGCGTTGCTTACCAGAATGACCAAGCCCTATAGATCTGAGAAGAAGAGTAGAGATGAACTTGGCCATTTCGTCCGTAGGTTCAGATCTAATAGCATGGACAATGTTTCGACCGACCCATCTGGTGTATTCTTGTGCATCTGCGATCCAGTAATGGGGATGAGGTCCCCTCCCTTCTTTCTGCCCTATAATATGCGCTGCCTCAGCAGCGAGGGAAAGCAGCCTGCCGCCTCCAAGAATCCCGAGAAGCTCCTGTGACAGAACTTTCCTCTTCAGCTCGTTGCCCACCTGGTCTGTTGCTGTCTCCCATAAGGCCTTCACTGCATCGTCTTTGCTAAGAAGGAAGCAGAGAGCATCCAGCACAATTCCAAGGTTTAGAGAGGCATAAGAAGCAGATCCGGATTCATTCGGGTGAGATCTGGCGTCTTGAATGAGGGTCTTGAGCCGGATCAGGATCGCGTTGAGGCCAGCAAGACTGCGAAGGCATCGCAAGAAAAGCTCGAGCTCGGAAGGTTGGCTGTGCTTCCCTGACACTCCAGGCTCTACTGAGTCTTCTTTGAGCAAATTCCAGTAGTTTGGCAGGATCTGGGAGACTAGAACCTGTGTGACCTGGGCGCTTTGAGGACTCGGCCTAGTGATGCTGATGACTGCGTCCGCCTGGGTTCGGTTTAGGTATCGCAGCACGGAAATTAGAGAAGGATAGTCGAGTTCGGATTTCAAAAGTTCGAGTGCATCTTCCGCCGAGTTTACAGTCGAAACCAGCCTCGAGCTTTTCGGTTCTTGGGCCGTCCTGACCTCCTGTATTACGGCCGGTGCTTCCTTGCCATGGTAAGACGTGCTCACCGGGCTTAAAAGGCCATCCATTTTAGGACAGCTCCGTTGCTGTTTAGAAGTTGTTCCGCATGAGTTGACGGAAGAGAGAAAGTTGTAATGGCAGTAAAACTCAACAGTGTTTGGCAGGATCCTGTAGAGGGTAAAAATGAGTATGATCTCGCGAGTTTGCTTCTGGTACAAAGTCGGCGGAAGCCTTCAGCTAACTAAGGTACCTTAGCTGACTTGACAAGATGCTTTGGCGCTCTTCCTCCACTGTAATTATGCTGCTCGCCCTATGCGTCCTCTGAGCAGGCGCAAGTGGGTGCTGTTAATCAGGGAGAAACAGGGCTACATCGCAGTGGGTCAGCCTAGTTTCTGCCCTTGACGCACAGACCAAGTTAAGCTTCCGAGATAACGATAAACCGTAAGGCAAACCATGAGGGGAAGCTGAAGGTTGCCTCGACTAGGAGCTACTGCCCCTCCAACAGCACCTTCCGCATCACAGAGGATACAAACACAACTGCGAGTCGTCATGGCATTAGCGGAGGTTCATCCGGGCAGTGAACCTGCACGATGGTAAGCATCCGGAGCAGATATATGGGAAAACGCAACCGGGTACCGTACTGACTGTCGCGGGAAAGGAAATGGCTGGACAAGGTCCGGACACGCGCGGGCCCCTTCACCAACGAGGACTTCTTCAATGGCCCCGATGTTGCCACGACCATGGAGCAGATGAAAGTGCTGGTTATCGGCGCGGGCGGTCTTGGATGCGAGCTCCTCAAGGATCTTGCGGTGACAGGGTTCAAGGACATCCATGTCATTGACATGGATACAATCGACGTCTCGAATCTGAACCGACAATTTCTCTTCCGTGCCGCCGACGTGGGAAAATACAAGGCCGATGTAGCCGCTAGGAAGGTCGAGCAACGCGTCAAGGGAGTCAAGATCACACCGCACAACTGCAAGATCCAGGACTTTGACGAAGATTTCTACCTGCAGTTTCAGATCGTCATCTGCGGCCTCGACAGCATCGAGGCCAGGCGGTGGATAAATGCTACCTTGGTGAACATGGTGGACGAGGATGTCGAGGACAGCCTGAAGCCTCTGATTGACGGTGGAACCGAGGGCTTCAAGGGCCAGTCCCGAGTTATCCTCCCTACTATTACGTCCTGCATCGAGTGCCAGCTTGACATGCATGCCCCGCGGGCGGCCGTACCTCTCTGCACTCTTGCAACCATTCCAAGGCAGCCGGAACACTGCATCGAATGGGCACATGTTATCGCCTGGGATAAAGAGAAGCCGTTCCCGTCCCTCGACAAAGATGACCCTGAACATATCACATGGCTGTACCAGAAAGCTCTCCTCCGTGCGAAGGAATTCGACATTGAGGGGGTCACCTATTCCATGACACAAGGAGTTGTAAAGAACATCATTCCTGCGATTGCTTCGACCAACGCAATAATAGCCGCCTCATGCTGCAACGAAGCTTTCAAGATCGCCAGTAATAGTGCTCCTGCGTTGGGATTCCCCGACAACAATTACATGATGTATTCCGGCAATGACAGCATCTATACATACACCTTTAAGCACGAAAAGAAGGATGACTGTCCAGTATGCGGAAACTTGCCTAAAGACCTCGATGCCGATTCTCATATGACCCTGGGTGACCTCGTGGAGTCACTTGCTGTGCTCCCCGGCGCTCAGCTGAAGAAGCCATCTCTAAGGTCTGGCACGAAGACCCTGTACATGCAGTCGCCAGCGAGCCTGGAAGAGCAGACGCGACCAAATCTCAAGCTGACGCTTCAAGAACTGGGATTGGGCGATGGAGATGAGATTGGCGTGACCGACCTAGCTTTCCTAACGGTTTCTTTCAAGTTTAAGCTCCGTTTCAGACAGTAAAAGTCCTGGGACCTATCTCTACGCTATTTATGACCAAGGAACGGAGTTTGGCGAGACGGACAACATGGGCTGTACATTACGAGTAGATGAGACCGTACTGCGGCTTAAGCACGAGCGAGACGAGCCATTAGGAGGCATCTCGTGAGCGCCAATAGACCACATATTTAGCACTTCGGGAAGGCATTTACATCTTGCACCCGAATCTGTAATTATGGCATATACCCTTCCGTCGATGTACCAGGTCATCATGGGCACGATCATGTTCATGTAGGCTCAGGTCAACGATGGTGTTCTGTGCGTAGAAACACAAACACCAGTAAAGCAGTTGTCAGATTTTGTGATATGTGATATATTAAAGAGCGACATGCGTGAACCTCCTGTACCCCTTGACGCCGTTCCTTTAAAGCCCAAGTTTTTAAGTAGGTATCATAACAAACCAGGATCAAATCTCCCTCATCGGACCATGTTGATAACCTGCTTCTCGAGCTTTTCGCACTTGACTTTCAGCATCTTGACCGATTCCATGAAGAGCTCGTCACTGTCCCACTGCCCTGTGCTCTCGATCGAGAAGATGAAGTGATCCCGCCTCCTGCCGAGCTTCACCTTTCCTTGGAATTCCTCGTGACGAAGCACCTCTCTGCTGACTGTGTCCCTCATTGGGTCGACCACCACTGCCTTCAGCTCCCCTTCCTGGCCTTCATAGCCACTGCCAGCCTTGCGAGCCTCCTTCTTCGTCACTTTCTCCAGTCCGATGACACCTTTGGGGAAGCACTGGGCGAACTTCTTGGCATCTGCGCCTAGGATTGGCTGCGTGATGGTGATGGTCGGCATCAGACGGTACGAAGCTGTCGCCACGGGAGAGAACTTGGCATGGTCGGACCCGATTCCTTTGTGCATGTGCATCGTGAGGTCGATGACCTGGCCAGGGCGCATCTTAGCAATCAGGATATCCGGGTTGGTCGGGGCGATGACGCCGTCGCCGTGGAAGAACTTGGACTGGCGGCCTATGGGAAGGAACTGGATATCCTTAGCGTACACGCTTCCGTAGTTGTATAGTTTTGCCGGGTCGGTCTCGTCTTCGTCTGCGTCTTCCTTCTTTGTGCACTCGACTCGGAGAGCCAAGTTCACCGTGTTGTAGTCATAGTAGCCTGCGGGAGCCTCTGGATCCTCGGGCTTCTTGAACCACTTGAGAAATTCCAGAAGACCGGTCTTATTGCCCTTGAACGGAATCAGCCCCAGGCGGTGGGACAAAACTTCGTCTTGAATCACGGAGGTATTGTTCTCGATGAACACAGTCTCGATGGCTAGCGTGGGAATCTCGGCGACCAAAATACGCCGGAAAGCATTGGCAATGGAGGCGTCCACTCCGATCAGGGAGAAGGAAGCCTCAAAGGGCTGGTTGTCGTGAATTTCGACCCGGAAATTTCTCTCGAATTCATCTTTGTCCCACGAGTGGTCTTCGCCAGGGTAGTGACCGGGGTAATCGGTCGAGACAGTGTCGGTGACTGTTTCGGCATTGACACCGACAATCTACTAGCTGGTTAGATCGGCCACCATTCTTCGCAGGCCAATTCGGTAGTATCATACCTTCCGCCGGTCAAGTTCTTCTTGGCTGATTGTAGGAGGCGCCATTGTGTAGATGCATGGCGGGGTGGAAGATACAAGTTTGGGTGCATCAAGAGCTAGAAATTTTTGGATGTACTTGGGCGGCAGAACTTTTTCATGGTGGGGGAGAGTTTGACCGCCTAGCGACACTCTTACCAAGCACTCGGCTCGCTTAAACGACCTGACATGGCTTCAGACAGTTACTGGTTGCACTGTGCAGGAACTGCTCCAAGTACAAAGGAATCGTCAACCAGATCAGTTTTGAGAAAAAAAATCCCAGGCGGCATTTTCTATGACACCGACTTCAGCCGACCGTTGTGTGTAACCAATATAGCGCCAGCCCAACACACCCCGACTTCATGAATCCTAATGTCTATTTCATCGACGGTTATTCATAGCGGATTACCTGATCAAAGTACATAATCGTTAATTTCGGGGCATGAAAAACCAATCACAACATATGGTTACGAGGTCTGGTGGTCTAGTGGTATGATTCTCGCTTAGGGTACACCCTGAAGCTTGCTTGCGAGAGGTCCCGGGTTCAATCCCCGGCCAGACCCTACTTTTTGACCTTCTTTCTCTCATTCTTTGCCTCTATCGCAGAGATAGATGGAGGGTGGTTTTTTTTTTCTTTCAGGCAGCGGGCTGTTGCAGTTATGTTCTCTAAACTGCCTGGTACGATACTTTTTTTGTTAAAATTTATTAGAGCACAGGGTGCAGCCTCTCTGTACAATAAATAAGATCGTTACCCAATCGGTGCGTGCCAATTGGAAACGAATGATGACTAAGGAACCGGATAATCCCAGCGCCGATGTTTTTTGGGGACTTCGATTGGAGTTCGGGAGTCGACATTGGCTAACGTCCAGCCAGATTCGAGAGCTTCAATTGACCCCCACGACTTCAAAGCTCAGTGCTAGCCATTGAAGCTGGAGAAGAGGCCAAACTTGGGAAGATTCATCTTTGTATCTTCTCTTAAATCCCCTCTCCGCTCCTAAAAGGACAATGGCCTCGCTTTATCGGTTAGTTGGCCGCGGTGCCAAGCGAGTCTGCCTGCGACCGACCTTAGCAGCAACCTCCGTACCCATTCGAGCTTTTTCCGCCACCACCCTTCGACGATATGCCGAGCCCGCCTACGAGGGCACGAGGCTGGTCCCCGTGGACACGGATTTCTCGATCCCGGCCGACCCGTATGGCGTTCAGGGACCACAAGAACCCACGGGCAAGAAATCGCGCGACAACTCGGTTGAGGACCGCAAGGTGCGACACTATACGGTGAACTTCGGACCGCAGCATCCCGCCGCCCACGGCGTGTTGCGTTTGATCCTCGAGCTCAACGGTGAGGAAATCATCCGTGCCGATCCCCACGTTGGCCTGCTGCACCGTGGTACCGAGAAGCTCTGCGAGTACAAGACCTACGTTCAAGCCCTGCCTTACTTCGACCGGCTCGACTACGTCTCCATGATGACCAATGAACAATGCTTCTCCCTTGCCGTCGAGAAGCTGCTCAACATCGAAATTCCCGAGCGCGCCAAGTACATTCGTACCCTGTTTGGCGAGATCACCCGTGTCCTCAACCACCTCATGTCCGTTCTGTCGCACGCCATGGACGTTGGCGCTCTCACGCCGTTCTTGTGGGGATTCGAGGAGCGAGAGAAGCTTATGGTATGTGAAAATGACGCAAGAGAGCACGAAAGTATCGGCATGATGAGATTATCTGGCTCTCTCGGCTTTCCCTCCCGGCGATGGTGCTCTACGAAGCGGGAACTGACCGGCTCGATCTAGGAATTCTATGAGCGCGTTTCTGGAGCTCGTCTCCATGCCGCCTACGTCCGACCTGGTGGAGTGCATCAAGACATCCCCGTTGGTTTGCTGGACGACATCTACCAGTGGGCGACCCAGTTCGGAGACCGCATCGACGAGACCGAGGAGATGCTGACGGATAACCGCATCTGGATCAACCGTCTCAAGGGTATCGGCATTGTGTCCGCCCAGGAAGCTCTCAATCTCTCTTTCACTGGTGTTATGCTGCGTGGCTCCGGTATCCCTTGGGACATCCGAAAGAGCGCTCCGTACGACGCATACGACAAGGTTGAATTTGACGTCCCTGTCGGCGTCAATGGTGATTGCTATGATCGCTATCTCTGCCGAATGGAGGAGTTCCGCCAGTCCCTTCGCATTATCCACCAATGCCTGAACCAGATGCCCGCCGGCCCCGTCCGTGTGGAAGACTACAAGGTCTCCCCTCCTCCCCGATCCGCCATGAAGGAGAACATGGAAGCCTTGATCCACCACTTCATCCTTTTCACCAAGGGCTACGCCGTCCCTCCCGGAGACACCTACTCCGCTATCGAGGCGCCCAAGGGTGAGATGGGTGTGTACGTTGTCAGCGATGGCAGCGAGCGACCTTACCGAGTCCACATTCGTGCCCCCGGTTTTGCCCATCTCGCTGGTTTCGATCACATTTCGAGGGGACATATGCTTGCTGATGCGGTTGCCGTCATCGGCACTATGGACCTGGTGTTTGGTAAGTGCTATCCCTGAAAACGAGAATCGAAAATGAATCGTCACCATACCTCGAGTACTAACCGTTTCACTAGGCGAGGTCGACCGGTAATTTGAGATGTTTGGGGGGATTTGGGAGCCGTTGCGAAGCCCACAAGAAGGGAACGAAAGGTTGTGTTGAGATCAAAGATGGCTTGGTCTTTCGCGGGTCCTCCTCAGGTAGAAATAGACGAAGGAGATAGGACCAGTCCGAAACGCTCGTTTCGTTTGTATCATAGGCCTCGAGAGGAAAAATTGGCCCGGAGTTGTATACTCATACATTTTTCGAACACTTGCGTGCGCCTTTTCTCATCTTGGGCTTCTCCTGCATTCGTCCCCGGTCGTCTAACCTTCCTACCTACTCGCACCGAGCGACAGAGGCAAATGGTTGTGTAGGTCACAGGCGTAACTCGTCAGAGATGCCATGAGTGACGGCGTGTGGGCAATCTCCGGCTCAGGCGACACTCAGCGTAGAAGTCTGGCATATGCACTACTCCCTCAGGCCCAGCACCGATCGGCAGGCCACAAATCCCATGTGACTGCTGCTCTTTGAGCCCAGCAGCGTGTCCATCTTGTTCTATCTCCTCGAATTCATCCATGTCACTCCTAAGGAGCACTCGCCGCATGGCATGCCACGGACGAAGAGGGTTTGTCAGAAAGTCAACAAGGGATGCCCGATGACAAGGTAGAGACGCGCTCTCTCGAGCAGCATCGCCCGTTTGCTCAAGCTCGCTAGAGGCGGGTTGATATGGTGTCGCTAGCTCCTCTCCATTAACCACGGTAGGGGGCATCTCAAAGTCCAGCGCTGCAGCTATGTTCAGCATTTCATACGCTTCATTGGCAGTGCGAATGCCGCAGGCGATTCGGTCTCTCTCGCTCCTGGATACTTCGTATGCAGCGGAGGTACCAGGGCCGAGACTGAGCAGTCCCAGGATCGATGTTACCTGGGCCGCGGTCAGGGGAGGGTTATTGGCGGGGTCTCTGCCGAAATTCCTAGACCGTTAGCATTCTCGGCTGGCGTTGTCCGGACTATCGGTTTCATACTGCAAGTAGCTCCAATTTGACTCCTGGCTGAGATGGTCTTCATTCACGATCCGCGATAGATACGGCGGCTGGTCTGCGATATCCTCCCCCGAAAGAGTCTGACCCGGGAACGAAGCGTCGTCATCCAGATGTTCGAAACGAGTCGATGGAGCTAACCGAGTCTCTGGCTCATCATACTCATCGGGAGTGTATTGCCCAAAGGTGGTTTGCCCATCAAGAGCCTCCACAAGCTCATCCAGCGCAGAGGATTCATCGCTATGGCTTCCAGTCTCAAATTTACGATATGCCTGGATGGCATAGCTCTCCTCAGGTGTGAAATTGTTCTCCGAGACAGTAGCTCTAACGGGAGCGAAGGTCGCACGGCATTTGCAACGCCCCGTCCGGTGAAGAACCCGGTGGTCACACACCCACTCGGCAGCGTACTGCCCCGGAATCCGCGCAGAGGCGTGGAGCTGGCTGTGCCACATGTCCTCCTCGTAGGCCGGGGGGATGAATCTCTGGTCGTGGTAGCGGGAGCCAGAGGTGCTGTAAGAAACCGGCCAGGGACCTCCGGTAGCCCGCGGCTGGTAGTCCGCGCCGGGGAAGACGACATCGCAGCCGCAAGCTCCCCGGTCATGGAGCCAGCGGTGCTCCCACTCGCGGATCAGAACCCATCGGGTATGCATGATTCGCTCGCACATGGGGCAAAACGTCTTCGCGATGGATACCCATGCTGCCTGGTAGTTGCAGACGGGGTACTCGACGCTCCGGGTCGTGGCCGGACAAGGTCGAACGACCGACGCCGATCGGTGACCGCAGACGTATCGAATGTATTCGTGAAAGCCTAGGATGTTTTGGTACTCAGAGTCGAGTGATGGTCGAGGTTAGGGGACTTACACATGATCGCTCTTTGCAGTCTTGACTTGCGCGATTCTCTGAGATTGAAAGCAACTTAATTCTCTGCCAGAATAGGGAAATGGTTGAAAGTTGTTTTTGCGAATCTGAAAACAAGAGCAAGATAGATAGGCGGAAGTTGGCGAGAGGGAGACTGGGATAGCAAAGTTTCGTGAGAATTGTTTCCAAATATCAAGGGCAAGAATATGTGAATACGGCGAGACTTAGGAGTGAAGAAGTTGAAGCCGAAAGGAAATGTAGTGTACCAGGCCCTCGATTATATGTCGGATGGAGGTAGGGTCAAGCAATCCGATACGTATAGGTAAGGTAGTTTGCCTGAAGTAAATCAGGTGAAAGCAGATTTGCTGCAAACGCAAGAGTTGTTGTATGGAAGTGAATGTGTAATTTATAACAGAAATACACCAGACATGTTGACCTGAGTCGCTGCCCATATCTCATCCGCAAGGCAGCGATATGGTGATTGTAGCACAATGTGAGCTGCTTCTCATTGACAACCATACGGGGAAGAGTGTCAGGGAAATTCATATAATACACTATCTTGACAATAGGCGCCAATACGGCTAGTACATAATACACAGACAAAAAAGATAATGGTCGCAAGATGTACCGCTTGTTCTGCTCAGAAAACCTTGGCTTGATTACCGGCGGCCTGGTTCATGAGGAATGACTTCAGCGGGTGGAGCGAATTAACAGCATTCAAGCCGAGAGACCTCAGGTGCACCAAAGGTCCGCTGCCCACGGAATACAGCTTGTGCAGCTTATCGCAGACTCCCAGGAGCACATGATTTGCAGCATAACGGTCTGAGACGTACGACTCCAGTGACATTTTGGCGCCAATGTCAAGACCATGGCTGACGGCAAACTCGATTGTCTTTGCTAGACTTTGCACATCCCCTTGGCCTTGGTTGAGGCCTTGCCCGGCTAAAGGATGGATGGTATGTGCTGCGTCTCCAATAAGTGCGACGCGTTCCGCAATATAAGTGTCGGCATGCCTCATCTTCAGAGGAAAAGAAGCAACAGTGCCCTCTTGGACGCCAATAGCGGTCTGCGGTATGGATTCTGGGACAACCGGCGTGTTTTCCAAACGCCAGGAGACTTCGTCAGCTTGGCCAGAGCTCTGAGAGTGGAGATAATCCAAGTCTGTAGGACTCAGTCGAAACGCGGCATTCACCATCGAAATGAAATCCCGCGGGGACAAGCTCTTGAGCAAAGAGGCATGAGCTGGCGTGGTCGACCAAACCAGGGTTGAGAAGTTTCCTGGGAGCGGGAGCATAGCAACTGGGCCGGTTGGGAGGAATCTTTGATAGGCAATCTTGGACTGCTCTCCACCCCAGCCCTCGCCTTCCAACTGGAGGGTTGCTACAACTCCGTGACGATTGTAGTCCCAACCCCGGGCCTCGATGTCCGCAAAGGATCGCACGGGGCTGTTCGCGCCATCCGCACCCACGAGAAGTCGGGCTAAGAGTTGTTTCCCTCCCGCGAGGTGGACGACTGGCCACTCCTTCAAGTCCAATCCCTCCACCTCTTCAATCTCATCTCCATACGATATCCTCTCTACCCTGGCATTGTCAAAGGTCGCCAGCTCCCCTAGCTGATCTAGACGCCTCAACAGCCCAGAGGTGAGGTTGAGATTTTCTGTCATATATGCAATTGTGGTGCCATCGGTAGCAGAGCTGGGAGCCCAGTCGAACTCGATTCGTGCATCCGTCACGCCGTCCCATACTTGCATCTCTTTGTATTCTTGGATTCTGTCCCTCTCGAGGCAGTCCCATGCGCCAATTTCCTTGAGGAACAAGGCAGAGGACGGAGTCAGGGAGCTGCACCGGTTCGAAAACCTGTCGGGCGGAAGCTTCCAAGATTTGATTTTGGAGAGATCCTGCGCTTCGACGAGAGCTACCCGAAGGCCAGCCGTTACAGGATTGGACCCTGTTGACGTCACGGTATCAGTACATAGAAGGCCATCGGTATACTCTCGTGGCGGGAAGGCTGTACTCACGGAGGGCAGTCAAGAGGCTGAGACCTGCCGGTCCCCCACCAATGCAGACGACATCGTAGAAGTCGGGTTTCGTAGGCGCAGTTGTAGTCGCATAGGTTCGTCGGAGTTTCTGCCGTGCATGGCGGGTACACGTCCGACACAGATAGGCCGCCGCTCTCCTTCTAAGAATGCTCTCCATTGGGGGCAGACAGCTATCTCTCTGGCGACAGAGGGTAGCAAACACGGGAGCTCTATCGCATGTTGAGAACCATTCAAGTTGGAGCTTATGCAGGGATATGCTTCTCTCGTGGCCCGAGCGTCTAACGGTACCTCTATGAACCCCAACCCTGGTTTCTCAATTCGGCTGCTATCCTACTCTATGTTCGCGGCATGAGACATGATGGCGGCGATGATTTCGCTGAGAAGTACCATGTAAGTTCCGGGCCTTTACGAACGAATAATATGGCTTGGGTCCTGCCTGAGCGGCGAAGCGCAGGCGCCTGCCAGTGAGACCGATAATGTGTCAACCCCTTTAAAGCAGGCAGCGCGAGTACGACCTTAGACCGTCGGCACTGCTCCGCCCCAGTTATTCCCCCGGGTCTGATCTCCGGTCAGTACTAAGTATTCCGCGTACGAGCAGTCTCTTAAGCTGTTGACATCTGTTTCTTTCTATTGTATCCTCGAGGTTCTGGTCACACGCTGAGGCTGCTAACATGTCGTGTGAGTTCCCCTCCCCTGACGGTGCTGGAAATCCATCTGCGCCTGCGTCCTCCTGGGCCAATCCGGCGGTGTTTACCCCTCCACGCACGCAAGCACGCCCAGGCTGACAACGTCGTGTCCAGTCTTCAACGGGACTGCGAAGGTTCTACACGGCTCGAAATTACCCGAGACCACCACCCGGAAGCAAGCGATTGCGATGCTCCAGGACCACGAGTTCTTCCTCCAATGCGATCCCCATATGACCAAGTTTGAGAAGGTGCCAGACAAGAAGCCCACCGTCCCCATCCCAGAATCTGTTAAGCCGACTGGCAGCGGCGAGGACATCTACAGCGTGACGGACCTTGTGCACGCGGTGCCTGCCGGGCTGTGGGACTCCAACGTGGTCAGCGTGTACGAATTTACAGATACCGAAGACGGCGTCTTCGTGCGGATACGCAGTCCCCTCTCGGTCGTGCTGGACACGATCTGGTCCATTACCGGAGAGGATGGCAGCTTGGAGATGGTGGAGGAGGCCACTATTGTCTGCTCCAGGCTGCTTGTGCCATTTGTGAAATCGCAATGCGAGGGTGGCTGGGAAAAGATCCATGCCAAGATGATTGCTCGTTTGAAGGACGAGGCCAAACCCAGCGTGTGACCAACCGTAGGACCCCCGGGCAAGGCGACTTAGATGAGACTCACATATCGCACTATTTGGCGGTGTGCCAGGCTGAAGTTGCTCTAGAAGAGAGGCGTGATAGAGGTGACATGCTCGCAGAGGAACATAGAAGTAGTTGATATACACTAGGCATACGGAGAGAGGAGGGGCGGCTATCCAGATGAGATCCCTCCCCTCTCACGGCATTAGACTGGTGCATGTATACAGCCCGTCGCCAATTCACTTGAATTTTACGATAGCCACCATCACAGAACGATACATAGGTAAGCACCTTCTGAGCGGTGTCTTGAGCAGCTGTGAATATCCACGGGCGCTCGAGATTTGCCCCAACCTCGGTCGCACGCCAGCTAGTCCATGATGGTGTCAAGGCCAGATACTGTATGCCACGCGTACTTACATGGCTATCTTACATCAAGGGACAAGTTGATGGAAACTGGAACTAGAATCCACCTGAGCCCAGGCACTCTGGCTGCATGCTGCTATCCGCGTATGGGAAACGGGCCAGGGATAAGCAAGTTCTAGTAACCATTAGAAATCGGGAAGATGGAATGTATTGAATGGTGTTTTGCAGAGTGGCCGAGGAACACATTATAAATACATTGATTATAAAGAAGTATATGTAGTTGAAGTTCCAAGTCTGCGCGCATAGCATTGCGACGTGCTCAGGTGAGCGAGGCCAACACTGCTGTTGAATGCATGCACAGTACCTGAATGGCGACCTACAGTAGATACTGGACTCACTATATTTCCGCGTTTACGTACTAACTTACCAAGCTTACCTTCGCAACTACGGTACGGACCACGCTGGAAGATAAGGCGGGAGGCAAGGTAAAGTCCCTTAGCCATTCGGCTATTGGCCACTCTCGACTCGGCTATTTTAGCGTGGTTTTAGCCCCTTCTCCGTTTCGTGTCTTGGAGCCCATCCCTGATCGCTCTGAGCCTCAAACTGCTCCAAAAAAAAGTATCAGGACTTCAACAAAGGAAATCGCTGTCGTCCGTTAAAGATCTCGTGAATCTTCAATAGTCGTACCTGGTGCATTCGGCTCGGTTCATTCATTCAATGAGATAACCCGTCTTTACAAGCAGCTCACCGGTCCGGTCCCCCGAGCTGCTACGATTCACGCGAACATCTTGTTGACTTCGATCTTCACACTTCCAGCTTTGACTCTGGAAGCAGCTCAAACTTGAAGCCCACGGCTCAATTTTAAGGCGATCCCCTGAACAGTATTGATTACACCCAGGAAAAGCGCATCGCCATTGTTATCACCACCGGAAGGACTGCTTACCACGCATCGTTACTGTTCTGCCGTTGAACCTGCTCCGACGCATCGCGACAAGACCCGGTGGACCCAGTATCATCCCAGCCTAGGCGTCGCCTCGTCCTGTCCCAAAGGACATTCAAAGATTGGTAGCAGTGAGGTTTCAACGTCCGCCCTGCCGCATAGCGGCCGTCAAAATTCATCATGGCCACTCTCCAAGTCAGGGGTCCGGATTATTCCGTCACCAAACAGAAGGCTCTGGAAGATGCCAAGAAGATGCAAGCTGTTGTCAGAGATGAGTGCATCAAAGCCGGCAAAGAGGTGCCTCCTTATATGCTACAGGAGCTCATTGGAAAGGGGAGCTTCGGCCGGGTCTACAAAGCCGATGACTTAAACACGAAGGCACTTGTGGCCGTCAAAATCATCGACATTGACGAGAGCGATACTCTCAACCCCAAGCTCGCTGACACATATAGCGAATTCATGAAGGAGATCAACGCCCTCAAACTCCTAAGCGACAGCGGTGCCAAGAATATCAATCACATCCTTGATGTTCTCCCCGTCGGCCAGTCCATGTGGATGGTTACAGAGTACTGTGCCGGAGGGAGCGTGGCTACTCTCATGAAGCCCACAGCACCCGGTGGCTTGCAAGAAAAGTGGATTATTCCAATCCTGCGCGATGTCGCCGAGGCTATCTCTTGGGTTCACAAGGAGGGCATCATCCACCGAGACATAAAGTGCGCCAACGTTCTCGTTACGGAGGCCGGTGCCGTTCAGCTCTGCGACTTTGGTGTCGCAGGCGTCATCGAGCACAAGTTCGACAAGCGGTCTACGTTCATTGGCACCCCTCACTGGATGGCCCCGGAGCTGTTTGACCCGACCCCTTCGTACGGAACCCAGGTGGACATCTGGGCATTCGGTTCCATGATCTTCGAAATCGCGTCCGGCCTGCCCCCTAATGTCATGGGTGGGTTTAGCATCCAATCGCTGGGCGAATACGTCAAGACGCACTCACCGCGATTGGATGGCGACCAGTACTCTGCGCTGCTCAAGGACCTAGTAGCATTTTGCTTAGTAGAGGATCCCGCGAAGAGGCCCTCCATCGAGCAGGTCCAGCAGCACAGGTACCTCTTCAATACGGAGCCCATCTATCCATCCTCTTCTCTGGCGAACTTGGTTAAGGGCTACAAGATGTGGGAGGCGCAAGGCGGAAGCCGCAAATCTCTGTTCGACCTAGGCGGTGTCCAGGGCCTGCAGGGAATGGACTATTCCTCGACGGCGCTGGCCAACGATGAGTGGAACTTTAGCACCACGCTCGAGTTCGACCGCCAAGTCATGAGTAACGCCGACGCGCAGGCGGTCTACGACGTGTACGGCTCCAATATTGACTTCGAGTTTCCCGATCAGCCGTTCCGTGCTCCCAAGACTAATAAGCCTTCTCGACGCCGGCCGCCGCCCCAACTGCCCACCGCGAACAAGGCACCAATTGAGAAACTTTTCGACCCGAACACAATGACAAGTTATGCAGATAATTCTCTTGCTTACTACGGCCAAGGGCCGCCGCCCCCTACCTCGGATCATGCCTCGGATCACACCTCGGACCTGCCTCTACGGAACGACTCGCTTCATTCGACCCTTCGCGAATCCCTCATCGATTTGGATATGTCCCTCCACGGAGACGAACTCTCACGCTTCGTGGACATGGACACCATTAGAGCCGGTCCTCGTGCCTCGACGGACCATCACGACTTCAATGATATGAATGATCTCAACAGGCCGCCTCTGAGCGACCCCGCCGATCTGCAGAACAATCGTCTCACGCAGGACTGGAAGTTTCCGTCAATGCAGCCTCCAGCTTCCGCCAACCCAGAAATGTCGCGCTTCCCCTTCAACGAGGACCGCCCCGTCGCCGGCCCGAGCTCTGCAGGTCGCCCCAGCTTGGTCCATCATCCTACCGACCCAGTGGCGCTGCAGTCGCAGGCCTACGATATGATGATGCCTCGGACCCAAGAAAGCCGCCCCGTCTCTGTGGGCAGCCTGATTGATCTTGACGAGAGTCTCGCCATGCCTGATCTCACGCGTCCCTCTACCGCCAACTCGGACGTCATCTCCGTCAGCGGCTCGGACATTGGTGGCGCATTTGATCTCGAACGGCACACTTACCTCCATCAGCCTATGCAAAGCGGGCCTCGGGAGCCGTCTATCTACGTGTCCGACAGCAGCGACTTTGCGCGGCTTGCCAAGGCCCCAGGCGACGAACTCAATGCTTTATCAAACTTCAACAACGGTGACATGCGGGAAGGTGGCTACGAAACCGGTCCCGATTACTCGACAAATGAATATCTCGAGGCAGATTACCTAGCCATGAGCAATCGCCCGACCCAGAACCAAGCAGAATTCCAGCAACCTCCGAGCAACGGCTTGAGCGGCGTTCCTTCTGACCTCCCACCCGCTCCGGCTCCCCCTTCCGCGCGTGTGATGCAAGGCATGGCTAGTCGCGAAGAGGTTCGTGACGACGTGATGCGCATGCTAGCCGCCTTCCAGGACCATTTGAGTTTCGCAAATGCACACCTTTCCTCACTTCCTGTACGGCGTGCCGGTCCCCAGGGCGGTGAGAACATGGCGGATCTTTAAACGAAAGAAACAGCACAAGCGCTACGGACGGCCTTCGATGGTAAGACCGTCCTTGCCCGCAGGGGAGCATCTCCATGATACTGGGCGATGCTCCAAGATATGCCAAGAAACTATTACATCTGAAATGAACAATATATTTGGAAGGCTATGAACAACAAGGCGTCGCTTGTATTAGCTGGCCAGGAAGCCAGGTCCGGCGCTCGGGAGCTATAGGAACGAACATTGTCGCATCGAGATACCATGTTTTATTACGGGCGAGAAAGAAAGTTATTTTCGTTTTTGGCCATGGAGAGATTTTTTTATACGTCGAGTAAAAGTGCAAAAGAAGGAAATCGCTAGCACTCCTGGGAGCCTGCACGGCTCGCCTGCTCCCTCTATCTATAAATCTTAGAAGAACCAACACCTCGAATCAAACAGTGACCTAGTGGCTTGATGCCCTTACCATAATGAAAGTTCACTCTATAGTTTCTATGGTACAGTAACCTCCTTTTCATTTGGGGAAAAAAGATGCAAAGGCGCGAGCAGTGGCATATGGACAGGTACTTCAGTTAGGTTGCGATCTAAAAAAAAAAAATCCCCTCCCGATGTTGCTCACATACCAAAAAAAAAAAAAAATTTCCTATGCGGGCAAATGATGACTCAACTTATCC
>FTLB01791890.1_pt1 | contig 19682 bp, 17 predicted proteins | sample 1658291 | NCBI WGS metagenome assembly FTLB01 (sample SAMEA3914812, study PRJEB12502) | metagenome | biome: forest; material: soil | place: Canada | collected 2011-07-07 | depth 0.1 m
GCGGACGACCACACTCCAGCTTGAACACGCGACAGTGAAGTCGACGTCACTGTTCACGAATACTTTTATCTTCCCTCTATACTGAGATGCTAGAAAGTCTCGCGAAACATCAATTACGTCCTCCTTTGTCACACAAGCCTTATCTCAGGTTCTCTTGGAGTTGACAAAGGCGGAGTCGGGCAATTACCCATCACGCCAGCGATTTAGACACAAATTGAGGACTGGTTCCTGTGACGAGGATCCCGATTTAACATGGAATCCGAACTAGCTCCGGATACCCAGGAAACCAATGTATCTGAAGAGAGGCCAGCGAAACGTCGTCACCGGAGCGCGGCGGCCTGCCAAAGATGCAAAAACCGCAAGCAACGTTGCGACAATGAGTTTCCTTCCTGCTCAAATTGTGTTTCTGCTGGGAAATCCTGTACGTATGGGGTGAAGCAAATCTACCCCGCAGAATATGTGAGGTCTTTGGAGAGTCATATTGCCGAATTGGAGAGAACTATGGCCGCGGCCGATCCCAACATCGCTATGGATCACCTTGCCAGCACTAGGGGCCAGGGAATCCAGAAAGAGTCCGTGGAGTCACCGGATGATTTTGTCGCTGAAGGACTCGAACCGAGCCTAGAGGTGGGAGTCGGGTTCGTCGCGTTGTCACCCAACTCCTATCTGGGTACATCAAGCGGGCTACCTCTTGCGAAGCTGGTCAAGTCCGCTATCAATGTTACTTCAAGAGGTTCACCCAGAAGAGAAACATTGGACCAGAGAGGTAATGCAGCCGGGTCACCATATTCCGCTGCTCTTTCAGGATCTACTAGGCATCCGGAGCCTGATATTTCGACTGGCAAAGTAGAGATGCCCAGCGATGAGGCAGGAGCGAAGCTCATCAGCGCGTATTTTTCTAGAGTGCACCCAAAGCATCCATTTCTGTCAAGAAAGCGAATCTCTACCCTGAACAAGGACCGGGAAACCTTAGTGCCCGCACACCAATCACGTTCGCGCGATATTAATGCCAATCGCCTTGATTACGCGATCCTGCATCTTATCTATGCAATCGGTGCCAGATACCTACAGCTGGCCAATGATCACAGTCACTCGTCTCCAGAAGTGAGTCTCTATTCGCATTGCAGGTCCAACAATTTATACAATCCTGTCTAACGTACGATAGGATTACTATGCTGCCGCATTGACAGATGTCGATGCCATATCGGATGTGCGAAGTCTTGAGAATCTAGAAGCAATGCTACTGCTCTCAATATATCAATTGCGGTCGCCCACTGGGCCCGGAATCTGGTGAGATGCCTCGATCATTCAGAAGTTCAATGTTGACTAACGACAACAGGTGGGTGATAGGGACAACTATGCGTCACTGTCTTGACTGTGGCCTGCATAGGAAATCGAATAACATATCTCCACTATTTGATCAGCGGCGCAAGCGTATCTTCTGGACAGCGTATATGCTGGAGCGGTCTGTTGCGAGGACTGTGGGACGGCCGTACACAGTAGCGGATAGGGAGATTGATGTCGCCTTTCCAGCTAATATAGACGACTCTCTGGAAACGGACGAAGAAGTTACGGCCGCCATCGCAGAATCCTCCGCCGACCCGGATCGCATCACGTCGCTTACCGCCGCGATTCACATATTTCAGCTCCAGCAACTGGAGTCGAGAATATCTAAAACCGTGTGCCGAGTCGACAAACCCATAAGCTCTATCAGCCCTCACAAGATCGCCAAGTTACGAGACGCAATCGACCAATGGAAAGCCAATATCCCGATGGTCCAGGATACTGGGACAGAAGACAAACCTCCGTACAACACGACGGACTATCACATGATTCAATATCACAAGGCTCTCTTACTTCTCTTCCTTCCATTCCTACCATCCTTTACCCCTGCTCATCCAGAATTCCGGCCAGTCGCATACTCGGCGGGCCAGATATGCCAGTTGTACAAGCGCCTTCATGACAACCAGTCGTACATCTCATTTTCGCTCTTGGCTTTGCACTCGACGTTTGTGGCAGGACTCGTGCTGGTGTACTGCTTCTGTTTGGATGCGTCGCTATTCGATACCCGATTCAGCAGTGACATCCGTGCGTGTAGCTCTATGCTCTATACGATTTCGGAGAGATGGCCTGCTGCGCGGAAAGTCCGTAATGCGTTCGAGAGTCTGGTTGCTGCCACAGTCGAAGCACAGCACGATGATCTAAGCAAAGACAGTCCCAACCCCGAGTATACCCCCCATCCAGGCAACAGGCCGTTGCAGTTGGAAATGGGGTCTTTTATTAGTCACAGCGACGACAGAACTTCTGGTCAAAGGACTACTGATCGTGTCTGGGATAGCTTCGAGACCGTCTTGGAAGACTATCAAATCAACTCCGAGACGTGGATGCAAGATAGCATTTTCTTGGCCATGGATGCATTTCCAGCCGAAGGTTGGAGCACCGCAGGGGAGATATGGTAACCTAAGACTCTATATGGATTTCGGCTCGTTTATAGAGGGTTAATATATTTGAAGATCTATGCGAACTGAGATACAGAACTGAACCCAATTATCCTGTCGTTTTCATGGCGCAGGTTCATAGCGCAGGCTGATGAGGAAACGTGTTTCTCCAATGATCCGCAATTTCGGCTCTTGTACACACCCACACATCTGGCTTCTCGCTAATGTAGTCCAGAAATCTTTGTAGCTGTCTGGCACGACCAGGCTTTCCTACAATCCGGGGGTGAATTCCAATCGACAACATTTTACCGCCCTCCTCGTACAACATATCGAAAGCATCCCTGAGATACTCAAAGAAGGACGAACCTCCAAGTCCGTCTGCAGCCACGTGGAATTTCATGTCGTTTGCGTCGTAGGCATAAGGTATATGCAAAAGGCCGAGCTCGGCATCGGGTCCCTCTCGAGCGCGCCGCATCTCGGCCAATGCTGGAGGCAGGTCGACCCATACAGGGACATCGTCGCCGTAGTAGTCACTTTCCCACTGCAAAGCCAACCCCATTTCCTCGAAAGCTTCCCATACAACGCCGGCGCTGTTGGGGCTGATCCGACCAACATACCATCCCTTAGGACTCACGCCGGCGCTGCGCTGAATTGCCTTGATTGCAAGCTGTATCTGTTCTTTCTCCTCCTGCGGTGACAGATCTCTGCTATCCAGGTAGCGATAGCCATGGCCTGCAATCTCATGACCAGCAGCAACAAACGCTCGAGCGACAGCTGGGTTCATCTCCAGCGCCTGGCCAATACCTAGGACGGTGAATTTGAAGGAGTGTTTTTCAAATATCCGCAGGAGTCTCCAGACCCCTGAACGAGCGCCATAGTCATAGTCCGACTCGACATTTGATTGACGGGCATTGACGAAGTTCTTAGTCCCCGCTATACAATTCGTTAGTACTTCCTGGATCCTGAGCCAACGATCCCATCCAACCTGCTCAGATGCCTGGGATTTTGATATGCAATACCTTTTTCCCAGTTCAACGTCTCCGATTGAGTGTCTCCGTTCAGAAGCGTCGACTCGGCGCCTTCCCTTTACCGCGAGTCAGCACGACAGCAATTCGCTATGTTCTAGCTTGGTTCTGCCAATCTCCTAACTCAGTGTGTTCCGAGACGAGTCTACTCACTCGTAGTTCAGACATATGCTAACCGCGATTCTGGCGCCCCCGGGCCATGCTGCGTTCCGCCCTGCCTCGCCGTAGCCGATCAAGTCCCTAGGGAAGTCGTATTTGCTATCATGGATGACCATATTTGACTGCAGAAATGACGAACGCCACGTCAACCTCGTGGTGAGTACAATTTGTCCCAAATATGCTTGCTCACATCGATATCATAGATTGCAGTGACAAATGCAATCGCTTCATTCGCCTGCGATGTTCTCGGCTACCGCTTCCGAAACTCGGTGTCCCATCGGCCGCTCCCTATCGGCAGTGCCGATTTCCACGGTGGGTCTATCAGGAAGGTGGAGCGCCGCGCTAAACAATGCCGTCTCGGGCCAGAAGCGCGGCTCTTGCTTGCGTCGAACCTGAGCCAGGGACTTCTCGTAGCCAACAGCCCAATATGCTGTAGAAACCCATCTGAATTTGTGCAGAGATCAACAGATGATACTTCTTCCTAGCCCGTGTTCAAAGAGAGAAAAATAGAAAAAATGGCGGAAGCTTACTTAGAGATCAGCAGGCGCAAGGTGCAGGAGCGCGATGCCAAGATTCCCCAGGAATGGCGGATCACGGTCCCGGACCAAGACGACCTCACAGACTTGCCTCGCCAAAGCTCGATACTCTCTGAGCGAGAGCTGGAAATTACCGAGCAGCACGACTCCACGGCGTTGCTGGAATGTATTCGAAACGGAAAATACACTAGTGTCGAAACAACACAAGCTTTCTGCAAAGTCTGCCCTACTCAATCGCATCCGTTGGCAAGCAGCGACTAACACCATGAACAGAGGGCGGCGATTGCTCAGCAGGCTCTGAATTGTCTAACTGAAGTATTCTTTGAGCAAGCCATGGACCGAGCCGCCTATCTTGACGAATATCTGCGAACAAACGGCCGCCCAGTGGGCCCTCTGCACGGCCTTCCTATTGCGCTGAAGGACAGCATAAACGTGGCCGGAGTCGACTCGACCATCGGAATGACAGCATTTGCATTCAAACCAGTCAAGGAGAACTCTGTAATTGTCGATATCCTTCTTGCGCTCGGCGCGGTCCTCTACGTCAAGACCAACGTTCCCCAGTCCATGATGACCCCAGACACAGAAAACTTTGTGTTTGGGCGGTCGAGAAACCCACGTTCAAAAGAATTGACAGCAGCGGGAAGCTCTGGCGGCCTTGGCGCTCTGCTGGGAATACGGGGTACTTTGATGGGAATTGGAACAGACGTCGGTGGCTCAGTCCGGTAAGCTGCACACGAGGATGACCGGGGCGAAAATGCAACTCACGAAAAGTTGACCGAACTAAATCTTTATAGTATTCCCGCCTACTGCAATGGTGTGTACGCTATAAAACCATCTTCTGGTAGGTTACCATATCACCGCCTCCAGGGATACCTCACTCCAGGAGCCGAAGCGATCGGCATATTGTGTGTCAATGGTGTCATGGCCGTCTCAATGAGAGACTGTGACCTTCTTTTGCGCTGTGTTTCAGACGCAGAACCATGGCTCTACGACCCAGGCTGCGCGACCTTGCCATGGAATGCTTTGCCGCTACCGAACAGACCTCTTGTGTTCGGCATAATTCTAGAGGATCACGAGACAACACCGCTACCACCTCTACTGCGAATCATGAGAGAAACATGTGATAAGTTGCGAGCTGCGGGCCACGAAGTGATCGAGATTGATTTCTACAAGTGTGCTGAACTGGCGACGAACGCTGTGGGGCACTTCAAACTGGAAGGCGGAAAGGTATGTTATCCTACAGTAGATTTACTGTGATCTGAAAGAGACGCCGAATGCGACCGGAGTATTGACCTTCTATTGCACCCCTAGGCTCTCGATGCGGCTCGTGCCTTGACCGGAGAACCGTACACCGATTCTGTCGCCCAGGGCGGTCTTTATCCCTGTGAGGAGGGGACATTGTCCGATCTTTTTGCATTGACCTCGGAAAGGCTCCGTCTCCAGACTGATTGGTTGCATTATTGGGCATCCACGGCACAGAAAAGCAAATCAGGCAAGCCCATGGACGTCATTCTCTGTCCAGCTCAGAGCTGTCTCCCACGCCCGCATGACACGTTAATCCGCAGTCATTTCTCTCGAATATGGAACGTATTGGACTATCCGGCAGCTATTGTGCAGTGTGGGATTGTTAACTTGAGGAAAGATGATGTAGAACTTCCAGCAGCACGAGGCCCATTTGACGCGAAGGTCCAGTCTATCTGTAAGGAACTTCCCCCTCTCCCACAGTCCCTGCAAGAATGGAAGAGCTAATGAAACACCTATCAGACACTGAAGATAAACGTCACCGCTATGACGGATTCCCCATTGGTCTGCAGCTAGTGGGGCAACGACAAATGGAGTCGAAATTAAGCAAGATTGCTTTGCTGGTAGAGAAAGTAGTTCGTGAATAACCTAGCTTACGTAGGTTTCTCGAAGATTGAATCATTGAATATACACGAATAAGTAAAGTACCTAAGAAGCGCACGTTTAAAAAGAAGAACCCGGAGCTGGAGCAGTTGCGTGTCATTCTGAACATGTCTGCCAGCTTAAGCTCATATTTCCATCTAACTAGCCCGTTCATGTGCCGAATTCTTTGCTTGTCAAAAGTAACTCCATGGCTCACTGTGTCGTCAAACCCATACTCAAATCACAGTGCGCATTTATGTAATACATGCTAGTCAGAGTGAACAGACGAGCTCTAAGTGATTCATAATAGATTCCGTTCCTGAGGCGACTCATCTACAAACTATACACGCGATGCTCCAACTCCCTGTCCAGGATCCTTGGCACACTTCGGTAGATCTCACAAAGTCCAAGAACATTCATCCCCGTTATTCATAGGCATGTCAAAGTTGTCAAAGAACTTTTTCTGGCCTTGGCCATCCTACGCGCTGACGGCAGCTCCCGATATGGCTGGGTTGATCCGTGGGTTCTGCGAGACTGCCAGGTCGTCCTGCTGGATTATCTCGCTGAACATGCGCCATCCTTGACAATCCTCAGGCGCCTCCGCACCCACCTCCATAAAAGCCTCCTTCACAGCGTCGAGGGCCATATTGCTAACCGTCGTACCTTGTCCCTGCGACGCCTTGGTGTGTTCTTCTGATTCGGGTCCAGCGTCACACGCCAACGAACGCCGCACCCCACACGCAACCCTAATCAAGTGCGGCGTTCGCTTGTGTGCGGCGTTCTGTGCCATATCTAAGTTTGGCACGTCCCTGGTACGGTTCCGATTTGAGAATGCCACGGTTCCGATGCGAAGCTTACTACTTGGCAGTGACTATATAAGTAGGTTCTACCTCCCAGCCAAGAACACACTTTGTCATCCACATACGGGAAGAGTACATGAATCTTTTGGCAAGCCTCCGCGAATCCTCATCTAGCTCAACATACCACCATTTCGCAGTGCCTACTCTATTTTCCTAGCTGCTCAAGCCAACAATGGCAGTGCTACATAACACAGCAGAGAATAATACCCTCTGGACCCGACTCATCAACGGCTGGCTCCAAGCCCGAGAGTGGTGTACAGGGTCGCAACCCACCTGCGAAGTGGGCAAAGACGAGCCATCATGCGCATCTGATCTGCGTGAGGCGCCAGCCCGAGATGGGTGTACAGGATCGTATCGCACCTGCGACGTGGGCGAACACGAACCATCATGGGTATCCGCTCGGCGCGCGAATTGTACGCACTGTCCCTTCTACCGACTGCCAGAGGAGCTTATGCTGCAGATCTTTGGCAGCTTGGATAACGCAACAAAGGGCGTCGCCCAGCGCACCTGCGGACTGTTCATGACCATCCTGTTTGATTCGACACTGTACTACCGCAAGCGGGGATTTGTGTTTGGCGAGTATTGGGGTTCCCCACTCCCGCCTCGACTGATGCAACCGGATTGGCTTCTCATAGATCGGGACCGATTTTGTCTCGACTGTCTCCGGTTCCGAGAAGATGGAAGATACGAAAACGCCATCAAGGCGCTGCGGAGCCCTCTCTGGTGCTCTCGCTGCAACGGGTGTCACAACCGTGCCGCATTCTCGCCACGGCAGAGAGCAGTCTCTTCAGCGGCGACCCGAGTCTGTGTCTTGGCCGAAGGAAAGGCCCGGATCTGTAGGCACGAGTCCATAGCATACAGCAACAGCTGGACCGAGGATCTGAGACCTTTCCCTATTTCACCGACAGAAGAGCCGTTAGAGCCAATATGTCGACACCCTGATCATCGCCTGCCTTGGGCTATCTCTTGGCAGCGCTCCCAAGAGTTTCGTTGCTATCCCGATGCCCAAACTCCCAGCGACGGAGCGCCTTGTTTCGGAAAACTCTACCGCAGCCAACCACCAGGAAGCGCGCAGGCAATTGGTTCTAGTGCGACATTCCTCCTGTTCCAGATTCAGCGCGGGACGCCTCTGACCCGTGCGTTCTTGCAGGAACGGCTGATTGCCAATGCAGACACGCTCGGGAAAATGCTGTGTCCACACGTCACGGTCGACGATGGGCAGCTGCTGCTACCATTCAGCCCGAGTCGCTGCGCGTGCTTCGATGGCGTGCGATGGGTGCATCACCCTTGTGAATGGCACGGGATTTGCTGCCGCTGTACCGGCGCCAAGGAACCGAACCGAGTTGGGTATTTCCTGGAACAGTCTTACTTACGTGATCACAGCTATCGATGCAACGTCTGCGATGCGAGCTATAGTCGGGGTCGCTATGGCTCGGCTGTGACCATTACGGTACGTGCCCTGGGGGGTAGCTGCGAGCCAAATATGCCTACAGGACGCCAGTATCGATTTTCTCGGTATAGATACTGGGTATCTAGGCTTCATCCCGAGTCTTGGGGGATCTACGAAGACGAGGAACTCCATCATGTTGCCAGGTGCCGTGATATATTCTGTGCGTCGCGGTGGAGATGGCATCAGTTGTTGCGGCTTTTAGCCCGATGCAATACTGATACTCAGGTATAGCGATTTAGTAGAGTATTAACCAGGTTGAACATCAATCAGACTTGTGAAGTCATCCCTTCTTTTTTTTAAAAAAAAAAATAACATGAAATCCGAAGTCACCTACGTCCGCTCACGTCTACTTAGGCTTCAGCGCCAATGAAGAGTGAATTAGTACTTCCGCTCCTTCCACGTAGTCGAGACAAATATGTACGACACCATAGTTTCTCTGAAGTGAGAGAAAGGTAAGGAGTAATCCTATGATGTAAATATCTACACTGCTCTCCCTACTCTTGCTCTTGGTGCATGAAAATAAATATAGCTGGAGCGATGATAGAAACACAGCAATAAAAGCATAGACATGTTGGTAGTGATCAGCTGGAACTATATCAATGGGCCCCTCTCTCTTTCTACCGCTCCTATCTCTTATTATTTCTCCTCTTCTTCCTCTCCTTCTTACTCTCTCTCTATCTCATATCCTCGAGCGATCCATCCCCGGCCAGTTTCATGAGCGAGGATTTGGAGACCGACAACGAGGATGAAGTTTAAGATTATAATTAATGCGCGATACCGAGCAACGGGGGCAAGTCGAAGACGGGACCAGATGTTGGGGAAACACCTTCCGTGGCCGATCGTTGCAATCTCTTTATCTACCCAACTCGATTATAAAGTCACCAACTAGACACTAAAACCCCCTTTTTTCCCTCGCTAATACGTATTTCTAGGAATTAGCGATATGGGTGAGATCATGCGTCGTTCGTCGGATTTCGACTCGGAGGAATAGCTACCTTGGCGGGGCAGCCTCCCTCCGCTTCCTCGGCAGCATCCAGGGCATGGGTGAGACTTTCTTAGGCCTATTCCTATCGCTTTCTTGTCAATCTGGGCCTGGAGATAAACGCCATGGGATAATTTCCAATGATATTGAAAATAATAATATAAAGCCACCTAGGAGTTGGTTTCCACAGCCTGCTTTGCTCACATAATCTCGGTATTAACCTATAAGGCGCGATAGATTGTTAGGTGTCGATACTAGTTACCCAAAAACGGACAGTGGGAAACGCGCACTGCGTGAACCGGAGAGGTGACCATACCCAATATAGGTTAGAAGGCGACAAGGTGGCTTCGGGGCACAGCACATCTTGGAAAAGGGTCGAACGCCCAATCAACATAGCGAGCGAGCGGTGCTTTCCTTCAGCCCCAGCCGCGAAGGAAAAGTAGATTTGCTTTCACCGCCTTTTTCCCCATCTTCCACAGCCAACTTGAACGCTTCGCGGCCTAACTGGACGGCTGCAACCGTGCCTCCACGGTGCGCAAGATCAACGCCCAGCCTACTACACATTTGTTTTATTAGCTTTTCGCATAAATTGTCGGTCCTCTGAGGCCTGGAAATGAACAGCGCGACGGAACGATGCCAGGGCTGCGGACACTCGGAGTACTGGGATGCGTCCGCACCGCAGCTCTGTAACTTTGGCGGCAACATTAGAAATTATGAAGCGTATGTATAGTAAATAACTCATGGCTCTGGCGATGTGGGGGCCTGGACCCCATCCCAGTTCTGCCTCTCGACTTTGCTTAGCTGTTTAATTTTAAATCAAATTATGGCACGCTGACGACTCTGAAGGGGAATTCAGGCGATCCAGAGCGACGAAAGATACCGAAAAGGCCTCGCAGGCGACAACAATCGTCAGGGACGGCGCCAGAATAAGGAGCGCGGGGCCAAGAAGAGCTGAGCCAACGTGCGTTTAGGCTACGTAGGGTCATCGCAAAATTTCGGGACAGTTCAAACCCAAAAGGCAAGGGTTATGGAAAATAGGGAAGACCTAAATAGCACGAGAACAACAACATCATGATCGCAACCGACCGACCTTTACTTACTAATCCAAGCAACGTGTGATGCCTATTCCAATCGACGCTACAGCACCCCCACGACTTTTGCCAGCAGCTAACGTAGCTACATATCATATCACTGTGTGAGAATGCTGCCGGAAATCAGGCTGTTGTAATAAAAAAAAGCAGCTTTTTAGTTACATGTTGAATATATGGGCTAAAATTCCCTGTGAATGTGCCTCAATGCACACGATGATTCCTATGCATCTCTATTGATCTTGATCAATCTCCCCCACAAGTATTGCATGCATTTCATCGATTGCCCCAACCCACTTCTCCTTGGCCCAATCAGCGCCACCTGCGAGGACGTTACGCCACAGCCAGGAAGAGGGCCGAGAAAGAACAAGCCGCAGGATGAAAAGAAGTACCCGCAGGGTAGAATAAAGCAATGGCGTTTTCATTGGATCACTATGGCCTAGTACTGCCTCGTGGTGGTGTGGCTGAGCGGCGCCTTCCAGACTGAACAGCCACAGCGCCGGTGTGAGGAGGAAGAGGGGAATGTAGATGGCTAGCATGATGTTGGTGTAGCCGGAGCCCTGGTACTTGAAGATTCCACAGAGATCCCCGGCCTCTTCGGGCGTCTCGTTTATCCAGCCATCTTCGGCCTCGTGGACGTGGTCTTGGCCGCTAGCAATGTTCCAGGCGTCAAACTGGATCCGTGCGAGCGACGTCTGAAACAAGCGCTCGGCCTCCAGGGCCCAGTGCTGCGAGCCCAGAGCCACGGAAATATACAGAGACAGCATCTCCTGACCCACGAGCCCCGTGCCTAGGCGACGCTGGATCGAGTTGTACACATCGGAGTGAGCGAGCGACAGTTTCATGAGCCAGTACCCCGAGACGGGATTCTTCTTCCCGTCGTCTGCCAAGTCCATTCGGTCGTCTGCCATGGACCAGCAATCGGTTCCATCCGAGTCGGGGGGGCAGAGCCAGGTGGTATCAACGCAAGCCAGCGGGCGGTACTTTGCATCGTCCTTGACCCATACCGGCGAGTTGCTCCCTGGGAGTCGAATTGGCAAGTCCGCAACGAAGACGGGATCGTCGTTCGGATCGAGGTACATTATATGAAGAGGATTGATGAAGAAGATGGTAACTGTGCTGTTCTCCGGTGGTGAGATATCCGGAATCGGTTGCCAGTCGTCCGAGTCTCTAAACAGAGTCGTCGAATAGGCACTGCCCGGGACGTCAAGTGGTCAGCGCTAAGCGTACTTCCCGGGGCGAAAAGCCTACCTGACATCATACGTGGGTGCAAGCCAGTCAAAGGGATCCCCCTCGCTCGTAAATGTGTAGTTAGTATAACCAAGGGTATCATTTATGACACCGTAGTAGTATTTGTATGTCTCCGTACCGCGGACCACCGTTCTATCAACAAAACGGTGGTCGGCTCGGAGAGGGGTACAGGTTGTGCGTCTCCGAAATTTCCACGCCTCCTTGTAGTTGACTCCTATCGTTGTGGCGTCGACCAGGCCCGTATCAAACGTGACCGGCTGCACTCCCTCCACGAGCAACTTGTCGCTAGGGAAAGGCGAGTCCCACGAGAAGGTCCTGTTGTAGCTGATCTGCTGCTCCTGGAAGAAGTGGCAAAGCGGCAACATCGTCCTGGACACGTCGTCTCGGTTTGATTCAATGGCATCATAGCAATACTTCGCATACTCGGCAGCGCGAATCTCTTTGCCTCGATTGTAGACATCGGCGCGCGTTGCGGCGGCGTCTCCGGACCGGCTGCTATCGAATCGCCAGACTCCGCATTGGTCAGAATGCCAGAGAAAGCTTCCTTTGTATCCGGTCTTTGTTGCGTAGTACCCGCCGAATGCCCGGGCGGCAAAAACGCCCAGGAAGATGAGCAAGATCACCATACCGCCGAATACGTCCTTGTTCACGCTGGGCTGCCTTGGCGACCGCATCAACCTGGCGGTGTTCGCGAGTAGATCCCGCCCACTGGTTGAGCGATCAAGAACCTGGGCCAAGTTCTTCTGAGTGTCAGGCGGGTCCTCTGGATCGCCAGCATCAGCAGGTGGCGGCTGGCCATTGCCAGGTGGGTTATCATCCAAATCACCATCGGCTGCCTGCGGATCATCAACCAAATCATCGCGGGCACGCAGACCATCATCGGCAGGCTGCTGAGCGCCGATCGCAGGAGGTGCTGGAGGTTCACCAGGTACAACCTGGTAGTCTCCCCCGCCAAAGATCCAGATAAAAAGACACAAAAATGGATACTTCAATAGCTTGAAGACATAGGGGGCCGCTAATGCCAGCCATACGGCCAGCAACGTCATAAGCACGGCGGCCGAGCTGTCCTCAACGGCGAACAGCCAGCCTTGGGGGGTTCGGTCAGCCAAGGACGGCACCCATGTGAACAAGACTCCACGAAAGGAAATTCTGGGGCCTACTTTTTGTCTCGTAATCACACCAGATGCCTGCATGAACACTCTCCGAGGTTCCGATGGGACCGTGAAATGCATCCATGGCGAACCCGGCCGAGGCTGGCTGGCGAAATGGGAGGCGCTTTCTGTGTGAGCAGTGTATGCCAGAGAGTTTAAAGGACAAAGCGAGATATTGTACTGTACCATGGCTTGATTCGCAAGAGAGTTAGATGGAATTTGGAGGCGACGGTGGGAAAATGAAGCGGATCGGTGGCTGAGGCCGGAGCAGCAGCCTCGTTGCGGGCTCTATGATAGACTTAGGTAAGGTAAGGTATCCACTGGAATTGTGCGCCAGTTCAACGAATAGTTAGATGAGCTATAATTGTGGCACGGTCCGGAATTCATCGGTGTACGGTCTCGTAGCCAAGAAGGGCAAGAGGGGCAGTTGCATGCCGACCGAAGTAAAATCATTGATTTCCCCTACAAAATAACCACTTGGCCATGCAACCAGCCTACTCTAACCTACTAATTGAATTCTATAATATATAAAGTACCCCGCAGGCAATATTAAGAACCTACCTCGAGGGCAATATATCTCCTAGATTAATTTAAAGACCTTAGATTGCAAGAGACTAGCCTCGGCTAGTTCTACTTAGTATAGATATAGATAGTTATAGTATTATATCTTCGACTGTTAGTGCTGATATGCGGTAGCGTTGGTATGGAAATAGCTACCGCCTGGAATATAGTCATTTTAAGGCGTGAAGGGCTGGTTGTATCGAAAGGGGCTTTTTGTATGGCAAATGGGGTTGTTTTAATGCCATCGATACGTAACTACCCCTCTAGCCCTTCTTGGTAGGAGACTGTATACCGATGTATTTTGGACCGTGCTGTAATCATAGCTCTAGTTAGACAGTTTGGAAGCTCCCTTGCGAACTTCCCACAATTAATCAACAGAGGGAAGTTCGCAACCTGTTCGTATGCGATCTTCTGGACTAAACAGCGTGAAAACAGCAGTCTAGTCTATTATCTTGCCCGGTTGCGGGTGAGAGAAGGCGGAAGACTTTAGTTGTAGGGAAACCCAGATCGGACAAGACTGTATTTGCTCGGTTAAGGAGAATCCGACCGTGTAAAAGTGTTCCGAAGCTGTACCTCGATATGTTACGCACGTCTCTGTCTATTTCGGCAATCAAACAGCATCAAAATGCGTACCATATTATACGAAGATCCCCGCGGCAAATCTCCATCTCAAGCATTACCAGAAAGCTCACTGCAATATGTATCAAAGCAGTTATTCACGTGCGAATATAGAAACGGACGTAAAAACCAACCCTTCGATACTGCTATATGTAGAGCTTTCCCACCTGAGGCAATCTGGTCTCATGGTCCGGAGCCGTGGTGAATGCGACCTTCCCGACGCCACTCTCTCTTTGCACGACCCCCCACTTAATTGGCAGTAGATGACCATCCCTCTCATCGTCTTTTAATACGTGGCATGCGGCACTGATGACGCGGCTGTTGGTCGACACCATACGCATTGTACCGTCGTACGCTCGGAAGTAGGCCAGGGCAATGATGGCGACCACGATGGCAAGGCTGACGAGGAGCGTTGAAGTTCTAAATGTCAGTTTTCCGGGGAATCTCAATACAGCAAGGGAGGTTCAGCAAGGAAACGTACTGATGAAGATGGCGATGGGGCTATGGCCGCAGGTGGAGAAAGAGTTGATGGGGCCATACGCCCCTTCGGCAGTCAGCGCTGCGATTTGTGCGAGGAACAGGCTCTGGGAGATAAGCCAGTGCATGATGCCGGAGGTGAGATACAGCAGGATGCCGTAGCGAAGCGGCAGCGAGATGAAGTAGCTCGAACGCTGGATTACGATGGGCTCCGAGACACGCAGTGGCTTCCTCTTGGCGTACATGAGACTGAACTCTCGTTGGACGAGAAACGTGCTCAGCATAGAGTTGTAGAAGATGTAGAGTATGGAGAGGATAAACCGGGGCAGGTTTGCCACCAGCACGTTGGAAATCAACCCTTCGGGGTCTCTCTTCGGAAGTCCCACGACCAAATACGTGTAAGGCTGAAGTTTTCCAAAGCCCATTGACCACAGACTCGAGAGGCTCGTGTCGATTCTGCGATGTCGAAGGTTCGGCAATGCTACCCCGAACAGGACGAAGCCGACGTTGAGGACTAGCAAACACCTGTGTGCAGCGCAACGAGTCGTTAGCGAAGAATCTTTCAGAGTCAAAGGGAATTTAACCAAGATGGCGTGTCTCTATACGCACAAAGATATAAGAACAATCCATCGCCGCGAGCTTGCTGCGGTCCACCAGCGCCTCGAATCTTTATAGAACGCCCGAGGCCGAGTATCTGGTTCGGGAGCCATCTTGACGAGGTGAGATTTCCATGTTCTTCTACTGATGAAGTCGTCCTTGGTGGCACGGCCCATGTCTTTGGTCGTAGGGTCCGGCTCCTGCGTGAAGGTGGCGATGGCATCGCCCAGCGTGTACAGGACCTGCTTCTGCGGCATCTGGCGCTCTTTCTCCTGCCATCTTCGTAAAATCCAAATGCACATCATGATGAGGACTTTGACGAGGTCGAGAATGCAGACAACGAACATGATCCATGGGCAGTACTTGAAGCGGCACATCGTATTGGTTTCCGCTGGGATCTGGGCGAGGCAATAGTTGACTTGCTACCGCGGGGGTCCCAGAAACCACGTCATCACGGGATCGGGCGGCTCATTCATCACGAACTCCTGGGTCCCGTTCGAAGCGGCCCACATGTTCTTGGCCCAGTCGTCAGACCGGGGCAGGATAGTGACATAGAGCAGCAAGCTGTGCTTGGAAGGCGCCTGGATGCTCTCGTTTTTCACTAGGACGATCAAGTTTCCCTGGGGCGCAAAATAGTCCGCGTATCGGTGGAAGCAGTCTGCCACGCTCGGATTTTGGTAGGACAAGGCATTCAGCTGCATCTGCTGGATGATCTGGGCCGAGTTGGTAGATGGCAGATTCACCCTAGACTCGTTCCAACTGGGGTCGTTGCCTCGGTTTAAATCAGGGCCCACCGTGGACCAGGGGGGACCATCAAGAAACGAGTCCTTGACGACGGCGACGGTATAGTTGTAAGACGTAAGGGACTGAAAGACTGCAGAATTGTATCTACACCAGCGGTATTAGCCAACATCTGTGTGCATGGCCATCACTATAAAAGGGAAAGAGGGGAGCGCTCGCATTAAATGGATGGGAACAGAACTAAAGACGAGCAGGAGCCACGAGAATCGTCGCCATCCCCCAATGTAAACAAAGTTGCGCAGACTTGGGACTCCTATGTCGAGCCACTTGTTTCTCTTGTGAGCCGAGTTGATATTGGCTCTGGTTGGGGCGGCCTGGAGCTGCATGCAGTAGTTGGAGGCCGATAGCATTCCGGTAGAAAGAAGGTCGATCAATAGGTGCAGCCACTGGTCGAGGTTGGCCACCGTGGTACAATCTCCTTCGTAGATGACCCCGACGCCATCCTGGGCGCGCAATCGCGAGAAGGCGACAACGGTAAGGGCGAGATTGATGACCATGATCACCAAAACGACGGCAATCTGGAGCAGCAGTGCTCGGCTCCTTCTCGACTTCCAGAAGCGGAGGCCCAGGCTCTTGTCGCTCTCCTTGATTTTCTCCTCGTCTTGCTTGATCTTGGGGACATACCATGAGAACTCGGTCTTGTCGGCAAACACGTTCGCGCGAAAGCTATTTACACTGTCTTTCCGAGACTGTCCGTCGGCCGCCTCCTGCTCGGCTGTGGATTTTGATGGCGTTGGTTGGATTTCGGGATCGCTGAGAGGGGTGACAGGAGATGGGTTATCGATATCCCCGGTACGAAGGCCCCTGGAACAATTGGGTTGTGTTAGCAGTGGATAGGCCGGCTGGAGGCTTCTTCTGGTTAATCTACGAGTCAACTGCGCCTATTCAGATCCAAGCTGCGCAGAAGGTTGTATGCGTATCGCGCGGGTGCAAGATTGAGCGGGGCAAGGTTGAACAGATTCTTTTGTCTGTATAGCTTGTCCTTACTAGAGTTGGGACATATAATGCACATAGCAAATTTTTCCTCACTAATCCCACCATCGTGTGGTACACACTCTTTTGTCGTCTTTGCGCCAGTCATTACAATGATTAATCTGTATTGATATCGCCCTAGCTAGTGGTAAACCTGGTCTCATCCTTGTATATTCGTATATGCTCCCCAGGCCATAGTCATTCACTCCGCGTCTTAAGCATAGAATCAATCTCGCGGCCAATTAGTTCTCCATTCCGGGTATTAAAAGGAGCCACTACACCGTCTTCAACGACAACGCCTCCTTCACTAACTGCTGAATCTTGGCCCATATACTTGCAAACAGCTCCTTGATGAAGCGGACCAGGTCGAACTCGGGCTTCCACTCGATGTGGAAGAGGATTTTCTCCTCCATCACGACGCCCTCGACGTGTACCATCAGTGGTTTCTTGGGTACGCCCTCCTCGTGCCGCAGTAAGCTGCCGACTGAGCCCTGGAACTCGACCTTGCGGATGTTGAAAAGTGTGCCGCCGTGCTGCGCTGCCCACTTGGACGCGTCGAGCCCGAGATTGACCCCGCTCTCAGCTGCCTTGACGGCGTGCCGCGCCAGGTTGAGCTCCGCCGTGTTCTCCTGTGCGAAACGTAGCGCCTGCTCCGCCTTGTCAAAGGCCAGGAACTCGGCGCACTTGGCCAGGTCGTCAACACGCGCCTGTGCGTCTGACATGCCCGCCAGGGCCACCGATTCACCTTCAGCCTGGAGCTCCTTGGCCCTGTTGAACACGCGCAGCTCGTCGCTCAGGGTCTCGGCGTTGCGCATTGCCTGCTCGGCACTCTCAACGAGGGCTTTCTGCTTCTGGCGAACGTCTGCCAGTGTGCTCTGGCAACGGTTGAGCGCCGCGGTCTTGACCGTACGCACGCTTCCAAGGGTCCGCTCGCTGGATCGGACCAAGTCCTGCGCTGTCACAAAGCGAGTCCCTCGCACGGCGGCCTGAGCTAGAGATAAAAGGCCTCGCAGCCTGATCAGATCTGTCCCGGCGTCGGCCTGCATCCTCACGAGCCGCAGCAGCTCGTCCCCCAGCGAAAAGTTCAAGGGCTCACGCAGAATGCGGCCTTGGAGGTTGGATATGTCACGGTTGAGTTCATTGACCCGCTGCTGCTGGGATTCCGCGGCACTCTGCGTGCGCTCCTCATCACTCTGGATGATTTGCGAAACAAGGTCGAAGTCGCGCTGCGCCCGCTGCACGTCCCCCTGCGCCGTGGCGATGGTCTCGTCGCTGTCGCGTTGCGCTTCCTGCACCCCAAGCTCGGCCACCCGGATGGCTGCGTTGGCATCCGAGCGGGCACGCTCCAGATCGACCGCCAGCCTGGCCACGAGGGCTTTCCACGCCTGCTCGGCTTGGTCCACGCCGCGCTGGAGCTCCCTGCTCGTGCGCTCCGTGTCCAGCTTGGCCGACTCGAACGCCCCGTTCACGACCCGCTGCTTCTCTTGCCACGCCTTGCGCGTCTCCTCGAGCTTGTCAAGCGCCGTCTGACAGCCCGCCTTGAAGGCAGCCTCTTTCTCTCCCAAGTCCTTGTTGACGCTGTCAAAGCCGTGCCGGGCCGCGTCCTGCGCAGCGGCGATCTGGGCCTCGAGCTGTGTCACCAGATACTCTACGAGACGCTGCTCCATGAGCCCGTACACCTCAAAGTCGGAGGTGGCCCACGACTTGATGTCCTTGAGGTTGATCTGGCCCGACATCTTCGCCTCCAGCTTCAGCAGGAATAGTTCTGAGAGGCGCAGGTCGACCATGAAGTCGAGCTTCGGGGTTGGCAGGAGCATGACATCCAGGTGCAGCGCGGCCGAGGAGTCCCAGATATCGACGGCGCCGTCGATCAGCACCCTCTGCCTTTCCTTGGACAGCTCTAGGTCTATGACCGGGTCCGGTTTCTTGGCGCCGCGGACGGTCAACGGGCCGAGGGAGAAGCTCTGGATCGTGGCGAATAGCTTGAGACCGGCGCTGTCGAGGCTTGCGTTGAGTGCGGCCTCTTTGCCAAAGAGACGCATATTCCCCTTGAGCTTTGTGCCGGCTGGATGGTACTCTCCACCCAGTGACGTACCTGTGGAGAGGTAAAACTCGAGGTCGATGAAGTGCAGCATGCCGGGGTCTGGGGCGGGCAGTTTCTCGCCGGCGATGAGCGAAGCGAAGTTGACGAGGTCGACGACGCCGAGGTCCTCGATCGTGGCAATCAGCAGTTGGTCCTTGGGATTTTGGCTCAGTTTCACAAACGCGCCGGCGGACCTGGAGCCGACCTGGAGCTGGCCGCCGATGCCGAGGACACCCGGCATGCCGGAGGCAACAAACGTCTTGTAGACGATACCGATCTCGAGGACGCACTTGCGCACGACGACGCTCTGGCCGATGCTGCAGGGATTAGTCCAGTCGTTGAGCATCTCGGCGTAGGCGCTCGCAGACTCCATGGAAGCCTTAAGGCCCAGGCCGAACTGCAACGGCTCCGGCTGCGAGTCGAGCTTGACGTTGAGGACCGCCTGCAGCATCAGTGCCGTGTCGGCACCGTCGATCAGCAGCGCGATCTCCAGCGGGCCCGAGTACACCGAGTCGCCGAAGCTGATGGTGCGCTCCGCGGGCATCATGATGCTCAACGCCACCTTGCCCTCGGTGTAAGCCGCCTTGAGGACCATACCCTTGACGCTGCCGCGCATGAGCTGCTCCAGCGCATGGATGCCCTCGATCTCGGCGCAGAACTGAATGCCCTTGAGGACGGGGTATGCTATACCGGGATACTTGCCGCTGGGGGCCGCATGATTGGCGGCCACGAGCGCGAGCCGCCGCAGT
>FTLB01842470.1_pt1 | contig 19605 bp, 21 predicted proteins | sample 1658291 | NCBI WGS metagenome assembly FTLB01 (sample SAMEA3914812, study PRJEB12502) | metagenome | biome: forest; material: soil | place: Canada | collected 2011-07-07 | depth 0.1 m
GCATTAGCTACTACCAATAAAGATTATTCGGCTTTCGACGCCAAAGCTTTAAAGGGTTTTTCAGGAGTATTATTTACGAATGAATCTGGCAGCGCGCCTGCTAAGTTGCTAAAGGAATTTAGAAAAGACGGCGCTGAGAAGCCTTTGTTAAAAGGAGCTTCTATTGATTCGGAAATTTTCTTAGGCGAAGAAAGCCTTGATCTTCTAAGCTCTCTTAAAACTAAAGGAGAACTTGTTGGAGAAATCATCGGACTTCTTCAGTCTCCTGCTAAAAATGTTATCTCTGCGCTTAGCAGCGGCGGCAATAAACTTGCAGGTATAGTAAAAACACTCTCTGAAAGAGAAGAAAAGTAGTAATAGTAAACAGTAAATATATTTTCAATTTTTAAATAAAATAAAAATGGCAGATTTAAAATCGTTCGCTGAGCAATTGGTTAGCCTCAGTGTTAAAGAAGTTAACGAATTAGCTAAAATACTAAAAGACGAATATGGTATTGAACCAGCCGCAGCAGCCCCTGTAATGATGGCAGGCGGTGGAGCAGCAGCAGGCGCAGCAGCAGTAGAAGAAAAAACTGCATTTACTGTGGTTCTTAAAAACCCAGGCGGAGCTAAACTTGCAATTGTTAAACTTGTAAAAGAACTAACAGGACTTGGCTTAAAAGAAGCTAAAGACCTAGTTGACGGCGCTCCAAAAGCTGTAAAAGAAAATGTTTCTAAAGACGAAGCAGAATCTCTTAAGAAACAACTAGAAGAGGCTGGCGCTGAAGTTGAACTAAAGTAACCATTAGTCAACACAGCCTTTATAAAATCAGTATTTAGGCCTGGCAAAACGTCAGGTCTTTTCCTGTTTGTAGCTGATTTATAAAGCCTATTTCTTTTGCTGATTAGTAATAGTCAGTCTGTCTTTTACTTAGTTAACTAAAATATCAAAAGGCCTTGGCTAACATTAAAAAAACCCAAAGAATTAGTTTTGCAAAAATAAAATCAACTATTGAGTATCCTGATTTTCTTGATTTGCAATTACAATCATTCAAGGATTTTTTTCAGCTTGAAACCCCTGCGGAAAACCGCACTCAGGAGGGATTGTTTAAGGTTTTTTCCGAAAACTTTCCTATTACTGATTCGAGAGAAAATTTCATTCTTGAATTTATAGACTATATGGTTGACCCTCCAAAATATTCGGTAGACGAATGTATTGACAGGGGTTTAACTTATTCTGTGCCTCTTAAAGCAAAGTTACGCCTTTCGTGCAACGATGCAGATAACGAAGATTTTGAAACGATAGAGCAGGAAGTGTTCTTAGGGAATATTCCTTATATGACAGAGAAAGGCTCGTTTATTGTAAACGGCGCTGAAAGGGTTATCGTTTCTCAGCTTCACAGGTCGCCGGGCGTGTTCTTTGCACAAAGCAAACACACCAACGGAACAAAATTATACTCTGCCAGAATTATTCCTTTTAAAGGTTCCTGGATAGAGTTTGCTACTGACGTTAACAACGTTATGTACGCTTACATTGACAGAAAGAAAAAATTTCCTGTTACTACGTTGCTTCGCGCCATTGGTTATGGTACAGATAAAGACATTCTGGACCTGTTTGGCCTTTCCGAAGAAATACCTGCTACCAAGCCGGCTCTAAAGAAAGTAATTGGCAGAAAGCTTGCTGCAAGGGTGCTTCGCACCTGGACAGAAGATTTTGTGGATGAGGACACCGGCGAAGTAGTTTCTATAGACAGGAACGAAGTGTTGTTGGAAAGAGACTCTATAGTTTCTGCAGAGGATATTGATACGATAGTAGAGTCTGGAGCAAAATCTGTTATTCTTCACAGGGAGGATATAAATATTGCTGATTATACCATTATTTATAACACTCTTCAGAAAGATAACTCTAACTCTGAAAAAGAAGCGGTAGAGCAAATTTACCGTCAACTTAGAAATACCGAAGCGCCTGATGAGCAAACGGCTCGTGATATTATTCACAACCTGTTCTTCAGCGATAAGAGATACGATTTGGGAGAAGTAGGAAGATACAGAATTAATAAAAAGCTAGGGCTTAGTATTTCTTCTGATATTAAAGTGCTTACTACCGAAGATATTATTCATATAGTAAAATACCTGATTGGCTTAATAAACTCAAAAGCTGTAGTGGATGATATTGACCACTTGAGCAATAGAAGGGTACGTACTGTTGGCGAGCAATTGTATAGCCAGTTTGGGGTTGGTCTTGCCAGGATGGCCCGGACTATAAAAGAAAGAATGAACGTTAGGGACAACGAGGACTTTAAGCCTGTTGACCTGATTAACGCAAGAACGCTTTCTTCTGTAATCAATTCATTCTTTGGAACCAATCAACTTTCTCAGTTCATGGATCAAACCAATCCATTGGCTGAAATTACCCATAAGAGAAGAGTATCTGCGCTTGGGCCTGGTGGTCTTTCCAGAGAAAGGGCAGGTTTTGAGGTTCGCGACGTTCACTATACTCACTACGGACGTCTTTGTACTATCGAAACTCCTGAAGGTCCAAACATCGGATTGATCTCTTCACTTTGCGTTCACGCTAAAGTGAATCATATGGGATTCATCGAAACGCCTTATAGAAAAGTTAACGATGGTAAAGTAACTGTTAATAATGAAGTTATTTACCTTACTGCTGAGGAAGAAGATACACATAACATTGGACAGGCTAACGCTAAGTTGGATGAGAAGGGTAACTTCCTTACAGATAAAATCAAGGCTAGGTACGAAGGCGACTTTCCAGTAGTAGAACCAGAAAAGTTAAGCTACATGGACGTTGCTCCGAACCAGATAGTATCGGTGGCAGCATCGCTTATTCCATTCCTTGAGCATGATGACGCTAACCGTGCTTTGATGGGATCGAACATGCAACGTCAGGCTGTGCCTTTGTTAAAACCAGAAGCTCCGGTAGTAGGAACAGGCCTTGAAAAAAGGGTTGCTTTAGACTCAAGAGCTTTAGCGCTTGCAGAAGGCGATGGTATAATAGAGTATGTTGACTCTAACAAGATAGTTGTAAAATACGACCTTACTGATAAAGAAAAGATTGTATCGTTCGAATCAGATTCGGTAGCTTATAATCTTATCAAATTCAGAAGAACTAACCAGGATACCTGCATTAACTTAAAACCTTTGGTTTACAAAGGAGATAAAGTAAAAGCAGGACAACCGCTTTGCGAAGGTTATGCTACCAACGACGGAGAGCTTGCTTTAGGAAGAAATCTTAAAGTAGCCTTTATGCCTTGGCAAGGGTACAACTTCGAGGATGCGATTGTTATATCTGAAAAGGTGGTTCGCGATGATATATTTACTTCCATCCACATTGAAGAATTTGAACTGGAAGTAAGAGATACCAAGAGAGGAGAAGAAGAACTTACTTCAGAAATTCCAAACGTAAGCGAGGAAGCAGTAAGAAACCTTGATGAGAATGGTATAGTAAGAATAGGAGCAGAAGTAAAAGAAGGAGATATACTAATAGGTAAAATTACTCCTAAAGGAGAAACAGACCCTACTCCGGAAGAGAAACTGTTGAGAGCCATATTCGGCGATAAAGCTGGAGATGTGAAAGACGCTTCTCTTAAGGCGCCGCCTTCTTTAAAAGGTGTGGTTATTGAAACCAAATTATTCTCTCGTCCTAAGAAGGATAAAGATTTAAGGGTAAAATCTAAGAAGCAGGTAGATACTTTAAAAGCTAAGTACGGAAAGGATTTATCAACTCTTAGAGGAGTGATGATAGAAAAGATGACTGAGCTTTTGGATGGTAAAACCAGCAATGGAATAAAACACCGCTTTGGCGATGAAATTATTACCAAGGGCGCCAAATTTTCCAGAAAGAATATAGTAGATGGCCTTTTCCCAGAAAAGAACATCTACAAAGACGAGAGTGGTTACAATGTACCTGAAGAAGTAAACCTTATAGGAGACCTTGTATTAGACAACTGGACAAACAGCGAAGAAACAAATTCTATGCTGGTTGAACTGGTAAGAAACTATAATAAGAAGAGAAACGAATATTCAGGACGATTCAAAAGAGAACGCTTTACGCTGGAAGTTGGCGATGAGCTTCCTGCCGGAATAGTGCAGTTGGCAAAAGTTTACGTAGCTAAAAAACGTAAGCTGAAGGTAGGAGATAAAATGGCAGGCCGCCACGGTAACAAAGGGGTAGTAGCCAGAATAGTTCGTGATGAAGATATGCCATTCCTGGAAGACGGAACGCCAGTAGATATAGTTCTGAATCCGCTAGGGGTGCCTTCTCGTATGAACATCGGTCAGATCTATGAAACGGTGCTTGGATGGGCAGGTATAAAACTTGGCAGGAAGTATGCTACGCCAATATTTGACGGCGCTACAGAAGAGCAGGTAGTAGCTGAACTAAATGAAGCTAAACTACCTGAGTTTGGAAGAACTTATTTGTACGATGGATTAACCGGGCATAAGTTTGACCAGAAGGTAACTGTAGGCGTTATTTATATGCTTAAACTGGGACACCTTGTGGATGACAAGATGCACGCGCGTTCTATCGGGCCATACTCGCTTATTACCCAGCAGCCACTTGGCGGTAAGGCACAGTTTGGAGGCCAGAGGTTTGGAGAAATGGAAGTGTGGGCGCTTGAAGCGTTTGGCGCGGCCAATATCCTTCAGGAAATACTTACTGTTAAATCTGATGATGTAATAGGAAGAGCAAAAGCATACGAAGCCATAGTAAAAGGCGAGCCTATGCCTAAACCAAATATTCCGGAATCATTCAACGTATTGGTTCATGAATTAAGAGGTTTAGCTCTTGAAATCACATTAGATTAATTATTCAAATTTGGCCAAGGCCATAATTAAAATACAAAGGATAAAAAAAGATGGCATTCAGAAAAAATAGAAAATTAAACCAGGACTTTTCTAAAGTCACAATCAGTCTTGCTTCTCCTGAGTCTATATTAGAAAGCTCTCATGGCGAAGTAACGCAGCCTGAAACCATTAATTACAGAACCTATAAACCAGAAATGGGCGGTTTGTTCTGCGAAAGAATATTCGGGCCTGTAAAGGATTGGGAGTGTCATTGCGGGAAATATAAAAGAATAAGATACAAAGGGATTATCTGCGACAGATGCGGGGTTGAAGTAACAGAGAAGAAGGTAAGAAGGGAAAGAATGGGACACATAGAACTAGTTGTTCCTGTTGCCCATATCTGGTATTTCAGGTCTCTTCCTAACAAAATAGGTTATTTGCTTGGGCTTCCTACAAAGAAGCTTGATCAGATTATCTATTACGAAAGGTACGTGGTTATTCAGCCAGGTATTAAATCTGAAGATGGCGTTAACTATCTAGATTTTCTTACTGAGGACGAATACCTTGATATTCTTGATAAGCTTCCGAGAGAAAATCAGATGCTTGATGATGAAGACCCTAATAAGTTTATCGCAAAAATGGGAGCAGATTCTTTGGAGATGCTTCTTTCCAGGATAAAACTTGATGAATTGTCATACAGCCTAAGACACTCTGCAGCTAACGATACTTCTCAGCAAAGAAAAGCTGATGCGTTAAAGCGTCTTAAAGTAGTAGAAGCATTCCGCGACGCCAGAACAAGGGTTGAAAACAAACCTGAGTGGATGATTATAAGAATGGTTCCTGTAATTCCTCCAGAATTAAGGCCTCTTGTACCACTAGATGGCGGACGTTTTGCTACTTCTGACTTAAATGATTTGTACAGAAGGGTTATTATTAGAAATAACAGGTTAAAAAGACTTATAGAGATAAAAGCTCCTGAAGTGATTCTTAGAAATGAGAAGCGTATGCTACAGGAAGCTGTTGATTCACTATTCGACAACTCTAGAAAAGTAAATGCTGTAAGAGCAGAAGGCAACAGAGCCTTGAAATCGTTAAGCGATATGCTTAAAGGTAAACAAGGTCGTTTCCGTCAAAACTTACTTGGTAAAAGGGTTGACTACTCTGGCCGTTCTGTAATTGTGGTAGGCCCAGAGCTGAAACTGCATGAATGCGGACTTCCTAAAGATATGGCTGCTGAGTTATTTAAGCCGTTTATCATTAGAAAGCTTATTGAAAGAGGTATAGTAAAGACTGTAAAGTCTGCCAAGAAAATAGTAGATCGCAAAGACCCTGTAGTATGGGACATCCTTGAAAATGTATTGAAAGGACATCCTGTATTGCTAAACCGTGCTCCAACATTGCACAGGTTGGGTATTCAGGCATTTCAGCCTAAATTGATAGAAGGAAAGGCGATACAGCTTCACCCACTTGTTTGTACAGCGTTTAACGCTGACTTCGACGGTGACCAGATGGCCGTTCACGTGCCGCTTGGGCAAGAAGCAATTCTTGAAGCATCGTTACTAATGATAGCTTCTCATAATATTCTTAACCCTGCCAACGGAGCGCCTATTACAGTGCCTTCTCAGGACATGGTTCTTGGATTGTATTATGTAACTAAGGGGAGAAAATCTACACCAGAATATCCGATACAAGGAGAAGGTAGAAGTTTTTACGGACCTGAAGAAGTAGTAATTGCTCTGAACGAAGGAAAGCTTTCTGCACACGCTCACATAAAAGTGAGAGTAAAAGTTAGAAATGCACAGGGAGGGCTAGAACCAAAGCTAATAGATACAGTAGCTGGAAGGGTATTGTTTAATCTGCTAGTGCCGGAAGTGGTAGGGTATTTGAATGAGCTTTTGACAAAGAAGAAACTTCAGCAAATTATCTCTCAGGTTCATAAACAAGCAGGGGTAGCCAGAACGGCGCAATTCCTTGATGATATAAAACAGTTAGGATTCCAGTCAGCTTACAGAGGCGGACTTTCTATCGGACTTTCTGATATTAAGGTGCCATCTCATAAAGACGACCTTATCAAACAAGCTAAACAAGATGTGGACGCTGTTTGGAATAACTACCTGATGGGATTGATTACCGACAATGAAAGATACAACCAGGTAATTGACATCTGGACTAGGATTAACTCCATGATCACTGAAACGCTGATGACTCAGTTGGAAAGCGATCAGCAAGGATTTAACTCCATATACATGATGATGCACTCTGGCGCAAGAGGTTCAAGAGAGCAGATTCGTCAGTTGGGCGGTATGAGGGGATTGATGGCGAAACCGCAAAAAACTCTTCAGGGTTCAGTAGGTGAAATTATTGAAAACCCGATCATTTCTAACTTTAAAGAAGGATTGGACGTTATTGAGTACTTCATCTCTACACACGGCGCTAGAAAAGGACTTGCAGATACTGCATTGAAAACTGCGGATGCGGGTTACTTAACCAGAAGACTTGTTGACGTGGCGCAAGACGTTGTTATCAACGAACCAGATTGCGGTACATTAAGAGGTTTAACAGTAACTGCTCTTAAAGAAAACGAAGACGTAGTAGAAGCGTTATCTGAAAGAATATTAGGTAGGGTAAGCGTTCATGATGTATATCACCCAACAACTAATGAACTTCTTATTAGTTCAGGTGAAGAAATAAACGAAGAACTTGCTAAGAAAATAGAAGAATGTATAGAAGGTATGGAAATACGTTCTGTATTGACTTGCGAATCGAAACGCGGCGTTTGCGCTAAGTGCTACGGAAGAAACCTTGCTACCGGCAGAATGGTAGAAAAGGGAGAAGCTGTGGGTGTTATTGCAGCGCAGTCTATCGGTGAGCCAGGAACACAGCTTACATTAAGAACCTTCCACGTGGGTGGTACAGCTTCTAACATTGCGGTAGACGCTTCAATCAGAGCTAAGTTTGACGGAGTAGTATACTTTGATGAACTAAAATCTGTAACTACTACCAACAACGAAGGGGATAAAGTAACAGTAGTAATGGGACGTTCAGGTGAAATTAAGCTTGTGGAAGAAGTAACCAATAAGATATTAATTGCTAACCACGTACCTTATGGCGCATTCCTAAAAGTAAAAGACGGACAGAAGGTTAAAAAAGGAGATGAGCTTTGTAACTGGGATCCATACAATGCAGTAATTCTTTCTGAGTTTGAAGGTACTATTGAGTTTGAAGCGATCGAAGAAGGTATCACCTTCCGCGAAGAATCTGACGAACAGACCGGACACAGAGAAAAAGTTATTGTTGATACAAAAGATAAATCGAAGAATCCTGCCATCGTAGTAAGATGGAGCGCAGAAGAATCTAAGAGTTATAACATTCCGGTAGGCGCTCACCTTTCAGTTGATCGTGGCGATAAAGTAATTGCCGGACAGATTCTTTCTAAGATACCAAGAGCAATAGGTAAAACAAGAGATATTACCGGCGGTCTGCCGCGTGTTACTGAGTTGTTCGAAGCTCGTAACCCGTCTAACCCAGCTGTAGTATCTGAAATAGATGGTATAGTATCTTACGGTGGAATAAAGAGAGGTAACAGAGAGATATATATTGAGTCGAAAGACGGTATCAAAAAGAAATACCTTGTGCCTCTTTCTAAGCACATCCTTGTACAGGATAATGACTTTGTAAGAGCAGGTATGCCGCTATCAGACGGTTCTATCACTCCTTCAGATATACTTGCCATTAAAGGGCCAACTGCAGTTCAGGAATACCTGGTAAATGAAATACAAGAAGTTTACAGGCTGCAAGGGGTTAAAATTAACGACAAGCACTGCGAAGTGATTGTAAGGCAAATGATGCAGAAGGTAGAAATCATCGAAGCCGGCGATACCAACTTCCTGCAAAATCAAACGGTAGATAAACTTACTTTCCGCGATGAGAATGATACCATTCTTGATAAGAAAGTAGTAGTAGAAGCCGGAGATTCTGAAACGCTGAAACCAGGACAGATTATTTCTGCCAGAAGGTTAAGAGACGAAAACTCTATACTGAAACGTAAAGATATGAAACTGGTAACGGTGAAAGATGCAGAAGCCGCTGTTTCAAGACCTACCTTGCAAGGTATTACACAAGCTTCTTTGGGTACAGAAAGCTTTATCTCTGCCGCTTCATTCCAGGAAACAACCAAAGTACTGAGCGAAGCTTCTATAAGAGGAAAGTCAGACTTCTTACAAGGGCTGAAAGAAAACGTAATTGTAGGACACCTAATACCTGCTGGAACTGGACAAAGAGAGTACCAGAACATTATAGTAGGTTCTCAGGAAGAATACAATGCGCTGGTAGCTTCAAAAGAAGCCTTCCACCATCAGAACCAGAAGAAAGAAGAGTTACAAGAAGGTTAATAACAAATCATATACAGACAGCAGTTGTATGAATCTCATGCAACTGCTGTTTATTTTATAGCTACTTATATATGGACGAAAAGAAAAATAAGCATCCTCAGCAAGAGGAGAACCAGATTAATATTGAGCTTTCGGAAGAGGTAGCAGAGGGCGTTTACGCCAACCTTGCTATGATAGCGCATTCCAACAGCGAATTTGTAATAGATTTTATACGCCTTATGCCAGGCGTTCCCAAAGCCAAAGTAAAATCACGCATAATTTTAACTCCAGAACATGCCAAAAGGCTGCTTTCGGCGCTTAGCGACAATATAACTAAGTACGAAGATGCTTTTGGTAATATTAAACAGGGCGAAGATTTATCGCGTTTCCCCATGAATTTCAGGGGAACAATGGGGGAAGCTTAGGCAGAATAAGCGATTAATTAATATTTAAAAAAAAATAAATAATCGGAGCTTGCAAAAATATTTATTTTCCGTACTTTTGCAGTTCCCAAAAAAATAAACGGGGGTAAAACAAGAAAGATTAGATGCCTACTATACAACAATTAGTGAGAAAGGGCAGAAAGAAGTTGACTACCAAGTCAAAATCTCCTGCGCTGGATTCATGTCCTCAGAGGAGGGGAGTTTGTACAAGAGTTTATACCACAACTCCAAAGAAGCCTAATTCGGCAATGAGAAAAGTTGCCAGGGTAAGATTAACCAATGGTAAAGAGGTGAATGCCTATATTCCTGGTGAAGGCCACAACCTGCAAGAGCACTCTATAGTGCTTATAAGAGGCGGCAGAGTGAAAGATTTACCCGGAGTAAGATACCACATAGTAAGAGGGGCATTGGATACTGCGGGTGTAAGCGGTAGGCTGCAATCAAGATCAAAATACGGAGCTAAAAGGCCAAAAGCAGGAGCTGCTGCCGCAGCGGCAAAAGGAGCCCCAGCAAAAGGCAAGAAAAAATAATTAAGTTATGAGAAAAGCGAAACCCAAGAAACGATTCTTATTACCTGATCCTAAGCATAAGGATGTGATGGTTACAAAATTTGTTAACTGTCTTATGTATGATGGTAAGAAAAGCACTGCCTACGATATTTTCTACGGCGCTTGCGACCTAGTAGAAAAAAGAACTAAAGAGAATGGTCTTGAAGTTTGGAAAAAGGCGCTTAACAACATTATGCCTTATGTAGAAGTAAGAAGCCGCCGCGTTGGTGGAGCTACTTTTCAGGTTCCTACAGAAGTAAGACCTGAAAGAAGAACTTCTTTAGGTATGAAATGGATGATTGATTACTCCAGGTCTCGTGGAGAAAAAACAATGACTGAAAAACTTGCCGGAGAAATTATCTCTGCCTCAAAAGGCGAAGGTGCGGCAGTAAAGAAAAAAGACGATACCCACAGAATGGCTGAAGCAAATAAAGCATTTTCACATTTCAGATTCTAATAAGTATAAACTAACAAATGGCACGCGATTTAAAATTTACTAGGAATATAGGCATAGCTGCGCACATTGATGCTGGTAAAACTACCACAACAGAGCGTATACTATACTATGCAGGTGTTAGCCATAAAATTGGCGAAGTGCACGATGGCGCTGCTACAATGGACTGGATGGCACAAGAGCAGGAGAGAGGTATTACTATTACTTCAGCCGCCACTACAGTAAGCTGGGCTTGGAGAAATCAAAAATACCACGTTAATATAATAGATACGCCAGGACACGTTGACTTTACCGTTGAGGTAAATCGTTCGCTACGTGTGTTAGACGGACTTGTGTTTTTGTTTAGCGCAGTTGACGGCGTTGAGCCACAGTCTGAAACAAACTGGCGTTTAGCTAATAATTATAATGTTGCCCGTATAGGCTTCGTAAATAAAATGGACCGTTCAGGCGCCGATTTTCTAGGCGTTTGCAAACAGGTTAAAGAACTTTTAGGAAGTACTGCAATACCTCTTCAACTTCCAATAGGAGCAGAAGATCATTTTACAGGTGTTGTTGACCTTGTTAACTTCCGCGGTATTGAGTGGAACGAGAGCGATAAAGGAATGACTTTTAAGGAAGTTCCAATTCCTGCCGATATGTTGGAAGAGGCGGAAGAATACAGAGTAAAATTACTAGAGGCTGTCGCTGAATTTGACGACAAGCTTATGGAAAAATATTTCGAAGATCCTGCTTCAATTACAGAAGACGAAATATTAACTGCGCTACGTAAAGCTACTGTGGCTATGAAAATAGTGCCTATGCTTTGCGGTTCTTCTTTCAAGAACAAAGGCGTACAAACAATGCTGGATTATGTGATGGCCCTTTTGCCATCTCCATTAGATAAAGAAAGTATTAAAGGTACAGACCCAGATACTGATGCTGAGGTTATTCGTCACCCAAGTGACAAAGAACCATTTGCTGGCCTTGCATTCAAAATCGCAACAGACCCTTTTGTAGGCCGTCTTTGCTTTGTGCGGGCCTATTCTGGAGTATTAGAGTCAGGTTCTTATGTATACAACACCCGCTCTAACCAAAAAGAACGTATTTCGCGCGTATTCCAAATGCACGCAAATAAACAAAACCAGATTGAAAGATTAGAAGCTGGTGATATTGGCGCGGTAGTAGGTTTTAAAGATATTAAAACAGGAGATACGCTTTGCGATGAAAAGCATAAAATAGTGCTTGAAGCAATGAACTTCCCTGAACCAGTAATTGGCTATGCTATTGAGCCTAAAACTCAGGCAGACGTTGATAAAATGGGTATGGCTATTGCTAAACTGGTAGAAGAAGATCCAACTTTGCATGTGTCTACTGACCATGAAACTGGCCAAACCATATTAAGAGGTATGGGCGAGCTTCACCTTGAAATTATCATTGATCGCTTGAAACGTGAGTTTAAGGTAGAGATCAATCAAGGCGCTCCTCAGGTGGCATATAAAGAAGCCATTACAAAAGCTTTTGAACACAGAGAGGTTTATAAGAAACAAACAGGCGGTAGAGGTAAATTTGCTGATATTGTTTTTGAAATTAGCCCAAGCGTTGATGGAAAACCAGGACTTGAGTTCAAGAATGAAATTGTTGGTGGGGTAATACCAAGAGAGTTTATAGCTCCTGTACAGAAAGGATTTGCAGAGGCTATGAAGAACGGCCCTCTGGCAGGATACCCTGTTGAGGCTATGACTGTAAGGTTATTCCACGGTTCTTACCATGACGTTGACTCTGATGCGCTTTCTTTTGAAATGGCCGGAAGGTTAGGTTTTAAAGAAGCTGCAAAAAATGCAGGTCCAAGAATAATGGAACCGATTATGAGTGTGGAAGTAATTTCACCTGATGAATATACAGGTCCTGTAACAGGAGACCTTAACAGAAGAAGAGGTTTAATGAAAGGTATGGACGCTAAAGTTGGCGGCCAGGTAATAAAGGCAGATGTTCCGCTTTCAGAACTATTCGGATATGTAACTGACCTGAGAACAATCACATCAGGACGCGCCACGGCTTCGTTAACATTCTCTCACTACGAGTTTGTACCGGCTAACCTGGCAGAATCTATTATAGCAAAAGTTAAAGGAGCAGCATTAGCAAAATAATATGAATCAGAAAATAAGAATAAAACTTAAATCGTACGATCACAATTTGGTTGATAAATCTTCGGAGAAGATTGTACGCGCTGTAAAATCTACAGGAGCTGTAGTTAGCGGCCCGATTCCTCTTCCTACTGAAAAAGAAATATTTACAGTGCTAAGGTCTCCTCACGTTAACAAGAAATCAAGAGAGCAATTTCAGCTTTGTACTTATAAAAGACTGGTGGATATTTACTCTACCAGCTCTAAAACAGTTGATGCGCTTATGAAGCTAGAGCTTCCAAGCGGCGTTGACGTTGAAATAAAAGTCTGATTTTACTTTTTTAGTATTAAAAGAACCAATAACGCTTGTTGGTTCTTTTTTATTTAAGTAGAGTTTAAAATTATTTAACATATATTTTTGAACATTATCAAATTTTACTAACTTTGCAGTCCATTTTTGAAAAAAGGTGTACCAAAAAGTTAAGAACACAACAATAAAAATTTAACGCCAATGTCAGGGTTAATAGGAAAAAAAATAGGAATGACTACATACTTCGGAGAGGATGGCAAAAGTGTTCCATGCACTTTAGTTGAAGTAGGTCCGTGTGTAGTTACTCAGGTTAAATCTGTTGAAAAAGACGGCTACAAGGCTGTTCAATTGGCTTTTTCTGAAAAAAGAGAAAAAAGCACTAGCAAACCTTTAGCAGGGCACTTTAAGAAAGCTAATACTACTCCTAAAGCTAAACTAGTTGAGTTTAAAGGATTTGACAAAGAACTTAGTCTTGGAGATTCTATAAGCCTTACAGATATATTCGCTGAAGGCGAATTATTAGACGCTGTTGGCACATCTAAGGGTAAAGGCTTCCAGGGGGTTGTAAAAAGACATGGCTTTAGCGGTGTTGGCGGACAGACTCACGGACAGCACAACAGGGCAAGACACCCTGGTTCAGTTGGTTCTTCTTCATTTCCTTCACGTGTATTTAAAGGCATAAGAATGGCTGGAAGAACAGGCAGCGACAGAGTAACAATTCAGAACTTAACAGTTCTAAAAATATATGCCGATAAGAATCTAGTTCTTATCAGCGGCGCAATTCCTGGCGCAAAAAATTCATTTGTAATACTGGAGAAATAAAATGCAACTATCAGTAAAAAATATCAGCGGTAAAGATACAGGGAGAAAGATATCACTTTCAGAAGAAGTGTTCTCTGTAGATCCTAGCGATCATGCCATATATCTTGATGTAAAGCAATTCCTGGCTCACCAGAGACAAGGAACGCACAAAGCAAAAGAGAGAAAAGAAGTAGCTTTTTCTACTAAAAAATTGAAAAAGCAAAAAGGTACTGGCGGAGCAAGAGCGGGTAGCAGGAAATCTCCTGTGTTTGTTGGCGGTGGTACTGTGTTTGGCCCAAGGCCAAGAACATATGGGTTTAAGTTGAATAAAAAACTTAAATCGCTAGCCAGAAAATCTGCGCTAACTTATAAAGCAAAAGACAATAACATCTTAATTTTGGAAGACTTTAAACTAGCCACTCCAAAAACTAAAGATTACATAAATATTCTTAACCTACTTTCACTAACTGGTAAGAAGACTTTGTTCATCCTTCCTGAAAAGAACGCTAACATTTCTTTATCAAGCAGAAATTTGCAAAGAACTAAGGTAGTGACAGTGGAAGAACTTAATACCTACGATCTGTTGAATGCAGAGAGTTTAATATTGGCAGAAGGGTCTGTTAAAAAAATAGAAGATTTACTGGTATAACAAATGGATATTCTAATAAAACCACTGGTAACAGAAAAAATCACTCCTTTGAATGAGAAGGGTAAGTACGGCTTTATAGTTGATAAAAAAGCCAACAAAATACAGATTAAAAAAGCTGTAGAAAAAACTTATGGAGTGAATGTAGAGCAGGTGAACACAATGAGGTATGCCGGCAAATTGAAATCAAGGAATACTAAAGCAGGAGTTCTAACAGGTAGAACAACTTCTTATAAAAAGGCAATAGTTCAAGTTGCCAATGGTGAAATAATAGATTTTTACAGCGGTATTTAATATAAAGTAAAATGGCAGTTAGGAAATTAAGGCCGATAACTCCAGGGCAAAGGCACAGAATAGCCCCGACATTCGACGAGATCACTTCAGATACGCCGGAAAAGTCGCTGATGACATCAGTAAAGAAATCGGGCGGTAGAAACAACCAGGGCAGAATGACTATGCGCTACATGGGCGGCGGTCATAAAAGACAGTTCAGGATAATAGATTTTAAGAGAGATAAATTTGATATCCCCGCTACTGTAACAACAGTAGAGTATGATCCAAACAGAACAGCTAGAATTGCTTTGTTGGTTTATGCAGACGGCGAGAAAAGATATATAATTGCTCCGGAAGGTATAAAAGTAGGAACTACCGTACTATCGGGTAAAGCAGTTCCTCCGGAAATAGGAAATACATTGCCAATGACAGAAATACCGCTTGGTACTATTGTTCATAATATTGAACTAAAGCCAGGTAAAGGAGCTTCTCTGGCAAGAAGCGCAGGTTCTTATGCACAGCTTTTAGCTCGTGATGGTAAATTTGCAACTATCAAATTGCCTTCAGGCGAAATGAGAATGGTTTTAAGCGCAGGCCTTGCAACAGTAGGTAGCGTTTCTAACGGAGACCACATGAACCTAAGCGTGGGTAAAGCGGGAAGAAACAGGTGGTTAGGCATTAGGCCAAGAACAAGAGGGGTTGCTATGAACCCAGTAGATCACCCGATGGGTGGTGGTGAAGGTAAAGCTTCAGGAGGTCAGCCAAGGTCTAGAAATGGACTTTATTCAAGAGGTAAAAAGACCCGTAGCCAAAATAAGTATTCTAAAAATCTAATAATATCCAGAAGAAGTAAGTAATGGGACGTTCATTAAAAAAAGGGCCATATATTGATTTTCGCCTTGAGAATAAGGTAGGTGTAATGAATGTAGCCGGAAAGAAATCTGTGATTAAGACATGGTCTCGCAGATCTATGATTTCCCCGGATTTTGTAGGGCACACATTTGCCGTACACAATGGAAATAAATTCATACCTGTATATGTAACTGAAAATATGGTAGGCCATAAGCTTGGAGAGTTTGCTCCAACCAGAAACTTCAGAGGTCACATTGCTAAAAAGGATAAATAATTAAGACATGGAAGCTGTAGCAAAAAAAAGAAGGTCAGTAATAAAAAGGGAGAAGAAAGAATCTGCTCGCTTAGCTAAGCAACATGGCGCTGCCGAAGCAACGTTGCAAAACGTGCCTACCTCTACCAGGAAAATGAGATTGGTAGCTGATTTGATAAGAGGCATAAAAGTAAACCAGGCGCTTAGTGTGCTAAAGTTTCAGCCGAAACAAGGCGCTAAGAGGTTAGAAAAACTATTGCTTTCTGCAATATCTAACTGGCAGGCAAAAAATGCCGATGAGAAAATTGAAGATGCAGATCTTTTTATAAAAGAAATATATGTGGATGGCGGCAAAATGCTTAAAAGATTAAGGCCAGCTCCACAAGGAAGAGCCCACAGAATAAGAAAAAGATCAAACCATGTTTACCTGGTCATCGATAGCTCTAAAGGCATTGGTTCTTCTACCAAAGTAGAGGCAAAAGCAGAAGTTAAAGAAGAGAATCCAAAAGCAAAAACTTCTAAAACAACAGCAAAAAAGTCTGATACAGAAGCGAAAGCTCCTAAAAAGACAACTGAAAAAAAGACAACTAAAACCGAAAAAAAATAAGAAATGGGTCAGAAAGTTAATCCTGTTGGCTTTAGACTAGGAATAGTAAAAGGTTGGGACTCAAACTGGTACGGAGGCAAAACATTCTCTGATAAACTGGTAGAAGATGAGAAGATCAGAACATATGTTTATGCTCGTATTCCTAAAGGCGGTATATCAAGAATAGTTATAGAAAGAACGCTTAAGCGAATCACTTTAACCATCAATACTGCTCGTCCGGGTGTTGTAATTGGAAAAGGCGGAACTGAGGTAGACAAGATCAAGGAAGAGCTTAAGAAAATAACAGGCAAAGATGTTCAAATTAACATCTTTGAAATAAAAAGACCTGAACTTGACGCTAAATTGGTGGGCGAGTCTATCGCACAACAGTTACAAGCCAGAATATCCTACAGAAGAGCTATGAAGCAAGCAATTGCTTCTACTATAAGAGTAGGCGCACAGGGAATAAAAATTAAAGTATCTGGCAGGTTAGGCGGCGCTGAAATGGCCCGTACTGAGCAGTACAAAGAAGGACGTATTCCTCTTCATACGCTTCGTGCCGATATTGATTATGCAATTTCAGAAGCTCTTACCGTATATGGTAAGATCGGTATAAAGGTTTGGATATTTAAGGGCGAAGTATTTGGTAAAAGAGATCTAAGCCCTAATGTAGGAGTAGCAAGTCAAACAGCTGCTGGCGATAACCAATCTCAACAAGGCGGCAGAGGAGATAGAGGCGACAGAGGCGGAGATCGTGGTGGAGACAGAAGAAAGAGACCAGACAATGGCGGTGGGGCTAGAAGAAATAACAACAATAATAAAAAACGTTAATCTGTAAAGGATAAGTAAGGATGTTACAGCCAAAAAGAACCAAGTTTAGAAAGCAGCACAAAGGAAGAGTTAAGGGACTGGCCACAAGAGGTCATTCTATTGAGTTCGGATCTTTTGGAATAAAATCTCTTGAACCAGGTAGGCTAACTGCCCGCCAGTTAGAGGCTGCCCGTGTTGCGCTAACGCGTGCCATGAAGAGAGAAGGACAGGTTTGGATAAGAATATTTCCTGACAAGCCTATCACTAAAAAGCCTGCGGAAGTACGTATGGGTAAAGGTAAGGGAGCCCCTGAATATTGGGTAGCTGTTGTAAAACCAGGAACTATATTGTTTGAAGCAGGCGGAGTAACAAGGGCAACTGCTATGGAAGCATTAAGGCTGGCGGCACAAAAACTTCCGATGAGAACTAATTTTGTTATACGTCCTGATTACGAAGCTGCATAATATGAAAAATCAAGAAATAAAAGCATTAAACGCGAGCGAGCTAAAAGAGAAAATAGCTGTAGAGAGTGAAACTTTACAGAAACTTAGATTTGCTCACGCTATATCGCCAATTGAAAACCCAATGAGGTTAAGAGAAGCAAAAAAGCTGATAGCCAGATTGCATACAGAGTTACATGCCAAAATTAAAAATGCTTAAAGTTTTATGGAAGAAAGAAATTTAAGAAAAGAAAGAGTAGGTAAAGTAGTAAGTAATAAGATGACAAAGTCTATTACTGTAGCTATAGACCGTAAAGTAAAGCATGGCATGTACGGTAAGTTCGTGAACAAAACCAGTAAGCTTATGGCTCATGATGAAAAAAATGAGTGTGGTATTGGCGACTTGGTGCGTATTATGGAAACTCGCCCTCTTAGCAAATCCAAATGTTGGAGATTAGTTGAAGTACTAGAAAAGGCTAAATAAATTATGATACAGCAAGAATCAAGGCTTAGTGTTGCAGATAACAGCGGAGCTAAAGAAGTTTTAGTAATAAGAGTGTTGGGCGGAACCAGGAAGAAATACGCTTCTGTTGGAGATAAGATTGTTGTTACTGTAAAATCAGCCCTATCGTCAAGCAATATTAAAAAGGGTACAGTGTCTAAAGCTGTAATAGTAAGAACTAAAAAAGAAATAAGGAGAAGCGATGGTTCATACATCAGATTCTCTGATAACGCCGCTGTATTATTAAACGCCAGCGACGAGCCTAGAGGCACTCGTATTTTCGGGCCAGTTGCCCGTGAACTTAGAGAGAAGCAGTTTATGAAAATTATATCATTAGCTCCTGAAGTATTATGATTTCGAATAGCAATAAAAATAGTGTAAACAACGCGAAGAACGTAAAGCTTCACGTTAAAAAGGGCGATACTGTTAAAGTAATAGCAGGCGATTCTAAAGGAAAAACTGGCACAGTATTATCTGTACTAAAAACTACCAGCAAGGCAATTGTTGAAGGATTAAACGTTGTTTCAAGACATACTAAACCTAGCGCTACTAATCCTAACGGTGGTATTACTAAAAAGGAAGCTCCTATTCATGTTAGCAACCTAATGGTAGTTGATGGTAGCGGAAAAGCAAGCAGAGTTGGAAGAAAGCTGGACAGCAAAGGAAAACTACAAAGATATTCTAAAAAAACAGGGGAGGTAATCTAAGATGGCAAGTCCCAGATTAAAAGATAAATATAATAAGGAAATTGTTACTGTACTAAAGGACAAATTCCAATACAAATCTGTAATGCAGGTTCCTAAAATTACCAAAATTGTAATAAACAGAGGTATAGGAGCGGCAGTAGCGGATAAGAAGATGGTAGACGTAGGCGTAGAAGAACTAACGCAAATTGCTGGTCAAAAGGCAGTAGCTACTAAATCTAAAATAGCTATCTCTAACTTTAAGCTAAGGGAAAATATGCCTATTGGCGCTAAAGTTACTTTAAGAGGAGATACTATGTATGAATTCCTTGACCGTCTTATGACCATTGCTCTTCCTCGTGTAAGAGACTTTAAAGGTATAAACGACAAAGGGTTCGATGGTAGAGGAAACTATACTTTAGGAGTAAAAGAACAAATAATATTCCCTGAAATCAGTATAGATAAGGTAAGCAGAATAAATGGTATGGATATTACCTTTGTTACTACTGCCGCTACTGACGAAGAAAGTCTTGAATTATTAAAGGCATTCGGAATGCCTTTTGCAAACCAGAAGAAACAATAAAATGGCAAAAGAATCAGTAAAAGCGCGCGATAGAAAAAAAGTTAAACTGGTGGCCAGATATGCCGCTAAACGCGCTGCCCTTAAAGCCGCAGGCGATTACGCAGGTTTGGACAAACTTCCAAAGAATTCATCGGCAGTGCGTTTGCACAACAGATGTAAGC
>FTLB01000044.1_pt1 | contig 19548 bp, 15 predicted proteins | sample 1658291 | NCBI WGS metagenome assembly FTLB01 (sample SAMEA3914812, study PRJEB12502) | metagenome | biome: forest; material: soil | place: Canada | collected 2011-07-07 | depth 0.1 m
GACTGGTAGGTCTTGCCCGTGTTCGTGATTACGGCCGATATGGTGGCGAAGGTCGAAGCGTCGTTGATTGGGACTGCGGGGCCGCCGCTTCGTGGTGTGCAACTTTTGCTTCGGACGAGCGTGGAAATATCGTATGATGGCGCCAATCTATGCGAGCCCCAGGCTGTTGAGAAATTGGTGTAGTGCAGTCCGTATCCAAATGGCAGCACGGGGCTGCCTGTGTACCACTTGTATGTTCTACCAGGGAAGCTGCCGTTTGGCCGTAAGTTAATATTGAAGATGTCAACCTGATCGGCATAATTAGCCGGGTACTGCGTCACAGGCAGTCGGCCCGCGGCAGATTGCTTGCCCATGAGGACGTCCGCAAGAGCAGTTCCCCCGTCTTGCGATGGATAGCCTGCCCAAACCAAGGCATTGACTTTGCTGTTTGAGAGAAGTGGCGTGTCGTCGACTTGGCCGCCCCCAAACTGAGCTACGATTATGGGCTTGGAGAGAGCGGATAACTGATCGATGAGGCTGAGCTGGTTACCTGGCCAGGAGAGGCTGGTACGGTCGAGGCCTTCTGCTTCGAGAGAGTTGTCGATGCCACCACAGAAGATGATCAGATCGGCCTGCTGAGCAGCTGAGAGGGCTGCGGCAAATCCGGACGTATTTTGTGAGTTAATCGCTGTCCCAAGGGCGTACGTCACATTCCACGCCGCTTGAGTCTGAAAAGCGAAAAGAGGACTGTGGAGGTATTTTGCAGTGCCCGAATAGTCTCCCTGCAACTGGGTTGTGGCGTTGGCGTAGGGTCCAATAACAGCTACGTTCCGGTACGCAGATGAATCCGCAAGGGGCAGCAACCCGTCATTTTTGAGGAGGGTTATACCCTCGGCGGCAGCTTTGTATGCTAGGTAGGTCGACTGGGGAGTTGCAACGTCGTCCCATCCCAGGGAACTATACGAGCTCCCGTCGAAGAAGCCAACCGAGAATAAGGCAGTGTATAGTCTGGTCAGGGCCTGGTCCAAGCGGGCCTCCGTCGTCGAGTTCTCCGCCAAAGATTGGTTCAGCTTCAAGAACGAAGTGCCACACTCAAGGTCGACTCCGGCATTAATGGCCACAGTCGCTGCGTCTGCCTCGGTGGAAGTAAAGTTATGGTTGTCCCAGATGTCGGTTACAGCAGAGCAGTCCGACACAACATAAGCGTAATCGGCTGTGAAGTTCCAGTGGTTCCTAAGCACGTCCTCAAGCAAGTATTGGTTTGCGCAGCTGGGGACGCCGTCGACCGCGTTGTAAGAACACATGATGCTTCCAACATTAGTGTCCCGCACGCACGTCTTAAACGCCGCTAGGAAGTAGTCGGCCAGATCTTGCTGGGTAGGGTTATAGTCGTGGAATTCCCGCTGGGTTTCGACATCGTACGCTGCGTAATGCTTACACGTGGCAATGACCAGCTTGTCGGTGGGATCATCGCCCTGAAGACCCGAGACAAAATTCCGGACATACTGGGACACGACAAAGGTATCTTCACCGGGTGTTTCTTGGCCTCGACCCCATCGCGGGTCCCGGAAGGGATTCATGTTCGGCGCCCAGAAATCGAACCCAGCAAAGCCATAGTTTCCGAACGCACGACCCTCGGTACCCACGACTTTGCCGACCTCATGGAAGAGATCGGTATCAAACGAAGCCGCCGTTAGGATTGGTGCCGGAAAGCTGGTAGCATAGTCAAAGTTGGCAGGAGGCTTGGGGAAGAAGGTCCCTGGAGCCGAGCCGACTCCGTGTGTAGCTTCACTCCACCACTCATAAGCCGGGAGCCCCAGACGGCTGGATCCTTCCGCAGAGTCGATGAGATTGTATATCTTCTCCTCGAGAGTTAGTGAGCTGACGAGCGAGGACACACGATCTGCGATGCTTTTGGAAGTATCGCAGACCGGGTGACTACAAAGTGGATTAGTTTGGCAGGCGGGCGGGTTTGCTGGACTAGAAAGAGTTGATGCATTGCCTTGAGGGTTGAGTACTTGATACAGAGACATTCTAGGTGGAGGCTTTAGTACATTTCCTGTCCGCTTGGCGAGTTTGGGATACTCACACGTAAGTTGCTCCGCAGAAGCTTGAAGGCTCTGTCGCACATTCCGAGTTGCATCGCGAATCACTCGTTTTTGTCGCTTGGCTAAAATCTGGCTGCGAACCACAGAAGCATTGTCTATAGGACTTCATCAGCCATAGACAAACCAAGCAGCAAGGCAATGACTCACGTCCCAAACTCCACGCCTCCATAGGCATATCCTCGTTGTCCACAGAAGTCGGCACAGAATTGCGGCGTCATGCCAATCGTACTGATCTTCGCCTGGCCAAGGATACTGACGCTGGGATCCAGGTAGCAGCCGACATACTGCTTAGTCGCGTTGTAAGTTGATCCTTGCCCCGGTCCACTGCAGACAAAGGAGCCATCCTGAGCTCCTTCTGTTGCCGCCACAGACGATAAGATCACAGCAGCAATTGCTGCTCTGCTACCTTTCTTGGCCATAATGAAGTCAACTAGGCCCGAAGTTTGATGAGGAGGTCTTGTCACGGATACGCCATCTGCTACTTCGATAGTCGGCCGCGACGAGACACCGCATCGTTATAATATGTTTTGACTATCCAAGAGTGACGACCAATTTACCCATCGGACTCTTATGACGTCGAATCGCATCGATGCGTAGCCGGGTAAATGCGGTGAAGACGAGTTCTATTCCTAGTCAAGTATTTGTGGTCGTACCTAGATCCACCGGTGTGGTTGTGCCGTTGCAACGTCCTGTTCAACGGTGTCCCCGCATATCGACTCTGAACGTGCGGAGAATCAAACCAGACTTAACCCCCGCATGGAGATGCGGGACTCGAGATTCGCGATAGTTCTTATTACCAGTTCCCGAATTTCTATTTACCCATCATTGGCGGTTGCAAGGTATAGTACTTTATCCTATATTAACCGCCCGCAACGGGAACGATCTCCATGACACGTAATCAGGCCATAGAGGCACAACATCATTGAGAGAAACAATTGGAGCGGTAAACAAAACCAGGCCAAAATCTTATTACAGAGAAGCGCGCCACACTGGTTGACCTTCCCCCCCGAGACGTAGCATCGCTGCCTTATGGCACCGTGGGCACATACAAGGCTTGTACGATTAGGGTAGCATGCGGGTTCAGATCGCTTCATGTTAGCTCTTTTGGAGGACTGACCACAAAACCTACCTGACGCAGTCCTTGCAGCAAACTCTACCATTCGTAATGATAAACTATCCCGTATGAGAACGAGCCCCATTACTGCACGGAAATCTAGAAGAGTGTGTACGTATTTGCCTTGTTACCTGAGAGCCCATGCTGTACTTCGGACTGGCCCAGATGGGGTATACAAGTCTGCACGGCAGCCTAGGGCCGCCAATGAGAGGTATTATGTTAACGAATTCTGCAAGTCTTCCTAGACAGAGAGGGAAACCAGCAAAATCTCAAGTCATAGCAATGTCCTACACCGCAGGGCGCAATGGGGGTTTGCAAACATGGTAACCACGTTTGCTCTGGGGAAGGCGTGATGTTCGCAGGTTCTTGGACGGCTGGATCTTGGATGAGATAGTTATATGCATGACTTCTTTCAATCAGTACAAGGGCATGTTCGCTAATGCAGCATACTCGCGCGAAAATGATCACGACCCTGTGAACCCGCGATAGGATCATCTCTGGGATTTCATATATTTTGCTCCTGCTCGATGTGACGTTCCACATGACTGACTCACGATACAGCTCCTATAGAACCATGGGCTGAAGATTATTCCATGCCAAAAGGAGTCTACGATGGGAAGAACGACGATACCGAGGTTAGCAGGTCGAAGATTATCGCCAAAAAAGGCGAGGCTCAATATTTTACGTGATATGGCTAATCTTCACATGAGGGCAGGTCAAAGTCGGCGCAGCATCGAAATGGACTGAGCACAAATTCACTCTACCCAAGATCGAAAATAGAGTAAAGCCCATAGAACAACCAACTCTCTAAGAGTCGCGGCGGTACGCCTCAAGATTCCTCCCATCTCAGGCTGAATACCTCGGTCCCCGCTCTGGATATGCCCACTTCTAGACCTGTATCCTCAGCTCGAATGCTTGGGGGTATCTTTTCTCCCTTCCTCTCCAAGATGATTCTCTTGCCCTTGGAGACCTCGGGCAGCTTATAAAACCGCCGACCATTAAGGCTGAGAAACCCCTCTAGCTTTTCTTGGGTGACATCCGCGTCGCTGATGACTCCACGCTTGATTCCCTCCTCGATACCGAGAAGTACGAGTTGGGCAGCGAATGGCTGCGTGAATACTCCTGCCGGAGCTTTTCCTTCAGAGGCCGAGGTCTTGGTCTGGATCAGGTGCGGCGCGCTATCACTTCCACTAGTAACGACAGATACGTATTAATATATTGCCTTAGTTCCACGAATGAACTCTTTGAGCGTAGGAGATAGGATACGTACAAGAAGAATTTAGGATCACCGCTAACGGCGGCCTTGACGAGGGCATCTCTGTCGGTAGGCCTCTTGGGTACGGGCTTACAGAACGCGAATGGGTCGCAACAAGCGTCGTCCGAAGTCAGGTATAGATGATGAGCCGTAATGGTTGCTGTTGCCGTCCTTCAATGTCAACTGGGGGATCTTCACAGCACATTCGAAAAGTTTGGGAAGGGAAGAGCAACATACCACCAACAGTCGGTCCACATCTTCGCACTGCCTCAACAGCGGCAGCGGTGGTACAGTGCTCAAGCTAATCCGTGTCAACCATTTCGAATTTGCCTATATTTGACCCATTGAGGCTTACCACAATGCGAAGTTTCGGGAATCTTCTGTGCAGTATGTCGAGATTCGGTAAGAAGGCTTCCTCCAGAGTGGTACCTTGTGGCGCAAGTGACTCTAAAACTTCGCCATGGAGGTTCAAGACTTTGCATAGAGACTCATTAGCATTCTCGTTGTGATAAATTTCCTCACATGAAAGCAATCGGCGCAAAAGTTTTAAGCCCTGTTCCCATCGTGGGTGGTATAGACGTGACCGGGTTCCATAAGGCTGAGGAGCGGGTTGCTAGTATTCATACCTATGTCGTGCTCTTCCATTGCTGCAAACGTCGGGTAAAAGGCCTGCAGATCCGACACTCCTGAATCGGAGTTGGTTGTCCCGCCTATACTTGGTTAACCCTTGGCTCAAACACTGGGAACCTAAGGAGGGAGGACGCTTACCTTGGGGATACAACTTGACGCCCGCGATTCCGGCGGCGGCGGCCTGAGAGATTACCTCGGGTGTGATGGATGGGTGGAGCTGGAAGATCGTGAGACTTCGTTTCTATGAAGCTCTCCAGGGCGGAGAGAGAGGGGATCAAGGAGAGACCAACGAAGAGTGACATAAGAAAGTTGACACCAGGCGCGGTGGATTGCAATTGGGATCGGTATTCGAGCACCTTGGACATGATTAATCTCTCTTGAAATGTGCATTGGGCCATTCATATCGGAGAGTGTGGTCTCGGCTTACTCTGTCAACCGTAGTAAGAGGCGGAACCTGACATGAGGCATGTTAGTAACAACTGGCGGGGTAATGCATAGAGAATTCACAGCAACTGCTGGTGACCAGGCTCTTTGGATAGATAGTCAACCTACAAGATTCGGCATGCTATGTATATAAGTTAGCTGGGTCCCAAGCATCTTGCCGGTGAATCTTTGTAGAAATGCCTTACACAAAAGCCGTGTCGACACCGCCATGGCGTACAGTCGGAGCTACAAGGCTCATGAGCTCCCCCTGCCTTAGGTGGACATGCATGTCCGCCACAGGGGGCATCTCGAGCTTCTCGATATTGCGGAGTTGCATTGCGGCGAGGTCTCAAGAAGTATACCAACTTGATGGGCTCCTTGGAGATTCGGTAGATGCAGACAGAGTTGTGTACCAGGATTTGACATAGGTCCCCGCACAATATTTTTTTTCTGAGCTACGCCAACGCGCCTCGCGCCCCGCGCCAAGCAGTAGTGGGGCATTGGCTACCGAGAATGACGGCACATTTAGTAAGCCGATATAACCTTAGCAGCCCAAGCGATGGATAAAGTATTAGGTACAGTAAGAATTGTCGGCCATCACGCATGTCCCCGGTGCATACAACCTCCAAGCTGCGAGACAGCTGTGGTTTGTGTGCGCCCCACCAAAAGTGGTCATGTCGCGTTTACATCTTGCCTCCTGTCGCATGACGAGATATCAGAGAAATGTTCGTAAAAAGCAATAAAACATCAATCAACCTGAGTTGCGCGTTGCGTAGATGACGTGCGACTCTTCATTGCTGTCTTCTTAGCATTAGGCTCCCGGTTGTCTCGAGGGGATGAGCACTGCATGAGTGCGCGTACCGTGTTATGCAAATTTGTGTACCAAAATTTATTTGCATTACTGCTCAATTTTACCCCAATCCCAGCCAACATTCTAATAGCATGTGGTTATACTAAAGACGCAACAGTCCGCCAAAACCTGCCTGGGACATGCTCATCACGGAGATTGCGCTCAAAGAAGCACGAGAAGCATCAAACTGACATCAATTCTGCTCGGACGGGTATGGAAAACCGGCAGCCGTGCTGTTCCACCTAAACGACCCGCCCACCTTTTCATCCCGACGGAAACGGCCGCCAGGTGCAAAGTTACACGCCCTCGCAAGACTTTTGTTAATCAACAGGTATTTGGTAGAGATCGCCCCGAATGGCGCTCTCCAGTCTGGTGATCTCTCTGAAATCTCGTGCATGAGCTTGCTGCAGGCCGCTAGCCGCGTTGCCAAGGTTCGTCGCATCCTCCGAAAAGTCTATGGCCAGGCAGAAGTACGCGGTCATGCCACTGCGCAAGGAATCAAGAAAGCGTGTGACCAATTGGACGAGTATCATCAGTCGTAGGCGACTCAGCGACCATGGCGAGTCCATCTCCACTGTTCGGATGTAGGTTGCGTCGTTCTGTAGCGCGGCAATGAAGGCTTCGTAGGTCTGTAGGAGCCGGATGTAACATGCCAGAAGCAAATGGTGAAGAACGCTGTCGGTGTGCGAGGGTGGAGCTGGGCTGCCTGAAGTCGTGTCTGGCCGGCTTGGTGAAGACGACGGCGATGTATCCGGTGGCGTTGTTGCCCGAAAGATGGCCGTAGTTGAGTGTGCTGGGGCCGACGGTATAGTGTACTGAGAAGCAGCTGCGAAGAATTGGTTCCGTGACAGTCGCTGCATCTGCGACGGCTCGGCAACCCCCAGCCCTCCTCTCGGCTCGGGTGCAAACCGCTCGCTGCCCTTGTGGTTGTGTCGAATCTGGTCAAGAACATCCAATAGCTTTCGAGACGACTGAAATAGCTCGAATACGGCGTGACAGCCGGGTATGGGTGGTATGGTATCACCTTTCAGAAATGACGAGACAGAGTCGAATACGTAACTTCCTAGTAGAGCACCGGGACGTGCCTTCTGCGCAGCAGCAAAACACGAGCTCAGTTTGACAACAGCGTACAGCCGTACGTTGATATCCGATAGTTGTCTCAGCGCAACTTCAGTGGTATCATTGGCGTCGGCCCACAGCATCGATGGGGGATTCCTGTCTAGACTGGAGTGAGAGAACGGCGCCGCAATCGACGAGGCGAGAGGCATTTGCTGGGTTTCTGGTGTAGCGGCATGAGCCGTGCCATCCAGCGTGGGGAAAGGCAGATTGGAAGTAAGAGCAGGGCCAAAGGGATCTCCGTTTGGGAGGAGAAGGAAGTCAGACCAAGAGGGGCTCGTGGTGGCCGTGGTGCTTCTCGTAGCGCTGCCGGTGTCGCTCTGCCGGGGGTCTTCGGGAAAGCCAGCCGAGGCGGGCCATGACAACTCACTAGCCTCAACGGATGGAAGACGTTCGACATGAGAAGCAGGCGTGAGGTTCACGCCCGGCGAAGGAGTATCCAATTCCAAGCAGCTGGCGACCGTGGTTCGGCGATTTGTGCTGCTCCTCTTGGATGTTAATTGGCGTCCTGTGGGGCGACCGGCAGGCAGTGGTGCGCTAAACACACATCGCGCTCCAGCGTTACTGCATCGTATGCACCTAATGTCGTCTCCAGACTCACGACGGCAGCGCAGTTTCTGGTCATGGCATCGATCACATGCACGACGGATGAGAGACATCGGATATGATACGCGTTCAAGTAAAAATTGCAATTCTGTGTGCCTGTGCAATCCAGCCACACGTAGGGAGTTGACGGTGCTACTCAGAGGCAGCGTTGGTGACCGGATTGGAGTTGGATTAACGAACCAGGCTTTCGGCGGGTTTTAAACGATATTCGGCGCATTTATGCTCCAGCGTTAGTCTTTCTCTGGGCTCTTGTGTGACCTAAACAGAGAGCTAGGTCTGGATAGATGCACACCCCGACGTCGCAGAAGCCATGACTCTACTTACGTATCACTTGGTGATGGACAAAAAGTCAGAGTGCCATAACGTGTATCTCAGCCTATTCGTTGCCCAGACAGTGCTTCGTACTTCAGTAAATAGACTAAAGGGTGGGATGTGGGGTCCACTCCCCAGGTACGCTTACCCCACTAAAGCCGCCGAACGGGGTCGAAACCCACCGAATTACTAATGCGCTTAACTCGCCGACAGGTACCTGACCTTACCTTATTCGTACCGCTGCAAGTACATCATCGTAAGGCTGAATAGCTTCTGATCTTAAAAAGCCAGCCTCGAAAAACATTTGGCGCACCAAAATAATTCTCGTCTGGCAGGTACAATGACTCGTCTGGAAGGTAGTATTCTGACATCTTCTCTCACTTGTCAACACCAACACATAAATGCAAGTCAACCATTTTCTCGCCTAGACCGTGGAGCAACTCCCAGACTGACAGTGTCCCTTCCGGCTCCCTCGCTGGCGTGAGTTCAAAATGTCGATCGACGAGAAATTACCAACGGAGGGTGTGTCCAGTCCCCCTTCCGGAGTTTATGAAGCAACTGGCAACGATAAGCCGGCCGGAGGGACTTGGCTGGATAACGGCACCGTCTCCCCGACGGCTCGGGAAGCCGGCGAGCCGGAGGCTCCAGCGGAGGAGAGGAAGACCAAGTCGATCGGCCTCATCACACTGGCTTTGTGCATGGCAACATTTCTCGCCGCCTTGGACGTCGCTGTTGTGACAACCGCCCTTCCTTTTATCGCAGATGAGCTCGGTGCCTCCCAGTCAGCATATTCTTGGGTAGGGTCGGCATATCTGCTACCCTACTCTGCGTTGGGACCATTCTGGGCCAAGTGCAGCGATGTGTTTGGGCGCAAGCCAATCCTGCTAGCGGCAAATATTGTTTTCTTTGTTGGCAGCATCGTCTGCGCCAGCGCCGATAGTGTGGCTATGCTCATAGCCGGCCGGGCAGTACAGGGCATGGGCGGTGGCGGTCTTGTACTGCTGACGACCATTACTATCAGCGATCTTGTGAACATGAGGTAAGCTCGTAAGCTTCCAATTCCTCCCCCGAAGATCTCGTGCTATTCCTCGTGGGAGACCTAACACACTGCCCAGGGACCGAGGAAAGTATTTCGGATACATCGGTATGGTCTGGGCTACAGCCAGCGCCATCGGTCCAATCATCGGTGGATCGCTCGCACAGAACGTTTCCTGGCGTTGGTGCTTCTACATCAATCTCCCGTGTGACGGTGTTGCCTTCATAGTGCTGCTTGTGTTCCTGCGGGTCCACAATCCACGTACTCCCATCATCAAAGGTTTGCTCGCTATCGATTGGATCGGCTCGCTCTTGGTGCTCGGAGCGACTCTCATGCTACTCCTGGGCCTCCAATACGGGGGCGAGGTGTATCCCTGGGACTCAGCCACCGTCATATGCCTCATCGTTTTCGGCTTGGTGGCGTACGTCGTCTTCTTCCTAGCTGAGTGGAAGTTGGCCAGGTACCCCATCATCCCTTTGAGGCTCTTCCGCAAGGCCTCGACCTGCGCGACTCTCGGCGTGGCAAGTGCGCATGGTTTTTCTTTTGTCGCCGGCATCTACTTCCTGCCTTTCTACTTCCAGATTGCGCTCGGCGCGACGCCCATCCTCTCCGCCGTGTGGCTCCTGCCGTACGCCTTGGTCCTGGCGGCGTTCTCTCTGTTTACTGGCCAGCTCATCAAGTCGACAGGGCGCTACGTCGACCTCATTATTGGCGGCATGGCCTTTGCAACCCTTGGATCCGGCCTCTTCATTGATCTGCCTGCGTACAAGAGTTGGCCGCGCATCATCATCTACCAGATCATTGCCGCCATCGGCCTCGGTCCGAACTTCCAAGCGCCCATGATCGCCATTCAGACAAACATCACACCGGCCGACATCGCCGTCGGCACAGCTACCTTTGGATTGACGCGCAATCTCAGCTCAGCCATCAGCATCGTCATTGGCGGCGTCATCATCCAGAATCGCATGAACTCGCACAGGAACGAGCTGCTCGGAGCTGGCATTGACGAGGGACTCGTGGACGCCATTGCCGGCGGGGCGGCAGGTGTCTCGAACAAGGTGCTAGACCAGCTGACCGACGCTCAGCGCAGCATCGTCTCTGGCGCAGTGGCTGAGAGCCTGTCCAAAATGTGGATCTTCTACACATGTATCCTCTTCCTTGGCTTCCTTGCCGCGTTGGGTATTGGCAGCGTCGAGCTTTCCAAGAAACATGAAGAGCACAAGACTGGACTAGCAGTAGAAGAGGCCAACCGGCTGGCTAATGCGGAGAAAGCAGCCGATGAGGAGAAGGCGGCTCCGGCGGCGGAGTGAAGCTTCCGCAAAGCCATCAGCAACCACGCCCTCTGAGAAGAGGGTGCATGGGGATAACAAGACTAAAATGAGCAAAGCAACGTACTAAGGGAAGATTGAAGCCTTGGTACGTACAATTCTGGGCCAAAGGCAAGAGGGAAGAAATTGCAAAGTAATTAGAAACCCGACGAGTGGAATACTGTGACACGGGAAAGCTCACCACAGGAAGTGGATTTAATGAACATGACACAGCCATGGACTAAGCTGACAAAATATCTAGACACAAAACCCGTGAAAAGATACCAAGACATCGGAGGGATTAGAGCACACTAACATGGGGAGAAAATACCAATGAGCTCCTTCTCGTGCTGTTCTTTGAGCTTAGAAATACAGCCTCGTGATTTCTTGTCCGGTATTAAGGCTGGGAAGATCCCTGGGATCATATTTTAATCCTTTTTTCCCCTGTAAATCTCATGTAGCTAGTCGGAAAGCCTTTAGAAATTGAGCGAGGCTCATTACCCTGCTTCAGCCCATATCGCCCAACCATCTGACACCGCAGGAAGGCGTCCCGGCTACTCTTGTCAAGTTCTAGCCTGGAAAGCAAAGACCCGTTCGCCGTATATACATGTCCTCGCTAACTGAAGGATCGTATTCGAAAAAAATATATACCGTACTGGATAACATACAGGGTTTTCTATCTCAAGGAGACCGGATAACCCAGATTCATCGGCGACTTTGCTCCAGTGAGTTTAGTTTATCGTACCTAGTAGGAAGGCCACCGCTAACAGACATACAACCGGCCCCAACGTCGATCTGGTATTTATCATAGCCCCATTTCCACGAGCCGGCTGACTCGTCCCAGACGGGCCCGTCCCCGCGTTGATGGTAGCGGACGGACCCGTACCACCACTGATGGTGAACCCGGCGCCTGTGGGCGTGGGTTCGCCCGCGGCTCCGGCACAGCGATTCCACAGCGAGCAATACGTGCCGAGAGCACAGCAGTTTGCGTTGCAGGGTGTCTCGAGCTCATCGATCGAGCATGCGCCTGACGGTGTGGCAATCGGCATCTCGGCGGTCTGTGTCGGCGTCATCCATTGGCTGAGCTGATTGGCCTGGATGGACGGGAAGAGCCCCGTGTTCAAGACGACGCCAGGACACGAGGCCAAGCAGTCGGTCCATACCGTGCCGGCAGCCCAGGCCGCCTGGTCTGGAGCCTGCTTGGCTGCACACGACCGCGCGCAGTCCATCTGGGCGCATGGCACGTCAGCCGCGGCGACCAGCGAGAACTCGACAGCGTAGTTTGGGAGGCCAGGATCGGGCAGCTCGTACGACACAAACTCGGCAGTGGCGTTGGCGAGAAAGAAAGACGACGAGCTTGCCGGGTACGAGTACGGCCAGCCCGGCGTTGTGCTCCAGGTAGGATAGAGGGAGAGCATATAGTAGCTGCCTGGCGGGCCGGTCTCGGGTGGGATCGTGATCTCGACCGAGAGCTGCGAGAGGTCAAAGGTCGCCGTCGCACTCAAGTTGCATCCCTCGTAGGCTGCTGTGTTCCATACCGAGACAAAGACTTGCGGGTGCGTAGCGAGCCAGTCGTCGCTAGCGTCGGTTGTAAAATTGATTCGGGTCGCCACGCCTGCGGTCAAGACGTGCGGTACGTCCACGCCGAGAGTCGGTTGAGACGCCGCTCCCAGCCTCGCGATGATCGCAACAAGAACTGCTGTCGGCGCCAGCATGTTGATGGCCTTCTCGAGGGTTGTACGTTCACGAGGACGCCGCACCACCGGAAGATAGGTTCAACACGAGGTTGGCATATGAGTCGTATTATATGGGACCCAGGCAACCAAGGTTCCCCACTTCAAACCCCCCTGCAATCCAACACATTCTGTACTCTGTAGAAATGAAGTGAGGCCGGCACTGGCCCACAACCGGCCGTATATATATACGCGGGCTGTCACACCGGCCGCAAGAGCTCTTAAACGAGGTCTCCACAACTCCTACCATAATCTACTCCGTATATAAAAAGAAAACGAAAAAAAAACTTTATTTCTCTTATTAGGCTTAATAATAAAATATTTTTATATCTCAACTTATTGTCAGAGGTAGGGGTTGCAAAGTGGAGTGAAGGGGTTTAGCTGAGCCAGCGTGGCGTATACGCGCCGAGCAAGTGGTGGTTGAAGACTTAGATTGATCGCTGGCCTGTATCGTTGGAGATCTTGGCTTCGTACAGAGCGGGCTAGAGGCGGTGACACGCGGCAGTAACCACCATCTGGCTCTGGGCGGAGGACCCGTAAATCCACCAGATTCAGCCCAACTAGCTCTGTAAATCCACCGAAGCCAGCCCCTGGCACCGTTGACTCTTACAAATACCTAGCATATTTTCGCCAGTAGGTATTTATCTTATTTTAATAAAGGATAGCTAAAGGTAAGAAGGTGGATTACCTCCTTATATAAAGGCTTATTTATGCTGACCTTGAATAGGCTAACTGGATCAGCTCCATACTGCGTTTCTTGCCCCGCACCGTAACTATATGTGCTCTCTACCTTGTTCCTTGATGTCTGAAGTCTCTTTCGTATTTCTCATCTGCCTTTCGGATATCCGTCCTTTGAAGCAAGAATGAGACTCTTGAATGTAAACAACCTCGAGTTTGAGGAGTGTGTCGGTGATGGACTCCCAGCGGTCGCCTCATACGCAATATTATCTCACACTTGGGGCCAAGAAGAAGTGTCGTTTGCCGATCACGTCAGTGGCCAGAGTTCGTCTAAGAGTGGCTACCAAAAGATACGTAGTTGTTGCAAGCTCGCGAGTTCTGAAGGGTTTCGCCATGTGTGGATCGATACTTGCTGCATCGACAAGTCGTCGAGTGCGGAACTCTCCGAAGCCATCAACTCAATGTTTCAGTGGTATCGCGACGCGGCGATATGTTACGCATACCTGAGCGACGTGGACAGCTCAGAGGATCCCGCGCACGCATTATCATCTTTTTCACGCAGCCGATGGTTCACTCGAGGGTGGACACTGCAGGAGCTACTCGCTCCAGCCGAGGTCATATTTCTGGGGTCCGACTGGACTGAGATTGGGACTAAGGGCTCTCTTTGCGCCACGGTGTCGAGAATCACGGGGATCGACGAGAAGGTCCTTAGCGGGGGGGATTGGAGCCGGTACAGCGTTGCTCAGAAGATGTCGTGGGCAGCTGGGCGGCAAACGACGAGACCCGAGGATGAGGCCTACTGCCTTATGGGCTTATTCGATGTCAATATGCCCCTGCTTTATGGAGAGGGTCGCAAGGCATTCTCGCGCCTGCAGCAAGAGATATTGCGCATCTCTGACGACCAGTCTATTTTCGCGTGGTCACATCCTGAAGTTGACCAATCTCACTTGCATATCTCGGGCTTGATGGCGCCCTCGCCAGAGCACTTCAAGCATGCCTCTGGCATCCACCTGATGGAATTTGCCAGTGAACATGAAAGTCTCTTTGAGGTCGTCAATCAGCTTGTTCGGATAACCGTTCGCACGTTAGATGGGGTCCAGGCGTTGAGAATGCGGATGCAGTTGGCTGAACCGTTGTGCTACCGGATTGTCGAAGTACAGTCGAGCCAGGCCAGAACCAACAGCAAAACCCAGGATGAGCCTATATCGCTTTCGACGCCCTCGGTTCTTCAAGACTCTCTCACACAAGAACCACAGGAGCTCATCGCCCCAGCGCAGATTGCCATCACGGTGCAAGACGAGCATTCGGAAACTACGGCCTGCCAGCTGGACGATATACCCGAGAGTACACCTACGGAAGATATCTCCAAAGCTAGCGACACCGGCCGTTATGTGCTTCCCCAACGCGGAGCTGAGTCTGGGGATTGGTTCCATTACATCTACGAGCCTGTTATGGTAGTACCACTTCGATGCCATATCGAAGGCAATCAACTAGGCATCCTTTTATCTCAAGGATCCACGGATCATATTGGGGTGAAAGCTCTCTCACGTTTACACAAACCTTCGCTAGTGACGTTGGATGCAGCTGCGTCTTCAAGCCTAGGACCACTGATCACCACATACGCTGTCATCTCAACCAAGCCGAAGCTGAGAATCAACGAATCCTCCCAGGCTCGGCACAACCGCTGGCCAAGAGTCCGAACCGACAACCTAATATCAGCGGGCTACGGGATCGACAAGAGATATATAGTCAGCAAGCCATCGGTGCTTGCATACCATGTATCTGGGAACGACTCGGCCCATCCAACATTCCTTTTGAACATTTCCCACTTTGCATCTGGCGACTCTCTGCTCTGCCATGTTGAAGTTTACGGGAGCGATGTAACTACGATGCTGGAATATGATTTGTACTCCTTTGATCTAGCCGTTTTGCGGCGAGCTCAGGTTCCACTCGGCAACGGGAATGGGGTTGCTATCATATTTAGAGAAGTACCAGGCGAAGAGTTTGTGAGTTTGTCAATCGAGCCCTTGCTGATCGGCAGCAGATGCTTGGTGGAGAAATCGACCCATAGTTCTACGGTTGGAGGATGGTTGATAGGATACCAGATCAAAGATCCGGTTATATGAGTTTGAATAGATCCCTTTTAGCTAGAAAACATGAGATATGTGTACGGCCTTGGTACTAGAATGTTGTCAGGTCTGTTTTGGGGGTCGACATCGTCATACTCAGTACCCGCAACCCACACCTTGGCGATGTCCATAGTATCGGTGATGGTATCTCGCGGATTGCTGTTGAGAAGCACCAAGTCGGTCCGAACGTGACGGGTAGAGCAGAATGGGAGAAAAGACCGAAGAATAGAAATTTATAAAGGGGTCAGGAGCGGGTAACTCGAATAGCAGGCTTCGCTTTAGTACACCTCAGACAGAGTGATACCTTTCTGTGTGCAAAGACTCCGGCCTTGTCTGGTCCTAAGAGGAGATTGGCCATCTCTTGTTTATTTTCAACGTCTTCCACCCCGCACTCGGCGGAGTATCCAACTGACATCGTCGCTGATTCGGTTTCTAAGATCAGGAGCTTAGTACTTGAAAGTAGGCATTTCATGGTGCATAATTATTATCTAATAGACAACCATGAAGTTTCAACATGTCCAGTAATAATTGATGCTATGATTTGAAGCAGCTCCCATGGACTCCTTCGTCGAAAGGTAAATCTAGAGAATAGAGGGGAACTGCAAACAATATACCCAGGATACCTTAGGCATATACCACATGTGGAGCCGCAGGTCCTGTCTGATTGCTTCCACAGACGGTCGCGCCATCAACGTTCCACGCCCATATGTCGCATTCAAAGTTCTCCGAGCATATTCTCGCCTTTTTAGATGGTTAGCCAACGTACATTCACAGTTCAGCGAGGAGGGTCTGTACGTACTGTTCCATTCCTTGATCCACTCCCGCACAAATTCTACCTCGGCATTCTGTACGTCTCTCACAGATTTTGGCGGTAGATCTTCAGTTGTCTCGTTCGCAAACAGTCCGTTCTCATCCCAGTGATGGACGCCTTTTTCTATCAGAAGAAACGGCTCGCTGATCGTGTTCGGCCGCGAGGGCAGTCCAATGGCATGAGGTGTGGCTGCACGCCATGGGTCGGCTTCTCCATCAATGATAGCTAGCCGTGGGTAGCTAAAATTAAACCCACCATGTTTGTTGATGGATTCGACATTGGGTTTTGTGGTAATGTTGAATGCTTCCTTGCACACGACCGAGGAGTAGTTCAGATCGATAAGTCTCGAGATTAGGGGCAACTGGTCCGCAGGCACACCAGATCCAGACTGGAGATATCCCCATTCCGTGCAATACTGCCACGGCCACGACCTCCACGTTTGCTTGATGTCATCTTGCTTGTAGAACGTAGAATCGTAATTCGAGAAGCATTCATCCTGACTGGGGCCGCCGCAGCGAGATACTACACGGACCCCAATGTACCCGATGTAATTCAGCATTCGAGTAGTGAGTGTTCCCAGCTCATCCCCGTAACCGGCGGCCACCAGCAGCTTCCGAACTTTGGACTCCAGGTGCGAATTCGAATACAACGGCGTGTCTGAGCTAACGTTTTGGCAATAGACCCCGACCGAGGTGCTATTTAAGGCAGGATCCCAGTTCGTGGACTGCAGTCCCGTTACGCCAACAGAGACTGCGCTAGCAAAATCGTCGTTTCGTGTGATATTACCAAGGCCAAAAAGGTCCTTGATCTCTTGTGCGTGCCCTTGCTGGTTCTGGTCGAGTAGAATGTTGTCGACTACGTTGATCAACTTCTGGGTGGTCTCCACGCAGTCTTGAGGAAGAAATAGTCGCGCCGCTTCGTAGTACTGCCAGTAATCGTAGATAGCTTCCGTGACGCCAGATGATGAGATGGCCCCCCAGTACACGTCGGGATAAAGTTTCCTGAGGAAGGCAACGAAGGCACCAGCATATGACCCTCCGTAGGCGATATAGGGAGTAGACGGCGCAGTCAGGTCCAAGCGCTCCAACCCATCGAAAACGACATTTTTGGCGAAGTAAGCCATGTCTGCCACTGACTGGTCGGTGCTCAGGAACCGTAAGCTATCGATGCTAAGATCCCGCATCGGAAAGCTGGTGCCATAATATCTATGCTCGAGAATGACACCCAGGCCGTTGGTTGCTTTGGCGAGCTTGGCAACGATTCCTTTTTGAAGGAATGGGAGGCGGTCCTCTCCGCTGGTTTCGCCGCCTTGCAAGACTATTACGGGACCTCCTGGCTTGAAATATTGCGCATCGAACCAGTACCGCAGATTAAATGTTCCATTTGAATGCGGCTCGTAGCTTCGAACAAGAGTTTAGCACATAATGAGAGATGGAAATATTCTGCATTGCAAAAAGACGAGGCTGCTTACGTAGAATCATTGTGAAAGTGGTCAATTGGAACCGACAGAGTGTATTCAGGGTACCGCGATGTGAGCTGAGCGTCTTGCGCATGCAGGTTTATTTCCTCGGACATCTGTGCCCGGAAATCAGGTAACTTCAGAGACGTGCGGAGAGCATGAGATGGCTCTAGAAGAGCGCCGAAGGCACCGAGTAGGAAGGATTTGCCCAACATGCTTGGCTAGGTAATATATGATGAGCGAAGATGGAAGAGATCTTGGGAGAACTGAATCAGCCACCAAGGGAGGGCTGAGCGGCCGTTTGTTAGATAGTCACGTCTTTCGCGCTTCAAAAATGGCAAGATCCTATATCAATGCCACCTGTCCAACGTCATTCAAACCTGGAACTCTGGCGTTGACTCTGCAGCGTGTTGCTCACGCAGGATGTGTTTCGGGGCGCGAGGTTGAAGTTGCTTGACGTGGGAAGCGAGCACCTCAGTCGCGCTTTGACCAATGAGGAAGGTGTAAAGCGCTGAGGTCCCAGTTTTTAGTTTCCCCTCCTACTGGATCCGCTGTACTACCCACTCGTGCCACTCGCGCCACGGCGGCATAGAGCCGGGCCAGCAGCACCGCTAATCAGCGTTATAGTGAGAACCGACTAGAATTACTCCTGGAAATTGCAACATTTTATTCCGTATTGTCGGGAGAAGATTTGTGGGTGACACTTCCAGCTAATGAAACATTCTCTATCTCAGGCAACGCACACAACTCACAGACCGAGAGTCTAAACGGCGAATGCGTCCCCTCGATACCCGGTAGTTAAATACCTATGTAACCGATCCCTTGATCATTTTCCTTCGAAATTAGGTGCTATCATGCCAGGAAAGCGTTGCTGACGTCTGGTGCACACCCAAGCCTTTGAATCTCTTCGGCAAGAGAAACACTGCTTGTATAGGTCTTCTTGGACGCAGCATCATCTATATGCTCAAGGTTCCAGTCCAAAACCTCTTGTGTCATGCCCTCTAGCGTTGTTAGAACCCCTTGGTATCCAATCCCCCCTTCTTCGACTGGTCGACTCGCGGGCGAACTCGAAGCGATCAGGTGCGTACAGATGGAGAATATTGCTGGTTTGAGGTGTTTGGTGTCTCCCGAGATCGCTGGGAGAAATCGCCGAAGGAAAGGAAATTTGACGGGAAGCAAAGAATACCACTCGATGGGATAGGCAATTAGGACCATCAAAATTGGGTGCAATAGCACCGTACGAAATGGCGTCGCCGAAAGTGTGGAGATCAAAAAATACAAATCACCATAGGTAATAGGGCCGTTCGGATCCGTGATAACAAATGGTCGGCCTGCCTGAGGAGCAGTTGAGGAGCCCGGGGAGGCCAACACAGCCTCCAGCTGGAGATGTGCTATCGCTGCATTTATTCCATGGACAAAACTTTGGACAATATGACTTGTCCACCTTGTGGACGGTTAGGCGCACTCTTTGGGGGGTCGAAGCAGGCAATCTGGGCACATACGTGGGATAAACACTCATGTTCAAAGGGCCTCCCACCGTATTGTCCGTGGGGTTGCCGTAGACGCCATTAGCAGGACGAATCGAGCCTGTCCTCAATGAAGGACTATTTGCTTCGCAAACAATCCTCTCTGCAGAAGCCTTTGCGGCGGGGTAGTTCGCGTAAAACTCCTCGTGTTTCCTCAGAGGCTGGAAGAAGTCAGACTCGTCCAATGTCTGCCAGTAATGCGCTGGCCAGCTCGTCCAGATCTTCCAGGGTGCCATCCACAATTTGACAGGCCGGATGCTGATGCTCCCAGAGGTAGTGGACACGAACACATCGGCTCCAGACTTGCGAGCAGCGTCCAAGACATGCCGAGTGCCATGTACGTTGACGCTTTCGCAGAAACCATACTGTGACTTGAAACGGTCCGATGGGATGATCACAGCTGCCGTGTGGAACACCGTCAGTGGTAGATGCGCGACCGATGGCTTCCATGGCTTGGAGAAGGCCTTGGCCGTTGA